>WNFD01000683.1_pt1 | contig 48454 bp, 49 predicted proteins | sample 5400491 | NCBI WGS metagenome assembly WNFD01 (sample SAMN13153343, study PRJNA577476) | soil metagenome | isolation source: 120 cm saprolite under Douglas fir tree site 2 hole 2 replicate 2 | place: USA:California | collected 2015-04-18
AGATCGACGGCGGGCGCAAGGAGTACCAGCTCGACCCGGTGGATGTCGGTTTGAAGCCATCGGACTCGCAGGCGGTGCGCGGGGGCGGCCCGGTCGACAATGCACGCATCGCGCGCGAGGTGCTCGAGGGCGCTGTGGGTCCGCGCCGGGACGTCGTCCTCCTGAACGCAGCCGCCGCTCTGCGGGCTTCAGGCCGTGCCAAGGACTGGCGGGAGGGCATCGGCGCGGCGGCGGAGGCCATCGACACGGGCCGCGCCGCGGAGGTGCTCCAGCGGTGGGCGAGAATCTCCCAAGAGTGACTGACCTCCTCTCCCGCCTGGTCACAGAGGCCAGGCTGGACATGGAGCGGCGGCGCGCGCTCACGACGACGGATGAGCTCGAGCGGGCGGTCCAGAGCTACTCGCCCAAGGATTTCGTGGGCGCGCTGCGCGGGCCTCGGCTGGCGATCATCGCGGAGATGAAGCAGCGAACGCCGACCATGGGCGTCCTCGCCGAGGAATACCGGCCGATCGATCTCGCCAGGGCCTACAGCGATGGAGGCGCGGCGGCGATTTCGGTGTTGACGCACATGGCCGGTTTTGGCGGCCGCCCGGAGCACGTCGGGGCGGCCCGGCTGGCGACGGATCTGCCCATCCTGCGCAAGGACTTCATAACCGACCCTTACGAGATCGGCGAGGCCAGGGCGGCCGGCGCCGACGCGGTGCTGCTCATCGTCGCCGCGCTGGACGCTGCCGAGCTGCGCCGGTTGCTCGCGGTTGTGCGAAGTCGAGGCTTGTCGGCGTTGGTCGAGGTCCACGACGACAGCGAGACGAACGCAGCCCTGGAGGCCGGGGCGCCGGCGATCGGCGTGAACCACCGTGACCTGCGCACCTTCGAGGTCGACCTCGGACTGACGGAAAGGCTCCGGCCGCTCATCCCGCAAGGCGTGCCGCTGGTCGCCGAGAGCGGCATTCGATCGGTCGAGGATGCGCGGCGGATGCGCGATGCGGGCGCCGATGCAATCCTTGTCGGCGAGCTGCTCATGCGGGCGGCGGACCCGGCCGTCCGCCTCCGGGAGTTAGCCTCAATCTGATGGTCGACTGATGGTCAAGGTCAAGATCTGCGGGATCTGCGACGGCGCCGCCGCCCAGGCGGCGGTGGAAGCAGGCGCGGACCTGCTGGGATTCCACTTCTGCTCGTCCGACAGGCGGATCAGCCCCGAGGAGGCCAGGACGATCGTCGAAGGCCTGTCCGTGCGGCCGACCATCGTGGGCGTGTTCATCGACCAGGAAGAAGCCGAGGTCCGCGAGATAGCCGACTTCGTGGGGCTGGACATGCTGCAGCTGCACGGTTCGGAGCAGCCGGGCTTCGACGCCGGCCGGCCGGTCGTGAAGGTGCTGAAGATCCGTGACGACCAGGTGCCGGACGCCTCCGCCTGGCCCGACCCGATAATGCTCGATTCCTGGTCGATGGACCAGCGCGGCGGCACCGGTCGCGCGTGGGATTGGGAGCTCGCCCGCGAGCTGCTCGTAACTCGGAAGGTATTCATCGCCGGTGGTCTGGAACCGGGTAACGTGGGCAAGGTCGTGAGCCGGTTCAAGCCCTATGGAGTCGATGTGTCGAGCGGGGTCGAGGCCTCGCCGAGAGTCAAGGATCCCGACAAGGTGCGCGCGTTTGTCCACGCCGTGCGGCTGACAGAGATCCTCTCTTGACACATCCGGTGCGCGGCCGGTTCGGCGCCTTCGGGGGCCAGTACGTGCCGGAAACGCTCATGGGCGCCCTGAACGAGCTGGAGGACGTGTGGCACGAAGCCAAGGCCGACCCGCTGTTCCAGCTCGAGCTCGCCGGCCACCGCCATGCGTTCATCGGGCGGCCGACCCCGCTGTACGCCGCCGAGCGCCTGGGCGCCCATTTCGGCGGCGCCCACATCCACTTCAAGCGCGAGGACCTGTGCCACACAGGCGCCCACAAGCTCAACAACGCCGTCGGACAGGCGCTGCTGGCGATCCGCATGGGCAAAAAGCGGATCATCGCCGAGACCGGCGCCGGGCAGCACGGCGTCGCCGTGGCGACGGTGTGCGCGCGCTTCGGCCTGGAATGCGCCGTCTACATGGGCACCGAGGACATGCGCCGGCAATCGATGAACGTCCGTCGCATGAAGCTGCTCGGCGCCGACGTCAAAGAGGTGGCTAGCGGTACCAGGACGCTGAAGGACGCGACATCTGAGGCCATCCGCGACTGGGTGACGAACGTGCGGACCACCCACTACATCATCGGTTCGGTGGTCGGCCCGCACCCGTACCCGGAGATGGTCCGCGACCTGCAGCGTGTAATCGGGGACGAGGCTCGTGAGCAGTACCTATCGGTGGACGGGAAGCTGCCCGACGTCGTGGTCGCGTGCGTCGGCGGCGGCTCCAATGCGATCGGGATCTTCACAGCCTTCCTCGACGACAAGGACGTGTCGCTGGTCGGTGTCGAGGCTGCGGGTTCCGGGATCAAGAGCGGGAAGCACGCGGCCTCGCTTGTGGCCGGCCGCCCGGGTGTGCTGCACGGCGCCTTCTCGTACCTGCTGCAAGATGGCGACGGCCAGATCCTCAACACCCACTCGGTCTCTGCGGGTCTGGACTATCCAGGGGTCGGTCCGGAGCATTCGTTCCTGCGCGACGCGGAGCGTGTCGACTATGTGGCCGTCGGCGACAAGGACGCGGTGGAGGCGTTCAAGCTCTGCACCCGGCTCGAGGGCATCATGCCGGCGCTCGAGCCCGCGCACGCGCTGCACCACGCAGGCGTGATCGCGCGCGAGCTCGGCCCAGGCGGGCGCATCCTCATCTGCCTTTCGGGGCGCGGGGACAAGGACATGGATTCGGTCGAAAGCGCCACGAAGTCCGAGGCTTCGCCGTGACTTCGCGGGGGCCCCTGTAAAGATGCTTTCTGAAGCCTCCAGGCTAGACCAGGCGCTGCGAGCGACAGGCGACCTCAAGCTGGTCGCCTACATGATGGCCGGCCATCCGACCAAGAAGCGGTCGCTCGAGGTCGGCAAGAAGCTCGCCACGTCGGGGATCGCCGCGCTCGAGATCGGCATCCCATTCTCGGACCCGCTGGCCGACGGGCCGGTGATCCAGCACGCGGGCCAGATGGCCCTGGAGAATGGGATGACGGTCGGGGCGTCGCTCGAGCTGGCGGCGGCCATCGCCCGCGAGGGAATCCCGATCGTCCTCATGACCTACATCAATCCCATCCTCGCCCATGACGCGCGGCGATTCGCCGCCGAGGCCTCGCAAGCGGGCGTGGCCGGGGTGATCGTGCCGGACCTTCCCGTCGAGGAGTCGGAGCCGGTCGCGGGCTGGCTGCGGGCGGCCTCTCTCGACACGGTGTTCATGGTGGCGCCCACGACGTCGCCGGAGCGAATGGCCTCGATCTGCGAGCACTCGAGCGGCTTCGTCTACTGCGTGACCGTGACCGGCATCACCGGCGCTCGGAGCGAGCTGCCCGCGGGGATGAAGGAGCTGTTCGGAGAGGTGAGGAAGCACACGAGCCTGCCGGTGGCGGCGGGGTTCGGCATCTCGCGCCCCGAGCACATGAAGGCGCTCCGCGGCAGCGCCGATGCGGCCGTGGTCGGCAGCGCCATCGTGGCCGAGATCGACCGTGACGGCGATCCTCTACCACTGGTGAAGGGGCTTTTGAAAGCGTGCCGGTGAGGGGGATCCGCGGAGCGACGACGGCGACCGCGAACACGGAGGAGGCGATCACCAACGCCACTGATGAGCTGCTCCGCGAGCTGGTCAGGCAGAACGACCTTGATGTGGCCGAGATCTGCTTCGCCTACTTCACGACGACGCACGACCTCACCGCGGAGTACCCGGCATACGCCGCGCGGCGCCTGGGCTGGCTCGACGTGCCGCTACTTTGCGGCCACGACATGGACGTGATGCTGCCCAACCCGCGTGGCGTCCGGATGTGCGTTCGCGTCCTGTTGCTCTACAACACCCCGCTGCCGCAGTCGTCGATGCGCTTCGCTTACATGCGTGGAGCCGCGGCCATCAAGAGCGACCTCGATTCCGTGCGAGGTACGTTGATTCCGTGATCATCGTGATGGCGCACCAAGCCACCAAGGCCGAGATCGACGCGGTCGTCGATCGCGTGCACGAGATCGGCCTCAAGACTGAGATCTCTCGCGGCGAGGAGCGGACCCTGGTGGGCGTCATCGGCGGCAACGCCTACGCGTACAAGGAGGCGTTCTCGCATCTCGGTGGGATCCACGAGATCATCCCGATCACCAAGCCGTTCAAGCTCGCCAGCCGGGAGTTCCGGCCTGTCGACACGGTGGTCGACGTTGGCGGCGTGCGAATCGGAGCGGACGAGGTCGTGATGATGGCCGGACCATGCTCGGTCGAGGGAGAGGAGATGCTCCTGGAGACCGCCCGCCACGTCGCCGCACAGGGCGCGAAGGTGCTTCGCGGCGGCGCCTTCAAGCCGCGCACATCGCCGTACTCGTTCCAGGGCCTGGGCGAGTCGGCGCTGAAGATGATGGCGACGGCTCGCGCCGAGACGGGGCTCAAGGTCGTCACCGAGGTCGTTGCGCCCGGCGACGTGGAGCTGGTCGCGCGCTACGCGGACATCCTCCAGCTAGGGACCCGCAACATGCAGAACTACGCACTGCTCCAGGAAGCGGGTCGGTCAGGCAAGCCGGTGCTGCTGAAGCGCGGCATGTCGTCCACCATCGAGGAGTGGTTGCTGGCGGCGGAGTACGTGCTGTCGCAGGGCAACCGCGACGTGATCCTGTGCGAGCGCGGCATCCGGACGTTCGAGACGGCGACGCGGTTCACGCTCGACCTGAACGCGATTCCGCTCGCCAGGGAGCTCTCGCACCTTCCGGTCATCGTCGACCCTTCGCAGGCGACCGGTCGCTGGTCGCTGGTGCGGCCGATGGCGCTGGCCGCCGTGGCCGCGGGCGCGCACGGCCTGATCGTCGAGGTGCATCCGACGCCGAACCAGGCGCTGTCGGACGGCGCGCAATCGCTCGACTTCGAGAGCTTCGACCGCCTGATGCAGGACCTGCGCAGGCTGCTGGGCGCGCTGGCCAAGCAACTGGCTTAACGCATGCCGACTGTTGGCGTGGTGGGCCTCGGCCTGATGGGCGCCTCATTCGCGCTGGCGGTCAAGAAGGTGCGTCCCGAGCTCACCATCGCCGGCTTCGACCACGATGCCGCCACTGCCCGCAAGGCCATGGATCGCGGGATCGCGAGCGTCGCGGGCACCGATCTGGACGTGATCGATCTGGCGGACGTGGTCCTGGTGGCGATCCCGATCCTGGCGATGCGCGACCTGTTCAAAGGCTTGCGCTCGCATGTCGTGGATAAGGTCGTCACGGATGTGGCCAGCACGAAGGGCAACGTGATGGAGTGGGCCGAGGGTGCGGGCATCAATCTGGTCGGCGGGCACCCGATGTGCGGCCGTGAGTCGGCGGGCATCGATGCGGCGGACGTAGACCTGTTTCGGGGCGCGCCCTGGATCCTCACGCGCAGGGATCCGACCGTGCTTGGGCTGGTGGAAGCCACCGGCGCGCATCCGCTGGTGATGGATGCGGCGACTCACGATCGCCTGGTCGCCGGGGTCAGCCATGCGGCCCTGCTTCTTTCGGTCGGCTACGTGCTCGCGCTCTCGGGCAGGGCCGACTGGCCGGACGCATCGAAGGTGGCGGCCTCGGGGTTTCGCGACATGAGCCGCCTCGCCGCCGGCGATCCCGCTATGTCGGCCGGCATCGCGCGCACGAATCGCGCCAACCTCCTGGAGCAGCTGGATGCCATCAGCGCCTCGCTGGCCCGCTTGCGCCGGCACCTCGAAGCCGACGACCCGCGCCTCGTCGAGCTCTTCGAGGAAGCGCGCTCGGTCCGCGAGCGCTGGTCGAAGGACACAAGGTGATCGCGACCGTTAGACGGGCCCACCGCTTTGACGGCGATGTCACGGTGCCGGGCGACAAGTCGATCTCGCACCGGGCCCTGATCCTCGGTTCGATCGCCGGCGGCGAGAGCCGCTTTCGCGGCCTGTCGTCCGGCGCCGACGTCAGGTCGACCGCCCGGTGCATGCGGGCCCTGGGCGTCGAGATCGACGATGGCGCGGTTATCGGCAGGGGCATGCAGGGCTTGAGCGCCTCGGCAGAGGCGCTCGAGTGTGGAAATTCGGGCACGACCATGAGGTTGCTTGCGGGATTGCTGTCGGCGCAGCGTTTCTCGTCCGAGCTGAGGGGTGACGAGTCGCTGTCGACAAGACCGATGGATCGCGTTGTCACACCCCTGCGCGAGATGGGCGCCGACGCACGATGGCCGCCGCTGGTCGTCGGCGGCCAGGTCCCTCTGCACGGCATCGACTACGCGATGCCGGTCGCCAGCGCGCAGGTCAAGTCGGCGTTGTTGCTGGCCGGGTTGTTTGCGCAGGGTCCGACCGCCGTCGTCGAGCCGGTGCCAACTCGCAACCACACCGAGCTGATGCTCACCGCCATGGGCGCGGACGTCATCGTCGAGGGCCGTCGCGTCGAGGTTCGGCCGCCGGAGCGGCTTTCGCCACTCGACATCGAGATCCCTGGGGACGTGAGCGCGGCCAGCTTCTGGCTCGTGGTTTCGAGCCTCGTGGACGGATCCACCCTGCGCATTCGCAACGTCGGCACAAACCCGACCCGGACCGCCTTCATCGATCTTCTCCGCGCATGCGGCATGGCCATCGCCATCGGTGCAGCTCGCTCTGCAGGTGGTGAGCCGGTGGGCGACCTAGAGGTCGGCACCGCGAGCGTGCTGCGCCCTCTGTCCGTCACAGGCAGCCTGGCCGCCGAGATGATCGACGAGCTGCCGGTGCTCGCAGTGGCGGCGTCGCAGCTTCCCGGCACGAGCCGCATCACGGGAGCGGCCGAGCTTCGGGTCAAAGAATCGGATCGCATCGCGGCGATGACCGACGGTTTGGCGGCGATGGGCGCCGACATCACTGCCCTCGACGACGGATGGGTGATCAACGGCCCGCGCCCCCTCGAAGGCGCTCGGGTCCGCTCGCATCGAGATCACCGGGTCGCGATGGCGCTGGCGGTCGCCGGCCTGCTTGCGGACGGCACCACCGAAATCGAGGACGCGGAATGCGTGGAGATCTCTTACCCGGGTTTCTTCGACCAGCTGGAGGCGCTGTGCTGACGGTCCGCTGCGAGCTCGACATCGACGTGATTGCGCTCGAGCTGCACGAGCTCGAGGTCACCGAGCCACGCGAGGACTTCGCGCTCGAGGTGGCGCGGGCGACGCAGGCGGCGCGATCGGGTGAGGTCGGCGATGCCGGCCGCGCGCGGGCGCTGTACCGGCGGTTCGGCCTCGACCCGACGCGGGTGCGTCCGTCATCGGAGGCGCTGTTACGTAGGTTGAGGAAAGGCGACCCGCTGCCGCGGGTCAACTCGCTGGTGGACGTGGCCAACGCGATGTCCGTCCAGCTGCAGGTGCCGGTCGGGCTTTACGACCTGGAGAAGGTCCGCGGGGACGAGCTGGTGGTCAGACTGGGCGCGGAGGGGGAGAGCTACACGGGCATCGGCAAGGAGCGCGTCAACGTCGCCGGCCGGATTTGCGTCGCGGACGCCGAGGGACCATGCGGCAACCCAACCGCCGATTCAGCGCGGACGATGATCACGACCGACACTGAGCGAGCCGCGTGGATCTACTTCCTGCCCGTCACCGACGAGGACGTCGATCGCACCGCGGAGCTGATCGCCGTGTTCGGTCGGGGCCTGGTGCGGATGGCCACGGCTCCGGCATGAAGGCGTTGTCCGAGCAGGTCCTATGCGTGAGGCGGGAGGACATCTTTCCGGACGGCGCGTGGCACGGCTTCATCAGCGATCAGCTCGATCGGCACCAATCGGTGATCCGCGAGCATCATCTCTTCATGCCGCGCGCGGAGGTCGAGGACGACCCGAGCTATCAGCAGATCATCCCGTACGTCGTTTTCAGGCATGGCCACCGGTACCTGCTGACGCACCGCCTTCGCGCGTCGTCCGAGCGGCGGCTGCGCAAGCAGTATTCGCTCGGCGTCGGCGGCCACATCAATCCAGGCGACCTCGATGCAGGCGATCCCATCCAGGACGGCCTCAAGCGCGAGTGGGAGGAGGAGGTCACCTATGACGGCCGTTTCGAGGCGAGGCTGCTCGGCCTGCTCAACGACGAGTCGTCACCGGTCTCGAAGGTACACCTCGGGGTCGTGTTCCTGGTCGACGGTGATTCGCCGAACATCGCGATCCGGGAAACCACCAAGCTGGCGGGCGAGCTCCTGACACTGGAAGAGATGCGGATCTACTACCTCGGCATGGAGTCGTGGTCGCAGATGGTTTACGACCGGCTGCTGAAGGACGACTCATGAAGTACGTGGAAGCCGGCGCCGCTCGGATATCCGCCATCGGGTTGGGCGCCTGGCAGTTCGGGACCGCCGAATGGGGATACGGAGAGGACTACGCCCACGGCGAGGCGCTGAAGATCGTGCACCGTGCGCTGGAACTCGGGGTGAACCTGATCGACACCGCCGAGATGTACGGATTCGGTCGGTCTGAGCGCATTGTGGGTGAGGCGATCAAAGGCCATCGTGACGATGTGTTCCTCGCGACCAAACTGTTGCCGGTCGGCCTGCCGTTCCAGGTGGCGTCGAGGGCACGCGGCAGCGCGCGCCGGCTGGGAGTCGACCGCATCGACCTGTATCAGCAGCACTGGCCCAGCCCGATGTTTCCGCCCGGGGCGACCATGCCGCGGATGAGGAAGCTTGTCGAGAGCGGCCTCGTGAGCCACGTCGGTGTGAGCAACCATTCGCTGGGGCAGTGGCAGGCGGCCGAGAAGTCGTTTGGCGGCCCGGTGCTGTCGAACCAGGTGAAGTTCAACCTCCTCGACCGCGGGCCCGAGCGCGAACTGGTTCCCTGGGCGAGGGATAACGGGCGGGTCGTCATCGCCTACAGCCCGCTGGCGCAGGGCTTGCTGTCGGGCAAATACCTGGAGGCCGCGCCTCGCAACCTCCGGCGGCTGCGTCCTGCTTTCAGCTCTGCTTCGCGTGCTCGCTTGCGACCTTTGATCGCGGTCCTCGGCGAGATCGCATCTCGGCATGGGGCGACCCCGGCCCAGGTCGCGCTGGCGTGGCTCATCCGCAAGCCGAACGTCGTCGTGATCCCGGGCGCGTCGAGCGTGCATCAAATGGAGCAGAACGCGGCCGCGGCTGACGTCGATCTGAACGATGAGGAGGAGGCGAGGTTGAGTGCCCTCGCATCGGCGCCGAATAGATGAAACTGGATGCGGTCGAGCTGCGGCGGATCCGGATCTCGCTCGTGGCCCCGTTCGAGACGTCGTTCGGCATCCAGCTCGAGCGGGACATCCTGCTCGTCAAGGCGATCACCGATGTGGGCGAGGGCTGGGGCGAGTGCGTCGCGGGCGAAGAGCCCGATTACTCGTCGGAGTATGTCGAGGCCGCGCAGCACGTCCTTGAGCACCACCTGCTGCCGCCGCTCCTCGAGCGGGCGAGCCTGACGGCCGGCGACGTGGCGGTCGCCCTGCGAAGAATCCACGGACATCGCATGGCGAAGGCATCGATCGAGATGGCAGTTTTGGATGCGGAGCTGAGGTCACGACGCGAATCGTTTGCGCACCATTTCGGCGCCGTGCGCGCCGCGGTCGACAGCGGCGTGTCGGTCGGCATCCACCGCTCGATCCCGCAGCTGCTCGAGACCATCGGCGGCTACCTCGACCAGGGTTACCGCCGGGTCAAGCTGAAAATCAAACCGGGCTGGGACGTGGAGCCAGTGCGCGCCGTGCGCGAGCGTTTTGGCGACGTGCCCCTACAGGTCGACGCCAACACCGCCTACACGCTTGCGGACGCCAGGCATCTTGCCGAGCTCGACGCTTTCGACCTGCTGCTGATCGAGCAGCCGCTGCCCGAGGACCAGGTACTCGCCCACGCCGAGCTCGCGAAGATCGTGCGCACCCCGATATGCCTGGACGAGTCAATCACGTCGGAGCAGGCCGCAGCGGACGCCATCCAGCTGGGGGCGTGCCGGATCATCAACATCAAGCCGGGACGGGTGGGCGGATATCTCGAGGCCAGGCGCATACACGACCTGTGCGCGAAGCACGAGGTGCCGGTGTGGATGGGTGGGATGCTCGAGACCGGGCTGGGCCGGGCCGGCAACGTGGCGATGGCAGCGATGCCCAACTTCAAGCTGCCAGGCGACACGTCAGCCTCCGACCGCTACTACCATCGCGACATCACAGAGCCATTCGTGCTTGTCGAGGGCCGTCTGCGCGTGCCCGAAGGCCCGGGCCTGGGCGTGACCGTCGACCTCGCCTATCTCGAAGAGATCACGACTAGCGTGGAGGTCATCCGGAGTCGAGCGACGCGAGCAGGGTCTCGATAGTCGGCAAGGAGCGCATGTCGCCGGCGATGCGTCTGGCAGCGTCCCGGTAGGACCGGTCCCCCAGGACCGATTCGATCGCCGCGCGTATGCGCGGCGCGTCTCCCGGCCCCGGCGCGCGCATTGTGTCCTCGCCGCCTTCACCCGGCGCAACCACCACGCCGGCTCCTGCCTCGGCGACGGCGCGGGCGTTGGCGGGCTGGTCGGCCCACATCGGAACCATGACCAGCGGCACGCCCGCCGCCAGCGCGCCGAACGTGGTCCCGGACCCGCCGTGGCAGACGACCAGCGCCGCGGCCGCCAAGACAGAACCTTGCGGCACCCACGCCTCGACGTGGACGTTCGCGGGGATCGGGCCGATGGCCTGCACGTCGGCGGCGCGCCCGACCGTGAGCAGCACGCGCGCATCGAGGCCGTCGACCGCACCGAGCGCTGCCCGGTAAGCCCCGACTCCGATCGGAAGACCGCCGGCGATGCTGCCGAACGTGACGTAGACCAGCGGCGCGTCGCTCCCGCTCCACCAATCCGGGAGGGGATCGGGGCTCGCTGTTGCAGCCTCCGCAAAGCGGCGCCACGATCCCCTTGCCGTACGTCGCCAGCACTTTCGCGGCGAGGGCCAGCGACGACGATTCGATGCGGCCCTGTGAGATCGCCACCTGGGCGTGAGGAATGTCGCGGCGGGCGGCGGCGATGGCGGAGGCGTACTCGCACGGCTCGCGCAGGACGAGGTCGGGGTGCCAATGATCAAAAGCCTTGTCCACCGCGGGGAGCATTGCCGCGGTGCAGAGGCGTCCGAAGATCTCGCGGTTGACAAGGACCGCCGCCTGCCGTGGGGAGACTTGCGGGACACGCCGCCAGATGGCTTCCAGCTCATGCGGTGGTGGCGAACCGCCAATCTCGAACGGTAGGCCGGTCGCCGCGACCGTGGTCTGGAGCTCGGGCGGGACGGCGATGAGCACCTGGTCTCCGCGCCGCTGCAGCGCCTCGATGAAGGGCACGAGCGGGTTGAAATGGCCCGCGCCACCGGTGGAGGCAACCAGGACGCGCAACTAGAGCCGGGGCACGCTGAGCAGCAGGTCGGTCATCACGTCCGCGTGCGCCGCCTGTCCCAGGCGTGGCAGCCCGAAGCGGTCCTCGACGGAGGCGAGCAGGGAGTAGTGGTCGTAGGCCCGCGCGCTCGTGTGGACGATGGTGCCGGGGTGGATGACAAGCGTCAAAACGTGATTGGCGGCGTCCTCGCCTTCGTCCCACGTGATGAGCAGCAGGCCGCCGTTCTGCCATGCGGACGTGGCGAGAATCTTGGGCACCGTCTGTGAGAGCCACGCGTCCGCCGTCTTCGTCGAGCAGTCGTGTCCGTCGTGGCATAGGTCCGGCGTGATCCAGACGAAGTTGGGCACGGCGCCTTTCATGTCCTGGTCGAACTCCGAGAAGGGGACGACCTCCGTTGGGCATTCGCCGCCGTAGTAAGGGAATGGATCGTGCTTCAACGCGTACGGGTAGCCGCTGTGGGTGCAGCTTCCGGACATTCCCTCCATGTACGCCCGCCACGTGATTCCGGCCGCGGTCAGCTGCGCGCCGAGGCCTCCCGCAGGGAGGGGGTGCCATCCGTCGTCCGCGATCCCCCACGTGCTTCCTGAGGTCAGCGCCAGGTAGTTGGGCAGGCTGGGGTGGGAGACGCCGTGATAGTTCGTCGCGGCCGCATACGTCGACGCGAGCTCGGCCGTGTATGCGCCGGTGATGGCCTGGGCGTAGCTGCGGTTCTCCATCACGATCACGAAGACATGCGGCGTGCTCGCGGGTGTGGGTGACGCGGGCGAGGGGGTTGCTGCCGGTCGGCTGGACGGGGAAGGACTGGCGAGGTGGGCAGTGGAGGATTGCCCGCAGGCCGAAAGAAGGCAAAGCGCCATCGCACCGCCGAGCAGAGATCTCAACCTCCTACACCCTACGATCCGAGGCGTGGTGAGGTTGCGAGGCGGCCCGTGGGAGCTCGAGATCCGGCCCGAGCGCGGCGGGCGCATCACGTCGCTTCGCCTCGCGGGCGAAGAGTTGCTCGACGAGGGCATCGGCATCGACGATCCATCCGCGGACGGGTTCGTGGCCGCCGGGGCGCAGGGCTGGGACGAGATGGTGCCCAACGTCGATGCCTGTTTGTATCCGGGACCGGGCCCGTTTGAAGGCATCCAGCTGCCCGACCACGGTGAGGCGTGGCGGCTGGCGTGGACGGTGATCGACGACACCACGATGGAATGCTCAGGTCGGATATTGCCGTGGAGGTTGGCGCGCCGGATCGTCCTGGCGGACTCTTTGGTGCGGGTCGAGTATCGCTACACCAACATTGGCGAGGCGCCGCTGTACGCGTACTGGTGCGCACACCCTCTGTTTCGCTACGAGTCGGATATGAGCGTCGAGGTGGCAGGTGACTTGCCTAAGCCGGTAGCTGGGAAAAGTCGAAAGGTGTTTCTGCGGCGCGGGTCGGTTGACCACGCACGCCTGGAGTGGCGATCAGGGCCTGCGGTCGACATTTCCTGGGACGTTCAGGTCACTCCGTACGTCGGCGTTTGGGTGTGCAACGGCGACCTCGGTGGGTACCGGCAAATCGCCATCGAGCCTGCTACCGGTGGCGGGGATCGTCCTCATCTGGCGGTGCCGCCGCCGGTGCTCGCGCCCGGGGAGGAGTTGAGCTGGTGGCTTGAGGTTCGGGACGCGGGTTTACGGGCTGGGAAGAGGGAGTGAGGGTCGGCCCGGAGGCCGAGGTCAAAGCCAGGTGATGGCTGAACGAAATTAATTTCGCCCAGACCTTGACCCTACAAACAGATGTTCGTATACTCTCAGCATGAGCCTGGGGTGTGGGGGTGAAGTGTCCGGAACCGAGCTCGGCGAGCGGCTGGTCCGCCTCCGCAACGGCATCGATATGCTCGAGCTCGAGTTCTCTCGGATGGCGAGCGACTTCGCCCAGACCGATGAGTACGACGAGCAGGGCTTCGACAGCCCGATCTCCTGGCTCAAGGAAAGCTGCCACATGCCCGGCGGCGCCGCCGCCGATCGCGTCTGCGCCGGCGAGCAGCTGGAGCGTCTGGGCGAGAGCCGAGCCGCGCTCGGCATGGGCGAGATTGGCTTCGCTCATTTCGCGCTGATCGCTCACACCTCAGCGGCTGTCGGCGAACGCCTCGACGAGGCCAGGCTGCTCCGGCAGGCGCGCCAGCGCAGCGTCGCCAGCTTCCGCAACGCCTGCATGCACGCGAGGCACGCGGCCGATAAGGATGGCTTCGTCGATGAAGAGAAGCAGGGCGTGGAGGCGAGGAGCCTGACCATGTCAACTGCGGACGACGGCACGGTCCTCATCAACTGCATCCTCGACAAGGTCGGGGGCGCCGCGGTGCGGACGGCGTTGGAGCCGCTGGCCAGGCGCGCGGGCAAGGATGACGACCGCCTTCGAGATCGCCGGCTGGCGGACGCATTCGTCGACCTCGCCATGCACGCGCTCGACACCGGTCTCGTCCCGCAACGGACACACCTGAGCGTGACGACGTCGCTGGAGACTCTCCTCGGCCTCACCGGCGCGCCGGCGGCGGAGATGGAGTTCTCGCTGCCGATCTCGGCCAAGGCCGTGGAGCGGCTTGCGTGCGACTGCTCGGTGACGCGCATCCTGCTCGGCTCCGACTCGACGGTGATCGACGTCGGCCGCGCCAGGCGCGTGATCTCCGGACCCCAGCGCAAAGCGCTCAAGGTCCGCGACGGTGGCTGCGTGGTTCCTGGCTGCGACCGGCCGGCGAGCTGGACCGAGGGCCACCACCTGGTGCACTGGATCCATAACGGGCCCGGCGACCTTGCGAACCTGGTCCTTCTCTGCTACCGCCATCACTGGATGGTTCACGAAGGCGGCTCCCAGCTCGTTCGCACCGACGACGGACGCATGCTCATTGTTCCAGCACCGACTGGATTCGGACCGCGGCCGCGCGGGCCGGACTAGACGGCTGCATCCCGTTTCGTTTCGGCCAGGCGTCTCAGCGCTCGCAGCATCCAGTCCACGTACAGGTTGTGAAACACGTACACGCCAGCGAGGTACAGGCGTCCCAGACCGGAGGTCCTGAATCTCGCTCGCGTTACGTTGTGGAGCCGGCTTCGGCCGTCGCCGGTGGGTTCGACATAGAAGTTGGTTGCGAAATCGGCCATGTGGTGGTGCCCGATCAGCACCACCTCTCGTCCGGGGTCGACGCGATCGACCGAGAAAGCGCCGGCCAGCACAGCCCCCTCGCGAAAGGTCCAAGGACTGCGGCCGAACTCGATGTCGCCCAGCCCGGGCTGGCCGCGCACCACTGATGCGGCCAGCAGGGGTACTGCCGCCACCGTCGCCCAGCGCGAGTGTCTGAGCGCTACTGGGAGCTCCGGTAGGACCTCCCACACCCGCTCCGGTGGGGAGCCGACCTCGATTTGGCGAGCGCTGATGTAGTTCGCGTCCTGCTGGTAGGCATCGACGATCATGGAACACTCGCACTCTAAACTGACACGAATCGGGCTGCGCTGTCGCGAGTGTGGGGCGGAGTACGAACTCCAGCCGACGCACGTTTGCGAGATGTGCTTCGGGCCCCTGGACGTGGTCTACGACCAGGCGGCCCTGAAGAAGCTGGTCAGCAAGCAGCGGATCGAGCAGGGGCCCGCCTCTATGTGGAGGTATCGCGACCTCCTTCCGGTCGAGGACGACGCCCCGGTCGTCAGCCTGGGTGAGGGGTTCACCCCGCTGGTGAGGGCGGAGCGGCTCGGCGCCGAGCTCGGGCTGCGCAACCTCTATCTCAAGAACGACAGCATGAACCCGACGAACTCCTTCAAGGATCGAGTCGTGTCGGTGGCCATCAGCTGGGCGCGGGCCCACGGCTTCGAAACCATCGCGTGCGCATCGACGGGCAACCTAGCCAACGCCGTCGCCGCTTATTCGGCGCGCGCCGGCCTCGAGTGCTTCGTCTTCATCCCGGTCGATCTCGAGCCGGCGAAGGTCGTGAGCATCAGCGTCTTCGACCCCAACGTCGTCGCTGTGCGGGGCAACTACGACGAGGTCAACCGCCTCTGCAGCCAGCTCGTCGAATCCACGCCCTGGGCGTTCTGCAACATCAACATCCGCCCCTTCTACGCTGAGGGCTCGAAGACGCTCACGTTCGAGACCGTCGAGCAACTCGGCTGGAAGCTGCCGGACGAGATCATCATCCCCATCGCCAGCGGTTGCCAGTTCGTCCGTCACCGCCAGGCGATCCGCGAGCTGATCGATTACGGGCTGGTGCGCGACGATCGCGTCCCCGCGCTCACCGGCGCCCAGGCCCTCGGCTGCGCCCCCGTCTACAACGCCTTCAGATCCGAGACGCCAGAACGCGTGCTGCCGGTCAAGCCCAACACCATCGCCCGCTCCATCGCGATCGGGAATCCGTCGGACGGCATCTACGTCAATCGCATCGCACTCGAGACCGGCGGCGTCGTCGAGGCGGTCACGGAAGATGAGATCGTGGCCGCGATGCGGCTGCTTGCGCGCACCGAGGGCATCTTCACGGAGACGGCGGGAGGCGTGACCATCGGCGTCCTGGCCAAGCTCGCCCGGGCGGGGCGGTGGAAGGGCGATGAGGTTGTCGTCGCCTACGTGACCGGGCACGGGCTAAAGACCGCAGATGTGCTCGCGTCGGTAGACGGCCACGCGCGCCGTGTGGAAATAGAACCGACCATGAAATCGTTTCGGGAAAAGGTGAACATATAGTCATGCCTCAATTCCGCATCCCAGGCCCGCTCCGGCGCCTCTCTGAGGGCGAGATGACCGTGGCCGTCGAGGCCACCGATCTCGGCTCGGCGATCGATGCGCTGGACCGGCGCTACCCCGGCTTCAAGGACCGCTTGCTCGATCCCACCGGACAGCTCCGGCAGTTCGTGAACGTGTACCTCAACGACGAGGACGTTCGGCTGGGGGCCGGCCTGAAGGCCAAGGTTTCCGAGAAGGACGAGATCTCGATCGTGCCGGCCGTCGCGGGAGGCTAGTCGCACTTAGACTTCGCCTCATGGCGAGGCGGCGTCTCAAGCTGATCTTCGGGCCGGACCTGGTGAAGGAGCCGGTCATCTACCAGGTGGGCCGGAAGTTCGAGATCGTCACCAACATCCGGCGTGCCGACGTCACCCGCGACCAGGGTTGGGTGCTCCTGGAGATGACAGGCGAGCCGGATGAGCTCGATCGCGGCGTCGAGTATCTCGAGTCTCGCGGCGTGAAGGTCGAGCCGGCCGAGGGCGACCTAGTCGGGTGACGTCAAGGATATACCCGTATATACTTAGCCGGTGAGACTGAACCGGGTGCGGCGTGTGGGCAACAGCAATGTCGTTTCGCTACCGCGCGAGCTGGACGCGGCTGGGTTTGCGATTGGAGCACAGGTGGTGATCCAGCAGCTCCCCAGCGGCGAGGTCAGATTGCTGCCTGCGGATCGCGTGCGCCAGATGGTGCGGGATTACGGCCGTCGTGCAATTGCTGAGAACCGCACAGCGCTGCAAATACTCGCCGACCACGACCACAAGACTTAGGCGCTGAGCTCTCCCACTGCGGGGGATCTGGTCTATCTCGAAATCGAGGACGTACTCGCTTTGTACGCCGAGGTGTTCGGCTGCAGTCTTGATGAGGCGGGCGATCAGCTACGCAACGCGCCAGGTCTGGAGGGTGCCCTGATGCGGCCGAAGACGCGCGCTCACTACGAAAATGCCGACATCGCATCGCAAGCGGCGGCGTTGGCGCATGGCATCGCGGAAAGCCAACCCTTCGTCGAAGGAAATAAGCGCACGGCACTCGCGGCGCTGCTCACATTCATTGCTGTGAATGGCTACGACTTGCTTGCATCGCAAGAAGAGCGCGCCGATTGGATTCTTCGCCTGAGTTCCGGGCTGACTATCGACCAGCTCGCGGAGTTGATCCGTCGAGCGCTGGTCGTATCGGGCGCCGCTTGATATCAGCGGCGCCTGACCAGGAGCCGTGCTCCGCGGAGCGGTTTGGTTCCTTGAGGAAGGCTGTCGATGATTTCGAGCAACCGCGGCCCGACCTCCTTGGTTTCGGTTCTGAAAGGTGAAAACGCGTCTTTGCCGTGTGGGTGGGCGCGGAAGTGGAGCTCGACCTTCCGGCCGCCGCGGGCCGGCGCATGCGAGGCAAGGCGATTGAAGTCCGGTGCAGGTACCAGCCACCACACGACTGGTGCAAGTTCGAGCACCAGCACCACGACGTAGATCCACGACGGCCGGCTTGGGATCGAGTTCGCAAAGTAGGTTGCGTTCGCTTGCACGAAACCCGACGCTCCCAGCTCGAAGCACGCCTTGGCCTGCAGCGACGCGAACGCACCCTTGCCCTTCGCGGCGACGACCAGGTCGCGGTGGTCGTCGTCGGCCACGACCGCGAAGGGGACCAGGACGCCGCCGGTCGTGAGCATCGCGTAGACCGACAGCAGGTATTCCCCGATGCGTCCGGCCTGGACGTCGCTGAGCTTTGGCACGGGCGCAGCTTAGCCCCATCTAATATCTCCGCCTGACAGTGACAGCAAGCATCGAGGTAGCCGTCGTCGGCGCGGGTCAGGCAGGACTAGCCACCAGCTGGTACCTGGGCCAGGCCGGGATCGACCATGCGGTGTTCGAGGGAGGCCGGGTCGCGGAAACGTGGCGGAGCCGCCGCTGGGATTCCTTCTGCCTGGTCACGCCGAACTGGGCGGTGAAACTTCCCGGCACTGCTTATGCGGGAACAGACCCCGACGGATTCATGTCCATCGCCGAGCTGATCGCCTTCTTCGAGTCGTGGGCGGCGTCGTTCAATGCCCCGGTCCAGGAAAGCAGTCCTGTCTCGAGCCTCGAGGCGGACTCGGCCGGGCGGTTCGTCTTGAACGTGGCCGGCCAGCAGGTCCGCGCGCGGACGGTGGTGGTGGCATCGGGCGCTTACCAGAAGGCACATCGCCCGGCCGGCGCCGACAACCTGCCGGCAAACGTGCACCAGGTCTTCGCCGAGGACTATAGGAATCCAGCCGCGCTGCCCCCCGGGAACGTCCTGATCGTCGGCAGCGGCCAGACCGGCTGTCAGCTCGCGGAGGAGCTGCACGAGGCGGGCCGGAGGGTTTTCCTCGCCTGTGGTCGATGCCCGTGGGTGCCACGCCGCGTTGGCGATCGCGACATCGTTTGGTGGCTGAGAGAGTCCGGTTTCTTGGATCGGACCGCGGACAAGCTTCCGTCGCCCGCGGCCCGCCTCGTCGGCAACCCGCAGACAACCGGCCACGGCCGGGGTCACGACCTGCACTACCGCACGCTGGATGCATTGGGCGTCGAGCTGCTCGGTCGCTTCTTGGGCGCGCAAGGCTCGACGCTTCGGTTCGCCGACGACCTGGGCGCGAGCGTCGACTTCGGCGACGCGCGCTGGGCCGAGGTCAGGGGATATGTCGACGCTTGCTGCGCCAAGGCGGGCATCCCGACGCCGGCATACGACATTCCGCCTCCGATGCGGATCAAGACCCGGACTGAGCTCGACCTCTCGCGCGAGGGCATCGGGACCGTCATCTGGACCAGCGGCTACCGACCCGAGTACGACTGGGTCAAGCTGCCGGTGTTCGACGACATGGGATTCCCAATTCAGGTCGACGGGCGCACATCGGTGCCCGGGCTCTACTTTGTAGGGGTGCACTGGCTGCGCAAGAACAAGTCCGCGATCCTCTACGGCGTTGGTGAGGACGCTCAGGTTGTGGCCGAGCACATCGTCGCGGTGCGCGCTTGAGGATCGCGGTCGCGATGTCCGGCGGCGTCGACTCCTCGGTGGCCGCCGCGCTTCTGCAGGCGCAGGGCCACGACGTGGTCGGCGTCACCCTGCAGCAGTGGCCTCGCCGCGAGACCGAGGAATCTGCGCGCCACGGAGGCTGCTGCTCTCTTTCGGCGGTCGAAGACGCCCGCCGGGTGGCCACCGTCCTCGACATTCCTTATTACTGCTGGAACCTGGAGGCCGAATTCGGCACGCGAGTCATCGAGCCGTTTCATCGCGACTACCTGGCGGGCAGGACGCCGAACCCCTGCGTTCGCTGCAACGCCTTCGTCCGGTTCGACCTCATGCTTGCGCGCGTCCGCGAGCTCGGCTTCGAGAAACTGGCGACCGGCCACTACGCCCGCATCGTCGACGGCCCCCAGGGACCTGAGCTGCACACCGCCATCGACCAGGCGAAGGACCAGTCCTACATGCTTTACCACCTCGATCGCGCGCGCCTTGCGCGCATCTCGTTTCCTCTCGGTGGTATGACCAAGGGCGAGGTCCGCGAGCACGCGCGAGAGTTCGGGCTGCCTGTCGCGGACAAGGCCGAGAGCCAGGAGATCTGCTTCGTGCCGCGAGGCGAGACCGCGGCGTACCTGGCGGAGAGGCTGCCGGTGCGCGAAGGCGCGGTGGTCGACTCGTCCGGACGTGAGCTCGGCAGCCACCGCGGCACCGCGCTCTACACCGTGGGGCAGCGGAACGGGTTCGGCGGCCTGCGCGAGGCCGGCCCCTGGTACGTCATCAAAGTCGACGCCCCGTCCAATCGCCTGGTGGTCGGGCGGAAGGAAGAGCTGGAGGTGCGCGACGTCGAGCTTCGCGAGGTGAGCTTCATCGACGGTTCGATGGACGAGCCGGTCCGGTGCCAGGCCCGGCTGCGCTACCACGCCCAGGCGATCCCGGCCACGTATACGCCCGGCCGCCTGGCGCTCGACGAGCCCTTCCTCGGCGCCGCGCCGGGACAGGCGGCGGTGCTCTACGCGGGCACGAGGGTGTTGGGCGGCGGCACGATCGTGTGATTCGCCATCGTGCTCTACGCCCCACTCCCTAGCTCTCTCCCCAAAGGGGAGAGGGGAATGCATTGATCGAGACCCAGCGGCTGCTCGTTCGCCTCCCGGACGCCGCAGACGTGCCCGAGATCATCCGCTACTACCGCGAGAACCGCGATCACCTCCAGCCGTTCTCGCCGACCTACTCCGCCGATCTACTGGACGAGGCCACATGGCTGGAGCAGGTGCCCAATCGGGCCCGCGAGCTCGCGGCAGGCGCGGGCTTCCGCGCGTTCCTGTTCCCACGCGACGCGCCGACCCGGATCATCGGCAACTTGAACCTGACCCAGGTCCACCGCGGCGCATTCCAGTCCTGCGTGCTTGGATACAACCTGGACGCCGCCGAGCAGGGCAATGGCTACATGACGGAGGCGGTTCGGGGCGCGGTTGCGTTCGCGTTCGAAACGTGGAAATTGCACCGCGTCGCGGCCAACCACATGCCGGGAAACGCGCGCAGCGCCGCGGTGCTCGAGCGCTGCGGGTTCAAGGTCGAAGGCCGCGCGCCCGCGTACCTGCTCATCGACGGCCGGTGGGAGGAACACGTGCTCACCGCGATCACGAACCCGGGCTGGAATTCCCCGACACCGTGAGCGTGACGCCGTTCGACGTCACGCTGGCCGTGTCGCACTGGCTCGAGTACGTAGGCCTGATCGGCTTCGTCGGTTTGGTGGTGGTCCGCCGGCTGGCTGCGATGCGGCCGGCCATCCAATGGGCGCGCCCGCCTATGGACCGCTGGCTCGCGGCGGCCTTGATCGGTGGACTTGGAGGGCTGATCGTCCAGGCGCTGCACGGAACCCAACCCACCGTGCTGGGAATGATGCGCGTGGCGGCGGAGGGCGTCGCGCTTGGCCTTTGCCTGTACGGCCGGCCCTGGGTGGTGGTTCCGGGGATCTTTGCTGCCGCGTCCATGGCGTTCGCCGGCCATGCGGCCCAGGTCAATCCCGCGGCCGGCGCGATCTTGACAGACGCCACCCATGTCCTCTCTGCCGGAGCGTGGGCAGGCGGCATCCTGGTCCTCGCCACGCTGCGGCCACCGGCGGGCTGGGGAGGAGGCGAGGGGCGCGCCTTTCTCGAGCGGTTCGGCCGCGTCGCGTTCCTCGCGTTCGCGATCACAGCGCTGACCGGATTGATTCGAGCCACCGAGGAGCTGCGCGACCTCGGCGATCTATGGGGAACGCCTTACGGCCTCGTTCTGTCGGCCAAAACAGCCGGCGTCGTGGTCATGGTCGCCATGTCTCTGCTCGTCTGGAAACGGGGGCTGCCGAAGGCTCGAGCCGAAGGTGTGGTCGTGCTCCTCGTCCTCGCCGCCACCGCCGGGCTGGCGGCTTTTCCAATACCGCCTGGCCAGGCATAGACTTCCGCCATGGCCACCGTGCGGGAGGTCATGAGCGAGTCGCTCTTTACCGTCCACCCGTCGACAACGGTCGGCGAGGCGGTGGCGCTGATGGCGCAGCACAGGGTGGGCGCGATGCTCGTCATGGACGGCACCCGCCTTGCCGGCATCTTCACAGAGCGCGACACGGTGCGCGCGATCTCGCAATCGCACGACGCGCCCTCACACGCGGTCTCCTCATGGATGACCGGTGAACCCGTGACAGTCGGGCCGGGAGAGCAGGTCGAAGACGCCCTCAAGATCATGCTCGACCGGAACTTCCGCCATCTGCCCGTGGTCGAGAACGGCGAGGTGATCGGGATCGTGTCCATACGGGACCTGGCCGGCTAGAAACAGCGCGGTAAAATCCACGGTTCCTTGGGTCTTCTGGCGCTGCGGCGCTACGTCCCTTACCTGCGGCCCTACATCGGGCTGGTCGTTGTCTTCGGCGTGTCGACCGTGGGCAGCCTCGCGGCTGCGGCGTCGATCCCGAAGGTGATCCAGTACATCATCGACGGGCCGATCACCCATCACCAGCTCAGCCAGCTGCTCCCGACTGCCGGGCTCCTCGTGCTGATCGCTCTGCTGGAATTCGTCTTCATCTACCTGCGCCGCAACTTTTCCGGCATCGCCTCGCTCCGCATGGAAACCGACCTGCGCAACGACTTCTACGCGCACCTGCAGAACCTGCACGTTTCCTTCCACGACAATTGGCAATCCGGCCAGCTGCTGTCTCGGGCGATCTCGGACATCGCCACCGTGCGCCGCTTCATCAGCTTCGGCCTCATCTGGTTCCTGCAGACGTTCGTGACGTTCGCGGTCGTCTTCGTGCTGATGCTGGGGCTGGACTGGGGGCTCGCTCTGGTGGTCGTCGTCTGCATGCTGCCGATCGCCTACTTCAGCTTCACTTTCCACGAGAAATACAAGCCGATCGCGAGGCGGCTGCAGGACCAGCAGGGCGACCTCACGACGATCATCGAGGAGATGGCGACGGGCGTCCGCATCATCAAAGCCTTCGGACGCATGCCGCTGATGCAGAAGCGCTTCGAAGACCAGGCTCGGCTCCTGCGCGAAACGAGCCTGAAGGGGATCAAGGCTCGCTCGCAGCTCTGGACCCAGCTGAACTTCCTGCCGAACCTGTCCCTCGTGGCGGTGCTGCTGCTCGGCGGCTTCAACGTCGTGCAGGGAAGCCTCACCATCGGTGGCCTCGTCGCGTTCATGAACTACGTCTTCATGCTCACGTGGCCGATGGACGCCATCGGCTATGTCCTCTCGATGAGCGAGGAATGTCAGACCGCGTCGGAGCGGCTCAACGAGGTCCTCGACTCGCGCCCCGAGATAGCCGACCGCGCCGGCGCCCGCGCACTGGACCGCAGCCTAGGGCACATCGAGTTCCGCGGCGTCGGGTTCAAGTACCCGAAGTCCGACGACTGGGTCCTGCGCGACGTCAACCTGACCATCGAACCTGGGGAGACGCTGGGCATCGTGGGGCGCACCGGGAGCGGCAAGACGACGCTCGCCTACCTGCTCCCGCGTCTGTACGACGTGGCCGAAGGCCAGGTCCTCCTCGACGGCGTCGACGTCCGCGACCTTCAGCTGCGCTCCCTGCGCTCGCACATCGGCGTGGCCTTCGAGGACCCGATCCTCTTCTCGGCCTCGGTCCACGAGAACCTGATCATGGGCCGCCCAATAGTGTCGGATGAGGAGCTCAAGCGGGCAATCGACGTCGCGCAGGCGGGCTTTGTCTGGGATCTGCCATGGGGTCTCGAGACGCGCGTCGGCGAGCAGGGCTACACGCTCTCGGGCGGCCAGCGCCAGCGCCTGGCGCTCGCCCGCGCTGTCCTCGGCGACCCGCCCGTGCTGGTGCTGGACGACCCCCTTTCATCCGTGGACGTGCACACCGAGGCGGTGATCGAGGAGTCGCTGGGACGGGTGCTCGCCGGCGTGACCGGGCTGCTCGTGGTGCACCGGCCTTCGACGCTTGCGCTCGCCGATCGTGTCGCGCTCATCGACGGCGGCACCGTCGCGGCGATCGGCACCCACAGCGAGCTGATGAAGTCCAACGACATCTATCGCGCTCTGCTCTCGCAGGAGTACGAACCTTCGAGGAAGCAGACAGCATGAGCGTCATCGCTCCGGCCGATCGCTGGCGCGGCGTCGCCTCGGAGGAGGTCGACGACTTCGCGCCAAACGTGGCCGGTCTGCTCCGGCGCCGGAGCCGCCGCCTCCTGGCGACCCTCGCAGGCCCGTACCGGGGAGAGTTGCTCGTCGCCGCCGCCCTCATCCTGATCCGCTCGGCGGCCTACCTGGCGCTGCCGTACCTGGTGGGTCTCGGAATCGACAAGGGGATCAGGCCCGGCCACACCGGCAACCTGACGACCCTCGCGGTCATCGTCGCGGCGCTGCTGCTGGCGCTGGCGATCAACGCCGTCGCCAACTACCTGTTCCTTCTCCTTTCCGGCCGGATCGGCTCCGACGTCCTGTTCGACTTACGCCGGACGCTTTTCGCGCACGTGCAGGAGCTCTCGCTCTCGTTCTACGAGCGGTACACGTCGGGCCGCATCATCTCGCGGCTGACCTCCGACGTTGACGCCCTCAACGAGCTGCTGGCCACCGGGCTGACTTCGGTGATCACCTCACTGATCTCTGTGGTTGCGATCACGGTGATCCTCATCCGCCTCGATACGCGCTTGGGCGTGGTCACCCTGGTCGCGATGCCCCTCGTGCTCGCGCTGACGTGGTGGTTTCGGAACAACTCGGCGCGGTCGTACCGCGCGGTACGGCGCGCGATCGTGCTGGTGATCGTCCAGTACGTCGAGTCGCTTGGCGGAATCCGGGCCGTGCACGCGTTCCGTCGAGAGCCTCGCAACCAGGAGATCTTCGAGGACGTCAACGGGCGCTATCGCGACGCCAACATCTGGTCGAACCGCCTCGCCGCGACGTTCGGCCCGGCGATCAACCTGCTCGGCCGCCTCACGACCGCCCTGGTGCTCCTGTTCGGAGGCTACCTCGTCGTCCAGGGCCAGGTGACGCTTGGGGTGTTGACCGCATTCGTCCTTTACCTTCGGCAGTTCTTCGAGCCGATGCAGGACCTGTCCCAGTTCTACAACGTCTTCCAGGCGGCGGGCGCCGCACTCGAGAAGCTTGCCGGGGTCATCGAGGAGAGGCCCACCGTGCCTGAGCCCGAGAGCCCGGTTCGCATTGGCGCTATCAAGGGCGCCTTGGCCTTCGAACACGTCACCTTCTCGTACCGAGACAAAGCCGTCCTGCACGACATCGACATCAGCATCCCGGCCGGCCAGATCGTCGCCCTCGTGGGGGAGACCGGGGCGGGCAAGACGACCATGGCGCGGCTCATGGCGCGGTTCTACGACCCGACCGCCGGGCGTGTGACGCTCGATGGCGTCGACCTGCGCTCGATCGCCACCGAAGAGCTGCGGCGGGCGGTCGCGGTGGTGACGCAGGAGAGCTTCCTCTTCTCGGGCAACGTGGGCGACAACCTGCTCTTCGGCCGGCCCGAGGCGACGCGCGAGGAAATGGAGGAGGCCGCGCGCGCGATCGGCGCGCACGACTTCATCAGCGCGCTGCCGAACGGCTACGAGACCGACGTGCGCCGGCGCGGCGTGCGCCTGTCGTCGGGCCAGCGCCAGCTGGTGGCTTTCGCGCGCGCCTTCCTGGCCGATCCGCGCGTGCTCATCCTGGACGAGGCCACCTCGTCGCTCGACCTTCCGTCGGAGCGCCTGGTGCAGCGGGCGCTGCGCACCCTCCTGCGCGATCGGACGGCGGTGATCATCGCCCACCGTCTGTCGACGGTCGAGATCGCCGACCGGGTGCTCGTGATCGACGGCGGGCGGGTGGTCGAGGACGGCCCGCCCGCGGAGCTGCGCGAGCGGAGCGGCCGCTACGGGTCTCTGCACCGAGCGTGGGTGGAATCCCTGGCTTAGCGGGATCGCTCCAGCGCGGTAATACACTGGGCGAAATGTCCACGACTCTGCCGGGCACGACCGGCGTCGAGCAGCAGGACGTAGATGAGGCTCGGGCATTCAACGCGCAGCTCGAAGCCCTCATCGCCACCCAACCCCTCGTGTACACGCTGGCGCCAGAGGTCTCGCGGCGGGCGCGGCGCGAGGGCAAGGGGATCTTCCCGGCGCCGGTGTTCCTGGAGGAGGCGCGCGACATCGAGATCGCGGGTCGCGGCGGTCCGATCAAAGTGCGCGTCATCCGTCCCGATCGCAATCCGATCGGCATCTACCTCCACATTCATGGCGGAGGCTGGACCTTTGGTGCGCACGACATGCAGGATGCGGCGCTGAAATTGCTCGCCAACGAGACCGGCCTCTGCGCCGCGAGCATCGATTACAGGCTCGCCCCGGAGAATCCATACCCGGCCGGCCCAGACGACTGTGAAGACGCGGTCCTCAATCTGCTCGAGCACGGAGCAGAGCAGCTGGATGCTCCGGCCCGGTTTGCCATTGGTGGCGAGTCGGCCGGAGCGCATCTGTCCGTGGTGACGCTGTTGAGGCTGCGTGACCGGCACGGGATCAGTGGTCGCATCGCCGCCGCCAACCTGGTTTATGGCGCCTACGACATGAATGGCACGCCGAGCCAGGTCCTCTGGGGCGATCGCAACCTGGTTCTGTCGCTGCCCATCGTCCGATGGTTCGGCAACAACTTTCTCCCCGGTGCAGGGTTCGAGCAGCGGCGAGACCCCGACATATCGCCGGTTTACGCTCGTCTCGGCGAAATGCCTCCGGCTCTGTTCACGGTCGGCACGATGGACTGCCTCATCGACGATTCGCTCTTCATGGCGGACCGCTGGCGGGTGGCCGGCAATGCGGCCGTGGTCGCGGTCTATCCCGAAGGAGTGCACGGTTTCACCGCTTACCCAACCGGCTTGGCCCGTAAGGCAAATGCCAGGCAGTTCGAGTTCCTGCGCAACTCCCTGACCTAGAGGCCTGCTGCTTGCATTTGCTCGGTCGGGTACGGAAATTGACCCACATGGCGAACGTTTTGACCCAATCGGAACCAAATTCGCCGCCACCCCAGCGATGACACTTGAGGCGAATCAGATGGCGGTGAAGCGCCGCTGGCCGCGGCTAACGACCCATAGCGCGATCAGCCAGGTCATCGCTCATGCTCCGTTCGGGGTCGCTCGCATCTCACCAGACATGAGGGTTGCCGCAGTCAATCCCCGCCTTGGAGCTCTGTTGCACGCCGAGCCCCAGGACGTTGTCGGGACCGAAATCGCAGAGTTGGTGCCGCCGGACGACAGGGTGCGCGTGCTCCGCAGCCTCCGGGCGGTGGTGGGCGGGTCAGCAGCAACAGCTGAATTTGAAATCGACACCCTCCGACCCGATGGGACGTCGGTGTGGCTTCGGTGGATCATCACGGCAAGTGCAACGTCAGACGGAACTGTCGAACACCTCACCGCGACGTTCGAAGATGCGACTGCCGCGCATCAGGCGGAGGTCGCGGCGGCGGCGCACATGGTGGCGCTCGAGCGGCTCAGCTATCTGATCACCGGGTTTGCGTCCATGGTCAGCCACGAGACCAGGACCGCCTTGACCGGGATCCAGGGTCTGAGCGAACTGATCCTTACCGGAGACTCGGACCCCGCCGAGGTGCGCGAGTACGCGGAATGCATATTCAAGGACGCGGAGCGGCTCAACCGGTTGCTCGGTGACCTGCTCGACCTCAACCAGATGCAGACCCGTCCGTTCCACTTGCGGACGGAGCCCGTGGACCTCAATCGGGTCGTGCAAGAAGCAGTCGAACGGTTTCGGGCATCCAACCCGGCGCAAACGATCGCCCTCAGTCTCTCCCAACCGGTGGCCAGCGTCGCCGGCGATCCCGATCGGCTGGGCCAGGTGATCGACAACCTCATTCGCCTGGCAGCGAGATTCGCAGATAAGGGTGGCCGCATGGATGTTTGCAGTGCCCAGCGGGATGGTGGCGTCGATGTATTGGTTCGTTATCCAGGTAACCAGCAAATGGCCGACTTCGATGACTGGCTGTACGGTCGCTACGAGCGCTTCGAGAAGAATCCGAGCTCGGTGACCGGAGTGGGTCTGGGACTGGCAATCGCCCGGGTGATCGTGGAGCGGCACGGCGGCCAGATTCGGTTGGACAGCACGTCCGGTGGGGAGTCCGAGATCTGCTTCACGATTCCGGTCCCGAGACGGCCGGCAGGGGGGCTCGAGGCAACGTCCCAGGCGGCACCGAGCCCTTAGTTCAGAGGGCGGATAGTGGAGCACGCGCCCTCATACTCGACTGGCCGATTGATGGCCACAAAGAGCGACCTGGCCCAGAACGAGGGTCTCACCAGCAGCGGCGAGCAAGCGGTTTCGGAGGCACCGCCGGCCGAGGGCGCCTCGACGCGTGCGCGGCCATCTTCCCCGGCTGCGCGGCTCCGCCGTGAGGTCCGGGCGGGTTCTGGGCGATGGCAGCAGCTGCGCGCCAAAGCCCTCGACGAGGCGTTCGATGCGGACCGGCGGCGCGTGGGAGAAAGAGTCGCGGTCATCTTCAGATGGCTGTTCCTGGTCGTGCTTGCCGTTCTGAACAACGTCACGCCCGTCAGCACGACCGAAGCCCGAGTGACGGTCGACATCGTGCTCGGCGCCTGGGCGGTGATGAACGTGGTGGTCAATGTGCTGCTGTTGCGAGGCTACCGGCCCGGGAAGCAGTTCAGCCTGTCCACGATGACCCTCGACATCCTGTTCGCCACGACGTTGACGTACCTGTCAGGCGGGTTCTCGAGCCCGTTCTTCCTGGCCCTGTTTCTCGCAGTGATCACCAACGCGGTTCGGTTCGGCGCCACCGCGAGCGTGATCTCGGCGGTGGTGATCGCATTCATCTACCTCTTCGTCGGCGGCAGCTTCACGCCGGCGAATTTCCAGCAGGATCCCAACGCCACCATCGGCAAGGTGTTCCTTTTCATCGTGGTCGCGCTTGCGACCGGTTACATGACGCGTGAGCTGGAACGCGAGCGCCGTCAGGCCGTCGCCAGGGCGGCGCAGGCGGATACCCTGCGAGAGCTCAGTGCGGATATGGTCGGCGGCACCGACATCAAGGACGTGTTCAAGATCCTTGTCGACAACGCGATCCAGATGACGAATTCGGAGCGCGGGTGGCTGATCCTCACCTCTCAGGACGGATTTGACGAGGTCGCCACTGGCGACCATGAAGGCACGTCACAGCCACCGCCGGAAGGTCAGGCATTTGACCGGGAGCTGCTGGCCAAGGTGGCGCATTCCGGCGAGGCCGCGTTCGCCCTCGACCGGAAGGGCCTGACCGTCCCGGTGGCCTCGAGCGACGGCGTGACGGCGCTGCTCTGCCTGACCAAGCCTGCCGCCACGTTCACCAACCAGGACCTGTTCACCGTCGACGCTCTGTCTGGGAGCTCCGCCGTGCCGCTCGCGAACGCATTGCGCTACCACCACAGCAACCTGGAGGCGATCACCGACGGTCTTACCGGGCTCGCCAACGTGCGAGAGCTCCATCGACGCCTGGATGTGGCTTTTGCCCGGCCCGATCGTCATCTGACTCCGCTGTCTCTTCTCCTGGTCGACTTCGACTTCTTCAAATCGGTCAACGATCAGCTCGGCCACCAACATGGAGACCTTGTGCTGCAGCTTGGAGCCAGGATCGTTCGTGCGGCCGCACGCTCGCAGGACCTCGTGGCCCGTTATGGCGGGGATGAGATTGCCCTCATGGTGGTCGACACCAGTGGAGTCGGCGCCCAGCGGCTCGCCTATCGCATCGTCGACGCCGTGCATGCCGCCGCGGTTTCCACCACCCCCGGCAAGCACCTGACGTTCAGCATCGGTGCGGCAACTTATCCGGAGGACGCGCTGACGGCGCAGGAGCTGATTGCCGCGGCCGACCAGGCCCTGTACCTGGCGAAGCGCGAGGGCAAGGACCGGGCATGCACGTTCCCGCAGCTGGTCAGCGAGCTCGAGCTCGCGACCAAAGAGGACCTGATCGCGACGCTGGCAGACGCGGGCTCGCAGGTGGTGGTGGCCGCCGCCCACGCCGTCGACCACCGCAACCCAATCGCCCAGGGCCACTCGAGCCGGGTGGCCGCCATCGCGGAAGCCATCGGCCGCAGCGCGAACCTACCGGCGAACGAGATCGAGGACCTTCGCACCGCTGCGTTCCTTCACGACGTGGGCCACATGACGCTCGCGGCCGACAGCGATCACTTCGAGGCGACGGGCCACGCTGAAGAGGGAGAGCGGATCATTCGAGGGGCGCAGTTCTCTGACGTGGTCGCGGCCGCCGTGCGTCATCACAACGAACGCTGGGATGGAGCCGGCACGCCGGATGGGCTCAAGGAGAACAGCATTCCCGTGGCCTCGCGCATCCTGCGAGTCGTCGAGGTTTTCGAAGCATTGAGCGCCGGTCGCGAGACCAGGCGGCACAGCTCCGCCGACGCGCTCAAGCAGGTGATCGCCGGAGCCGGTTCGGAGTTCGATCCGGTCATCGTGGGAGCGCTCGGCCGGACCATGCAGGACGGGAGCCTGCAGCCGGTCCTTCCCAGCGTCGCGCTGCCCGCGACAGCGTCCTAAGGCTTCGGGCACGGGCTGTTGGCGTTGAGAGTCGATGGGAACCAGTAGTTCGTCGCGAAGCTGTTTCCGCAGACGACATTCGAGGAGCCAAACACCACTGAACCACCCGGATCGCCACCGGTCGAGGTGTTGAGGGGGTTCAGGCTCTGGATTACACCGCCCTGGACGCTAGCCGTGGGCGTTGGCACGCTGCCGTTGTCGAGTTCCAGGTCGGGACCCGTGTTGCCGAAGTTACCGTTGTTGGCCTCGATGATGTTTCCGCCCGACCCCCAACCGACGTACGCCCCCGCCACGAAGTAAGGGACGATGCCCGCGGCCCACTCGTTTCCGATCGGCCCGTTTGCAGAGAACGTGTTGAACTTGATCGTGTTGTTGTTGCTCTCCCTGACCAGCAGACCATCGAAGTCCGCAGTTTGGAGCGTCACATTGGTGAGGGTGTTGTTCGACGAGCCCTGGAGGTAGGCGCCAAAGTAGTCCGGATAGCGAACGTTGATCTTGTCGAGTCTGTTCCAGCTCGAGTTGACCAGCTCGATGCCGACGTATCCGTCCTCGTTGAGCAGGTTGTCGTGGACGTAGTTGTTCGACGTGCCCTTGAGAAGGATCCCTCCGACCGCATCCCCCGTCTCGCCGGTCAACCACGGGTTGCCTGGCAAGCCAAACAAGATCGCGGTGTCCTTGGAAGCCGGATTCGCCAGGCCGGTATGGGTAACAGTCATGAACCTGATCTCGTTGTTGGACCCGCCGTCCACGCGGATACCCCAACCGCTGAGCGTGTTGATCGAGTTCCCCTCAATGGTTACGTTCATCGTGCCTTGGAGTTCGATGCCAACTCCGGAAGCGTCGCCCTTCAGAGCTGCGGTCCCCGGCGAATCGATGTTGACCTGGGTGATCGAGGACGGTTTCGTCACACCGCTCAACAAGATGCCCGGGGCCTTGTCAGACGTGTGGATGTTCAGGTGGCTCAGGACAAAGTTTTGATCGACGCCTGAGACCGAGACGCCCGGCGTGTTGTCGGCGTGGATAGTGATGTTTTGAATCAGCCATGGGTCGGATGCCGTTCCAGAGCCAGCCGTGACGCAGCCGCATCCACCGCCGGTACCCACGAGCGTGAAGTCGCTGTTGCCTGCAATTTTGATGGGATTGGTGGCCGGCGCCGCCGAGACATGGATGGCGAACGAAACCGCAAGGGTCACAAGAGCGAGGGCCGCCAGTCTTAACCTCACGTGTCTTCCTCCTGTATCCGCTTACGAAGAAATAACGCGACAACGCAGAGGGGCTAGTGGTTGGTGAGGCGCACTGCAACAACCGTTTTTGGTTGTGAAAGATCGGTCTCCTCATAGCACTTTCGGCCAACTTTGGCAAGAAACGAATTCAGTGCCACTAAATCAAAATGCAGCAGGGCTTAAACTCGGATAGCGCCGCTCAGGTGGTCAGGGGTACCTGGTCGTGGGCAACCACGACCCCGCGCTCCGCCAGCCGTCGGAAGAACGGCTCTGGCGTGAAGGCGGCCTCGGGCCCCATGACGCCGGCCCGCGCGACCTCGCCGCGGGCCAGGGCCTGGAGTGCGATCGACATCGGCACGCCCGTCATGCGGGCGGTGCCGGCCAGTCCCCAATCGGTCGGGTGGGCCGACCTGTACGAGATCGCCTTCGACTTCTGATCGCGCTCCCCGGTGACGTCGACACGAAGGAAGAAGGCCACCGGTGAATCGAGCGCCGGCGGCCGGTGCAGAAGGTGGGCGCGCAGGAACGTTCGCGGGCTCATCACCGTGCCGTCGACCGCGAACGCCTCCTCCGAGGTGAGGCCGTAGTCGAGAAACACACGCATGGCTTTCATGATCTCCGGATGCCAGCTGCCACGGACTGAGACGTGATTCGGGTGTCGCGTGAGAAACCGTGGCACGGTGTGCGACTCAGAGTGCGGAACGAAGTACGTCTCCAGCGCGCCAACGGGTGGCAGGAACTCCAGCACTCGCGCGCCCGCGAACGGCGGGACCGCCACGAAGCGGCCGTCTTCGAAATAGAACCGGTCCGTGGTGGGGCTGAACTCCTCGAGGATGGTGTCGAGAAGCCCGGGCGACGCGGCCAGCGGCCGAAGGCTGCCAAACGCGATCTCCACCCGATCGACTGAATCCAGCTCTGCCGCTGCGGCCTGCGCCATGAGGTTGGTGACGCCCGGCGTCGCGCCGCACCCCAGCACGATCGGCACACCCGCGCCTTCCGCCTCCGGACCGAGCTCGAGCTGGCGCGGCGTGTTGAAAAGGCCGCCCAGGTCCACGTAAGGCCGCCGGCAGCGGATGGCGCTCCGCACCAGCTCCAGGCCGTGGTGGTACGTAGTGCAGTTGGCGACCACGTCCGCGCGGTGCATCAGCTGCTCGACATCGTCGCGCCGTGTGACGTCGACGCGAAGCGCGCTAAGGCGGCGGTCCTTCAACTCGTCCACCAGGCGGAGCGCAGACGGCTCCTCCCGGTCGGCGACCACGATCTCGTCGAAGTCGCTCGTGAGGGCCAGGTCGCGGACGGCCTCACGGCCCATGGCGCCGGCGCCACCCAGGACGAGGGCTCGCGTACCCATCAGTACGACGGAGGGGTCATGACCCAGAGGACCTCCGTCCTACCCGGGCCTGGATTCCGGTTCTTGTGCGGGATCCGGCTCTCGAACGTGAGCGCGTCCCCGGCTTTCAGCTTGATGTGCTCATCGCCCACCCAGAAGTCGAGCTTGCCGCGGATGACGACGACGCACTCCTCGTCGGATTCGTGGGAGTACGGCTCGTCGCCCGACCCGCCGCCCGGCTCGATCACCGACCAGATGACCTGAAGCTTGCCGTTGAGGCTTGGGGTGAGCAGTGAATCGCGCCACCGCCGCTTCGGATGAACGAGCACGGCGCGCGCATCCTTGCGGACGAGGCGACCGTTAGGGGAGCCGCCCGCGAAGAATGTCGCCACCGAGGTGCCGAGCGCCTCGGCGATCTTTCTCAGCGACGCCACTGAAGGTGAGGTCAGGTCGTGTTCAACCTGGGACAGGAAGCTCTGGGAGAGGCCGGTGGCCAGCGCCAATTGCTTGAGCGACTGCCCGCGCTTCTCGCGCATCGAGTGGATCCGCTCGCCGAGGGAGCTGTTCATGCCGCCCTATGCTCCGCCGCCGATCGCGCCGCGGCAAGCAGCAGGCCGGACTCTCCGCCGCCCCGGCCATGCCGGCGGACGATGAGCGATGCGGTGAAGATGCAGGTCAGCGTGACGACCAGCATCACCGTCGCGACCGCGTTTACGACCGGCGAGATCCCGAATCGCAGCATCGAGAAGATCCTAAGCGGCAGGGTCGTCGAGCTCGCGCCCGACACGAAGAAGGTGAGCACGAAGTCGTCGAACGAGAACGTGAATGCCAGTAGGCCACCGGCCAGGATGGCGGGGTAAAGCAGCGGGATCGTGATCCGGCGCAGCGTCTCGAGCGGCGTCGCACCCAGGTCCGCCGCTGCTTCGTCCAGCGTCCGGTCCATCCCGACGAGCCGAGCTCTGACGATGAGGGCCACGATGCTGGTGTTGTAGACGACGTGGGTGATCACGATCGTCGGGATGCCAAGATCGACGTTGATCGTCACGAAGAAGAGCAGTGACGCGATGGCGATCACGATCTCCGGCGTGACGATGGTCCCGTAGACCAGCACTTCGAAGGCAGTCCGCGTCCGGCGCCCCACACGCTGCATGCCGATTGCGGCCAGAGTGCCGAAGACGGTTGCGAGCACGGCATTGACGAGGGCGACGGTGAGGCTGACGCGCAGCGCGTCGAGGATGGCCGGGTCGGTCCACGCGGTCCCGTACCACTTGAACGAGAAACCTGTCCAAACCTCGACGAGTCGCGAGGCGTTGAACGAGAAGAAGACGACGATCGCGATAGGGAGGAACAGGAACGCATAAACGAGCGCAGCCCACGACCTCAGGGCAGGCTCGAAGAGCGCCGCGATCCGGTCCGGCCCAGCCTTGATGCGGCTTGCAGCCAGCGGACGAGCGATGGTGGCCATCGGCTACAGGCTCATCCCGGCCGCGGCTCCGCGCCGAGCCAGCCGCATGTAGATCGTTATGAGCACCAGCAAGAGGACGATCACGGCCATCCCGAGGGCCGAGCCAAAGGCCCAGTCGTGCGCGCTCACGAACTCGTCGCCGATGAGGTTGCCGATCATGTAGCTCTTGGCGCCGCCGAGGATCGCCGGGATCACGTACTCACCGGTGAGCGGTATGAACACCAGCAGGCAGCCGGTCAGGATGCCCGGCATCGTCAGCGGCACGGTGATGCGCCAGAACGCCTGGAGCTTGCCGGCGCCGAGGTCTTTCGCCGCTTCCAGCAACCGCTTGTCGAGCCGCTCGAGCGAGACGTAGAGCGGGAAGACCATGAGCGGCAGGTAGTTGTAGGCGATGCCCATCAGCACGGCTTTGTACGTGTACAGAAAGCCCAGGTCCCCATGCAGCAGGTTCGCCTGCCGCAGCACGTGCGCCAGCGGACCTTCGTCGCTCAGCAGGATCAGCCACGCGTACGTGCGGGTGAGGAAGCTCGTCCAGAACGGGACGATCAGCATCACCAGGAACAGGTTCTTCCAGCGACCCGCCCGCGTGGCCAGGAAGTAGGCGAGCGGAAACCCCATCAGCAGGCAGATGGCTGTGCCCGAGGCCGCCATGCCCATCGAGTTCAAGAAGATGCGCAGGTAGATCGGGCTGTGGAGCAGCTGCGGGTAGTTGCTCAGGTTGAAGCGGTACTCGATCCCGCCGTAGTCGGCTGACGTCAGGAAGCTGAAGACGAGAATAAAGCCGAGCGGCACGACGAAGAAGGCCGCGTACCAGAAAGTCGCCGGCGCCAGCAGGACGCTGCCGGCACCGGCGTTTACGCGTGCCAGTCGGCGGACCAACTGCCTAGGCCGCCTTGAACTCCGCGAAGATCTGGTCGCGCGCCTTCTGGCCGGCGGGGGTCGCCTTGCGCGTCTCCAGGGGTGTCAGTGCCGAAGCGGGCGGATAGATGATGGGATCGGTCTTGAACGCGTCCGGGATGTTGGCCAGGGCGTCGGTCTCGGCCTGCGCGTAGTACGTGAACTGGATCTCTTGGGCCTCGATCGACGGGTCGAGCAGGAAGTTGATGAACGCGTGCGCGGCAACCGGGTGGGGTGCGCTTTTCAGGATCGCCCACGTGTCGATCCAGAGCTCGGAGCCTTCGGCCGGGACGATGTACTTGACGGGTGGCGCCGGCGTCTGTCCCGTCAGCGCCTCGAAGTCGCCGTTCCAGCCCATGGACACCCACATGTTCGCGTTGGTCAGGTCGGCCTTGTAGTCGGTCGAGGTGATCTTGCCGACGTTGGGCTTGAACTTGAGAAGCAGATCGCGGGCCTTTGACAGCTCGGAGTCCTTGTCGGAGTTGTAGGAGTACCCGTGGTACTTGAGGGCCATGCCCACGGTCTCGGTCGCACCGTCGAGGACGCTGACCTTGCCCTTGAAGTCCGAAGCGCGGTCGAAGAAATCCTTCCAGCTGGTCATCGGGGAGGAGATCTTGTCCGTGCGATAGCCGAAGCCGGTAGTGCCCCAGTCCTTGGGCACGCTGTGCTTGCTGCCCGGGTCGTAGCCGGGGTTGCGGAAGATCGCGTCGACGTGGCTGAAGTTGGAAAGCTGTCGGTAGTCGAGGGGGAGCAGCAGTCCCTTCTGGATCATGATCTCGATCATGTAGCCGGTCGGGACGACGATGTCGTAGCCCTTGGCCCCGGCCTCAATCTTCGCCAGCATGTCCTCGTTGCTGGCGTAAGTCGCGGTGTCGACGCTCAGGCTCGGATACTTGGCCTTGAACTGCTTGAGCGTGTCCGGGCTCAGGTATCCGTCCCAGTTGTAGATGCTCAGGCCCGACTCCATCGGGCCGACGGGTGGGAGCGAGGCGCTCGAGGTGGGGGCGCTCGAGGCGCCGCAGGCGGCGAGGACCACGCCCCCTGTCGCCATGGCCGAGAAAGCGAGGAACTCGCGCCGGCTCAGGTCGCGGGCGGTTAGTCGATTCATGCGTACGTTCTCCTTTTTCTAGCTAGCCGTCGAACGAGGAAGTACGAGGCTGACGTCGGGAGCCCAGGCCAGGTAGACGAAGGACCCGGGCGACGCGGCCGGCCCGCTGCCGTTGACACGAAGGTTCTGCCGCCTCACTACGACATCCGGGCCCTGGTCCAGGCGGACGAGGTACTCGGTCTGCTCTCCGAGGAACACGCCCGTCAACACCTGGCCGCGCCAGCAGTTCAGCGCGGCGGTCGGAGGTCGCTCGGACATCTCGATCTTTTCGGGGCGCACGGCGACCGTGACCGCGCTTCCCTGCGTCGGGGCGCCGAGGCTTTCGCACCAGATCGTCAGCGCGTCGCGGGTCTTCACCAGCACGCGGTTGTCCTTCAGCTCGACCACCTCCCCGTCAAGAAAATTCGTGAGTCCGATGAAGTCGGCCACGAAGCGCGTGGCCGGGTGCTCGTAGATGTCGCGCGGCGCGCCCTCCTGCAGCACGCGCCCGTCATGCATCACTGCGATGCGATCGGACATCGTCAGCGCCTCTTCCTGGTCGTGTGTCACGTACACGAAAGTGATCCCGACCTGCTGCTGGAGCTCTTTGAGCTCGACCTGCATCTCCTTGCGCAGCTTCAGGTCCAGCGCTCCCAGGGGTTCGTCGAGCAACAGGACGGTGGGGCGGTTCACGAGCGCCCGTGCCAGGGCGACGCGCTGCTGCTGGCCGCCGCTCAGCTCAGCAGGCCTCCTCTGCCCGAGATGGCCCAGCCGCACCATCTCGAGCGCCTCGGCGACCCGCCCGCCGATCTGCTCGGTGGGGATCTTTCGCTGCTGCAGTCCGAACGCAACGTTCTCGGCGACCGTCATGTGCGGGAAGAGCGCGTAGTGCTGAAAGACGGTGTTCACGTCCCGCCGGTAGGGCGGGCTCCCGGCCACGTCTCGACCGCCGATGAGCACCTGGCCCTCGTCAGGACGTTCGAACCCGGCGATCAGGCGGAGCGTCGTCGTTTTGCCGCACCCGCTGGGCCCGAGCAGGGAGTAGAACTCGCCATGGCCGACGCGCAGGTCGACCCGCTCGACCGCCCGGGCGGCACCGTATCGTTTCGAAACGCCCCGGAGCTCGACGTCAAAGTCTGACGAGGCCAATCCCAGCGCAACCCCTCCGGACTTAAGTCCGACTGTACAGATCCTAAATACTGCTTAAGTAGCTACGTGTCAAGAAATCGACTTAGTGGGCCCGCTTGGGCGGGCTAGCTTTGGTGGCGCGGACGCCAATCCGTCACTCCCCACCCGGCCGCGCGCGCTTCGCGCCCGGGGCCTCCCCACAAGGTGGGGAGGCGAATAACCGCTACTCCCAAGGGGGGAGGCGAGTTCCTTACGGCGACGGAATAGAGGCGGTATATATGTCCAGCTGGTGGAGCGCCCCATCCGGATTGTTTCCGGTGCTGTTCGAGTTGTCCGCCCACGCCGGATGGGCGACGCCGCCGTCGAACGACAGACCGGTGTAATCCCCGTAGTCGATGCCGTTCCCCGAGTCATGCGAGTTCGAGGTTCCCGCACTGATCTGGATGTTCTTGGTGAACGTTTGCCCCGCGTCCATGCTGAATGCTCCCCAGAGCTGAGCGTCATCGTTGGGCACGCCATCCGTGTCGCCTGGCCCTCCCGTTCCGAGGTCGTTGCGGGCGTCGTACCAGACCACGGCGAGGTTCCCGGTACTCGGATCGAGCGAGATCTTAGGGAGGAACTGGCTGTTCGTCGTGGCGTCGTCGTTCACCCGCACCGGAGTGCTCCAGGTCGCGCCCCGGTCGTCCGAGAAGCGCTCGAAGATATCGGTATCGTCAGTCCCATTCGAGCGCACGAACGTGTAGACGAGATAGACCCGGCCATTGTGGAGGCCACCGGTACGATCCCAGGCCAGGCCGGGCTCAGCGTCGATGGACCGATCCACCTGCGCTGGAATGAAGTGGAACCCTCCGACATGGGTGTCGATAACGGAGACCGACTCACCGAATCCTTTCGGCCCGATTCCATCAGGGTCGACGTTGACGCGAAGCGTGCCGCCACCCTCGCCCGTCTCCGTCAGCGTGCAGACATTCATGACCTGGCCCTGGGGGCCGATGGCGACGTCTCCATAGGTGCAGTTGTTCGTGCCGGGAACGACCTCGGCGGTGATGAAGTTGCCGACCTTCCCCAGCCCGGTGGCCGGCGCGCCCGTGGCGACGATCGGGCCTCCGCCGTTGAATACCAGCCACACCTCGTTCGCCCCGGTCGCGATCGTGGGCTGGTCCACGAAGCGAAACAGGCCGCGTCGCTCGTCGCCGATCGGCGCGTTCCGCTTGGCTGAGCTTGCGATGTTCGCGATGACCCTGAAGGTGACTCCGCCGTCGGTGCTGAGGGCGACTGGGATCACAGTCGGGACCGTGTTTCCGCTGAGGTACAGGTACGTCATGAACAGGTTGCCGTACTGGTCGAAGGACAGGCTGGGATCGCAGCAGGCAGACCCCAATGGGTCGCCGGGAGCGCCCGTCGCGATCAGGTGCTTCGTCCAGGTTGTCCCGCCGTCAAAACTCGCTGCTTCGAACATGCCTGCCGCCGAACCAGCAACGTTCGTGACGATCACAACATTCTTAGGGTCGGTTGGGTTCACCGCCACCGCTTCCTCTGACTCATTGCCCAGGCGCTGGCTCACGTCGACGTTCCCCGGGGTGCCTGCCGATGGGGCCCTCGTTGATGCCGCCAACCCGGCCGAGCTGACCCCTAGCAGCGCGATGCAAAGAGCCGATACGGCGAATGACCCTGGACGCATGGCTTGCTCCCCTCCTGCCTGAGCCTCGAAAACTATATCGCTCCAAGGTTAGGCGGTCAGGGGAACCGCGTCGATACCACAAGGAAGGCATGCGGGCGTCGAAGTTCACGTGCAACCCGCACCACTGGTCAACCCTGTAACTCCCCACCCGGCCGGCTCGCTGCGCAAGCGGGCCGGCCTCCCCACAAGGTGGGGAGGCGAGTAACGCGTAACTCTCCACGGGGCGGGGAGGCGAGTAGGCCGTAACTCCCACACGGTGGGGAGGCGAGATAGCCCTACGCTGGTGGGGAGGCGACTGCGCCGGGTACCCTGCGATACTGCGCGGGTGGCTCCGCTCTCGAGGCGATGGCGCCGAATCGAAGAACCCAGCATGGCGGCGGCCGTCACTGCAGTGCCGCTGCTCGGCATTCTGGCGGCTTACGGCTACGCGCTGACGACCTCGAATTGGACCCCTGGCGGCATCGCTACGGCCGCCGGACTCGTCGGGATAGCCGGGACTGGCCTCCTGTATGCTTGGCGCGCTGTTCCCGGCGCCTCCGACGAGTAGCCGGCAAGGACCTCTCTCACCAACCACGGAGTGCGGATGGACTCCCTCCACGCGATCGGCTTCTTCGTGTCCGCTGCACTGGCCGGAGTCGGCGGCATCCTGCTCGCGTTTCTGCCCGGCCACGGGCGGCGTGGCGCGGCACTCGCGGTTACCGGGCTTGGCGTGGCGGGAATCTACGCGTCGCTGGCGGCGGGCTTTGCGGCGATCGTCGCGCTCGCCTGCTATGCGGCGTGCGCCCTACTCATCGCCCGGCCTGACTACCGGAGCGTCGAGCAGGCAGCCGGTAGCGCGTGGCGCCAGGTTGGCGCCGTGGGAGCGGCGATCCTCCTCGGGTTGCTTGCGTATGCGGCATTTCGCGGCCGCTTCGCGCACGCGACCTTCTATGGAGGTCCCTTCAATGGCGTGTCCGTGGCGCGGCTGCTGTTCGCGCATGACGCGCTCGCGACCGAAGCCGTCGGCGCCCTGGTGCTCGCGGCGCTGGTCGGAGCCGCCGTGGCGTGGCGGCGAGAACGTCCTCGGGACGAGCGGGAGGGCCGGCGGTGACCGTGACCCTCGTCTCGGTCCTGTTCGTCGCCGCCGGCTTGACGGCGATCGGCGCTTTTATCGCCGCCTGGAAGCGTGACCTCACCGCCGCCATGACCGGGCTGCCGGTGATGTTTGCCGGCGCCGGCACCGCCTTCGTCGGCGTGGCGCGGTTCGGCGCGGCCACCGGCGCTCCGGCCATCGGCCAGGAGGTGGCGGTGCTGCTCGCCATCGCGGCGCTCGCGGCTGTCGCACTCGGCGTCGGCCTCGCCGGCCGGGAGGGCTCTCGCTGAGCCTGCTCGTCGCCATCGGCGACATCCTCACGGCAGCTTCGGGGGCGGCCTCCGGCGCGCGGCGGGCGGCGTTCTTCAATTTCGACCCGTCCACGACCCTGCCGTGGGCCGTGCCGCTCATGGTGCTCGTCCCGTTCCTCGCGTTCGTGCTGGCCGCGACCAGCGTGCGCACCCGCCGCTCCGCCGCCAACATGGCGATGCTCGGCGCGGTGGTGACTTTCGGGCTCTCGCTGCTGGTGGCATGGGGCATGACGCGGCGGTCGACCCCGTTCCTGGTCAGCTACCCCTACCTGAACGTTCCGGTCGCCTTCACCGGCCCGGTCAACTTCCAGGGCTTCGGCATCGACATCATCCTGCGGGTCGATCGCCTCACGTCCGTCGCCCTCGTCGTGGTGGAGCTCTGCGTCATCGGTGGGCTCGCGTGGCATGGCGTGATGGGGCGCAACGAGCCGGGCGGCGCCCGGTTCTACGCGCTGGTGAGCACGCTCCTGTTCGCCGCGATCGGCGCGCTGGTGAGCTACGACCTCGCCGAGCTCTTCGCCTTCTGGGGCCTGGCCGGCGCCGTGACCTACCTGATGCTCTCTCACCGGTGGGGCTCGGTCGAGGCTTCGCGCAGCGGGCGGATCGCGCTCGCTCTTCCGTTCCTGACCGACCTGATCCTTCTATGCGGGATCGCGGTGCTCTACTCGCATTTCGGCGCGAACAGCATCGCCGCGCTGCTGCCGATCCTCCACACCACCCCGGCCGCCGGTGCCAGGACTTTGACGGCGGCATCGATCCTGCTCTTCGTAGGCGTGGCAGGGCGGCTTGCCCTGTGGCCGCTGCAGCCCTGGTTGACGCGCACCGCGGCGACCGCCGCTCCCGCCGCCAGCGCGATGGCGCAGTCGGTGTGGTCGGTCGTCGCCATCGTCGTCCTGTACCGGCTCATGCCGATCGTGGCGGCGACGACTACAGCGACGCTGCGCGACCTCGTGTACGCATGCGGTGTGGCGGCGATCGCCGCGCCCCTTCTTGCCCTCGTCGGCAACGAGCCGCGCCGAGTGATGGCGCTGGCCGGGTCGGGCGTGGCCGCGGTCGGCGCCGCCCTTGTTCTGCATTCGTACGAGATTTCGACCACCACCCTCGCGGTGTTGGGAGTTGCGTGCGTGCTGGCGGCCGCGCCCGCTCGAGCCGCCGCGACGTTGGCGATCTCATCCATCGCCGGCGCGATGCGCACCGACGACCTGGCGGAGATGGGCGACGGATGGCGGCGCATGCGGGCAAGCACCATGGCGCTCCTGCTGTCGGGGCTCGTGATCGCACTCAGCGGGGCAGGGGCGGTCGCGGTCGCAGTCAATACCCGCCAGCGTTTCGGCCTCGCGCTGGGCGAGGCCGTTCTCCTGGTGTCGATCGCCGCGATCCGGGTCTTCCTCGGAGTCGCCACGGGGCCGCTCCGAAGGCGTCGCGCTTTCGAGCCTGACCGGGTGCGCGAAGGTCCCGCCGCATCGCTGGGCTGGCCGTACTGGCTGGCCCTGGGCGGCGCCGCGCTGGCGGTGGCGTCGGTCGTTCCCGGGTGGACCGGGTACCTCGACGGTCAAAAGCACAAGGCCGCGATCGCCACTGCGCTGGCGCTGTGGGTGGGGGTCGTCGCCGCGGGCATCCTGCTGACCGCCTTCGCCTACACCATCAACAAGGACGGCGCGCTCCGGGCGTCGGACGCGCTGGGCCGGTGGTTGGGCCGGCTGCTCGATCGCGGCGCGGCCGCACTGTCGCGCTTCATCTTCGAGCCGGTCGCAGCGATCGCCGACGCTCTGAGCGACGTGATCCCGCAGGGTGACGGTGAGCTGGCCCGCGCGGCCGCCGCCTCGGGCCGCTTTGCGCTGGCTGCGGCGCGAGCGCCGGCGGTGCCGCTGCTGGTCGTCATCGCGGCCCTCCTGGCGATCGCCGTCGGTCTACTGTCGCCGGGGTTGGTCAGGTGATCCTCGCCGGCATCCAGAGCGCTTCGCCAGCGCCCGTCGGTGTCCCCGGCGCCGGCATCTTCACGTCGCCGCTGATCCTCAGCCTGGCGATCTGGGTGCCGGTGGTGGTGGCGATCAGCATGAGCGCGATCCCCAACCCGCGCGGCCGCTACGACACGCTGATGAAGCAGATCGCGTTCTTCACGAACCTCGGCATCCTCTTCGTGCTCTTCATCGCCTACAACCAGTTCCAGACCTTTCTCCCGACGATGCAGTACGAGGAGAGCAGGCCCTGGCTCCCGTCCATCGGGGTGACGTATCACCTCGGAGTCGACGGTCCGAGCATGGCGATGATGATGCTGTCGGGTCTCGTCGGCATCACGTCCGTGCTGGCGTCATGGGGGGTGCGCGAACGCGTGCGGTCGTACTTCTGCCTGCTGCTGCTCACCCAGTCCGCCGTCAACGGCGCGATCGCCGCCCACGACATGTTCGTGCTGCTTCTCTTCTGGGGAGCGGCGGTGGTCCCGGTCGCGCTGCTGGTCCTCGGATGGGGAGGACCTCGGCGCGAGGCTGCGGCATGGAGGCTGGTCGGTTACTGGGGCCTCGGCACCGCGGCGCTGCTGGTCGCGATCATGACGGCTTATGCCGCCAGTGGCGGGACCAGCTTCGACATGGACGTGCTCCTGAAGGCGACGCTCACGCCGCGCGTGCAGCTGGCCGTCGGCGTCGCATTGATCGTCGCCGCCGCGACGCGCCTTCCACTGTTCCCGCTGCATGGCTGGGCGCGCGACGTCTACTCCGACGCGCCGCTCGGCGTCTCGATCGTCATCGGCGGCGTCGCGTCGCGGCTGGGTGCGTATCTGCTGCTGCGTACTTTCGTGGCCTCCGACGCGGATGCTTCGCGACTGCTCTCCCCATTCGTCGCCGGGCTCGCCGTGGTGACCATCGCCTACGCCGCAGTGGTCGCGCTCCGCTCGGCGGACCTGCGCTGGGCCGCAGCACACCTGGCGCTGGTACCGGGCGGGATCACAGTCTTCGGGCTGGCGGCGCTGACCCCGCTTTCCATCGCCGGCAGCGTGCTCTCGATCTTCACCGGCGGCCTCGCGACCGCGCTCATCGTCGCCGCGGCCTGGACGCTCACCGACCGCGCCCAGACGCGGAGCGTTCAACTCCTCAGCGGGCTCGCTCCGCGCACGCCCATCCTCACCTGGGTGTTCGTCATCGCCGCGCTGGCGCTGCTCGGCGTGCCGCTGCTGGCTTCTTTCCCGGCCGAGACCATGATCCTGTTCGGCTCGTTCACGTCGCAGCCAGTGGGCGCATTCGCGCTGGCGGCGGGCCTCGTGCTGACGGCGGTGGCGCTGGCGGTGATCGTGCACCGCGTCCTCTTTGGAGCTCCTAACCCCGACGCGCCGGCGGTGTCCGACGCGTCTCTCGGCGAGACGTGGTACCTCGGGCTGCTCGCGGGTGGCCTGCTCTGGGTGGGCTTGTTCCCCGGCGGTCCCAAGCTGCCCGGGACCGACCAGCCCATATTCGATCCGGGCCTGCTCAACGTCATGTCGGCGGGAATCACCGACATCGCCTCGCCGTACGTCCCGCCGACCACCCCGGCAGCGACGCAATGAAGAACTTCGTGCTCGTGCCCGAGGCCCTGGTCGTGGTGGGAGCGCTCGCGCTCCTGCTGGTGGGCCGGTCGCGCAGACGAACGTGGCTCCCGGCGGCCGCGGCGGTGCTCGCGCTCGCCGCATTGCTGGTCGAGCTGTGGGTTGGCTCGACGCTGAGCACCTTCTTCGGCGGGGCTCTCGTGCAGGATCGGTTTGCGCTGTTCGCGAAGGCGGCGGTCCTGTTGGCGGCTGCGCTCGCCATCGCCGTCACCGATTGGTCTGACGAGGACGTGCCCGCGATCGGCATGTCGATGATTCTGCTCGCGGCGTTCGGCGCGATGATCGTCGCGTCCGCGGGCGATTTCGTGGGCCTGTGGGCGGGGCTCGAGCTGGCGGCGGCAGCCGGCGTCGTGCTCGTGTCGGTCCGGCGTACGGACCTCGGGCTGCGGCTGCTGATCGCCGGAGGCGTCGCGAGCGTCCTGGTCCTGAGCGGGCTGGCTTTCGTCTACGCGACCACGGGTTCGGCTGACCTTTCGACCGTGCGGCTTGCGCTCCCGGCGGCCGGGGCTTCGCTCCCACTCGCGATCCCGGTTCTGTTGCTGCTGGGCGGGCTGGCGGTGCGCGCCGGGCTGCCGCCGTTCCAGTTCGCACGAGAGCCGGCCGGGTTGGGCGCGTCGCCGCTCGGCGCCGGCCTGGTCATCGGCCTCGTCGCCGCGGCCGCCCTGACCGTGGCCGCCAAGATCACCACCGCGCTCACGCCGCTGCCCGCGGTCTTCTCTCCGTACCTGATCGGGGTCGCGGCGGTGGCCATGGTCGGCGGCGGCGCCGCCGCGCTGGCGACGCGATCGCCGCGAGCCCGGCTGGCGTACCTGGCCGCCGGCCAGGTCGGCTGGGTGGCGGCCGGCCTGGCGACGCACTACCGCGTCGGGGTGGGGGCGTCCCTGTTCTTGCTGGGAGCGTTTGCGCTCGCGGCCACCACCGGCCCCGCGCTGATGGCCGGCGCGGACGTCGGTGAGTTCGCGCTCGCGGGGATGGGCCTGCTGCGGCCGGCGCGCGCTGCGGGCATCGCCCTGGTCTTCCTCTCCCTGGCCGGCGCGCCGCCCCTGGCCGGCTTCTTCGGCGAGTTTGCGGTCGCGGCGACGCTGGCGCAGACGGGAAACCTCTGGCTCCTGGCGCTGGGGTTGCTGGGCGCCCTGATGAGCATGGCAGCGGCCGTTGGCACGCTCCGCGCGATCTTTCTCCAGAGCCCGCCGGACGACAGCCGCCGCGCGGCGGGCGCGCGGCTGCCGGTGCTGACCCGCCTGTCCACCTACGGGGCCGTCGCCCTGTGCGTGGCGATCGCGGGCTACGGCGTCCTCGCCAACCCGATCCTCACCCTCGCCGACCAGGGAGCCGAGGCGCTGGGCCTTCGGTGACCGCCTGCTAGACTCGGCCCACCAGTCGCAGCTTTCGTCACACCAAACGTCCTGGAGGTCGTTCCCTGGCGGGCACATACCGTCGCCGTCGCGCCGGCAGGCGCGGCGCATCAGCCGGCTCACTGAAGCACAGGAGCCGCTCTGGCCCGCGCGCGCGGCGCGGCCGGCGGGGCATTTCACGTGGATGGCTGGCTCGAACCGCGTTGGTGGCCCTCGTCGCGATCTCCGCCGTCGGGCTCCTGGGCACCGTGACCGCGATCGGAATGGTCGACTACTTCGCGGGCGACCTGCCAACGATCGAACAGCTGCAGACGTCGAAGCTCACGCAGACGAGCCGCATCCTCGACCGCAACGGCAACCTGATCGAAGCGCTCTACCACCAGAACCGGACGGTGGTTCCGCTGAGCAAGATCAGCAACAAGCTCCAACGCGCAACCATCGACACCGAGGACCGCTCGTTTTACGCCAACAACGGCGTCGACTACCGCCGGCTCTTGATCGCGATCTATTACGACCTGACCCACCACTCGGCGACGCTCGGCGGGTCGACCATCACTCAGCAGGTCGTGAAGAACGATGTCCTCGACACCCAGGAAGCGCAGTCGAGGACCATCAGTCGTAAGTTCCACGAGCTGGTCCTCGCGGAGGAGATGGAGCGCCGCTACTCGAAGCAGCAGATCCTCGAGCTCTACCTCAACTCGATCAACTACGGCAACGGCGCCTACGGAGCCGAAGCGGCCGCAGAGACGTACTTCCAGGTCCACGCCAGCGACCTGAACCTGGCGCAGGCGAGCTTTCTAGCCGGCTTGCCCCAGGCGCCCTCGGACTACGACCCGTTCGGAACACCCGACCAGCTGGACGCCGCCAAGCAGCGATGGCGGCAGGTGCTCGACGGGATGGTGACGGTCGGCGATGTCACCTCGGCCGCAGCGAACGCAGCCTGGAACAGCGACCTGATCGACAAGATGGTCGCGGCGCACAAGACGCTGCCCAGCTCACACAACCCGCTGACGGCGCACTTCGTCGATTACGTGGAGCAGTACATCGCGGCGCGCTACGGCACCCGCGCCCTGTACGAGGGCGGCCTCAAGATCTACACCACGCTGGACCTGCCGACGCAGGCCCTCGCCGACAGGTGGGTCAAGTCCGGAGTCGGGACGTATGCGAGCCGCGGCGTAAACACCGGGGCGATGCTGGTCATGAACCCAGGCGACGGTGAGATCCTCGCCATGGTTGGCAGCGCGGACTACAACAACGCCGCGATCCGCGGCCAGATCAACCTGACCGGCGTCGACCCGCTCGGATGGCGGGGCGTGGGCTCGTCCTTCAAGCTGTACACATACGGCGCCGCGCTGCAGGCCGGCCTCGTGAACCCCGCCAGCCTCCTCAACGACCAGACCGGGGTCATCGGCGGCCACACCTTCAACGACTGGGACACCAAGCACGAGGGGTACATCTCGCTCCGCACCGCGCTCGCGCAGTCACGCAACCTGCCTGCGCTTTGGACCTACGGGCGGGTCGGCGGTGCGCAGGTGACGACATTCATGCACCAGCTCGGCGTCACCGCGACGATCGAGAACCCCGACGGGGTCGCCACCACCCTCGGCCACGACCCGATCTCGATGGCCGAGCATCTCGCCGCGTACTCAGCTTTCGACAACGGCGGGAACCGGATCTCGCCTCACCCGGTACTGAAGGTCCTCGACGCCGACGGGACCGTTCTGGAGGCGTTGGACACGAACGCGCCGCGCGTGCAGGTGATCAGCCCCGACCTCGGCTACTTGATGACCGACCTCCTGCGAGGACCGGTGAAGCTCTACCTGGGCGGCCTCGGCGCGCGGCCCGTGGCGGGCAAGTCGGGCACGACCGAGGCATACACCGGCTCGATCTTCATCGGCTACACGCCAAACCTGGCGGTGGCCGCATCGTTGATGCACATCGACGCCGGGCCCGACTGCAAGTCGGGCTATGCGTATCTCGCGACCAACTTCCCGCCGTCCGGTTGGCAGTGCCCCACCGGCGTGCTGTTCGGCGAGAACGTCGGCGTCTCGGTGTGGAAGCCGTTCGTCGAGGCTTACTACTCGACTCACCCATGGCCGGCGACGTGGGTCCAGCCGCCGGGCGTCATCACCCGGATGGTGTGCTCGTACGACGGAGGCTACGTCAGCACCGGGGGCTACAACGAGATCTTCCTCAAGGGAGTGGGGGAGCCTACCTACCCGTGCGGGGCGAACCCGCCGCCGGGGGCCGCGCCCTACCACCCGCCCACTTAGCCCTAGCCTGATCGGGTGCGGATCACCCGGACCGGGGTCATCTTCTCCATCGGCTATGCGGCCCTCGGCGTGGCCTGGGTGTTCGCCGCGAGCCCTTCTGGATTTGCCGGCCTCTACGTCGCCTGGTTTTTGGCGCTCGCCATCGCCGGCGCCTTCGTACCGGGCATCGCCAACCAGGTGTCGCTGGCGCGGGCCTACCTGGCGGCGCCGGCGCTTGCCTACTCGTTCGCGCCGGGGCAGCTCGGGCTGCTCGCCGTGGTGCTGGCGATCGCCGGCCTGACCGACCTCGTCGACGGCACCATCGCCCGCCGCTTCGACCGGCCCTCAACGCTCGGCGGCGGGTTGGATCCGGTCGTCGACGGCGTGCTGCTGGGCGCGGTGGCGATCGGCCTGGTTTTGAGCGGGATCATCCCGCTCTGGCTCGCGGCCGTGATCGTCGCGCGGTACCTGCTGCCGGCCATCGGGGGGTTGGTGCTCATCTCTCTGCACCGCCGGCCGGAGCTCCGTCACACCGTCAGCGGGCAGATCTCGACCGCGCTGATCATCGTCCTGGTCGGAGGGATCTGCCTGTTTCGCTTTCTGAACCAGGACGCTGGCAACGTCGTCGCGGGCGCAGAGCTCGCCATCCCCATCGCCACGGTGGCCACGTTCGTGCATCTCGGGTGGGCGGCCTCGCGGCGGACCCGCCGGACTGCTGCGCCCGAGGCCGGGTAGACTCATTGTGGTCGCGCTAAGTGGGGTGCTGGCGGTCCCCTGCACCGGCAATCCGCCTTAGCCGGACCGAATTCCCGCGCTGAGGTCAGGGTTCTCACGCCTGGCCGCGGCAAACGGCGTTGAAGGTCGGGACCTGCGCAGCTCGGGTCTCCGAACCCCGTCAGGTCCGGAAGGAAGCAGCGGTAAGGAGAGA
>WNFD01000296.1_pt1 | contig 48440 bp, 47 predicted proteins | sample 5400491 | NCBI WGS metagenome assembly WNFD01 (sample SAMN13153343, study PRJNA577476) | soil metagenome | isolation source: 120 cm saprolite under Douglas fir tree site 2 hole 2 replicate 2 | place: USA:California | collected 2015-04-18
TCTTCACCGCAGAGCTCGCGCGTCGCCTCGAGGGGAGCGGCGTCACCGCCAACTGCCTCCATCCCGGGTTCGTTGCGACGCGCTTCGGCGACGCCGGCAATTCGCTCGCGACGCGCGCCTTCATCGGCCTCGCCAAGCGGGTCATGGCGATCACGCCGGAAGAGGGCGGGCGCACCATCGTCCACCTTGCCGGCGACCCCGCGGTCGCCGGAATCAGCGGCCGCTATTTCATCAAATCGCGCGCGGCGCAGCCCTCGCCGGCGGCGCAGGACGCCGCCGCGGCGCGGCGCCTCTGGGAGGAGAGCGCTCGTCTTGCGGGCCTCGCCGGTTGATCAGGAGCACGTTATAAGGGCGAGCCGGATAGGGGGAGGTTGGGGAATGTTGCATCGCATAATGCTGATATCGCTGCTCGTGCTGCTGCCCGCTGCGGCGTCGGCCGCATCCGACGAGCAAGTCGTGGCCGCCAAGACCTCGTCGAACGCCGCGGAAAGCCGGCACGAGGGCTACTACTATCCGAAGATCACCTCGAGCGAGGTCTACAAGGCGCGCACCAAGGTGCTGGCCAAGATGAGCCGCCACGAGCGGCTGCTCTTCATCTCATCGACGACCCAGCAACAGGGCTCGTCGAGCTACGCGCCGCGCTACGTCATGTTCGCCAAGGGCGAGGAGGCAGAAAAACTCATCATCGTCGGCCTCGACGACGAGACCCTCGGCACCATCTACCGCGCCCGCGCGCTCCTCGCGGCGCTCTCGTCGCTCGCCCGCCTGACGCCGCTGCTGCGCGATGCCGATCTCGAGGATACCTTGACCTTTTACGACCTCGTGCACCTGATGGGCTTCACCCAGATCACCGTCAGCGACGGCCGCAGCCACAGCCACCGGGTGACGCTGCAATAGCCGCCGTCACGGCGTCAGCACGGCGCGGCCGACGACCCGTCCGGCGCGCAGGGCCTGCAGCGTCGCGTCGGCGGTATCGAGTCGATGCGTCGTAATCGGGATCGGCGGCAGGCGGGTGCGCTGGACGAGGGCGAGCAGCTCCTTGGCCTCGGCGAGGCTGCCGACATAGGAGCCCTGGATGGTCATCGCGCGCATTGGAATGAAGGGCAGCGGCAGGGTGATGTCGCCGCCGAACAAGCCGACGATGACGAGCTTGCCGCCTTTCGTCAGGCTGTCGACGGCAAGCCGAGCGGTGCTCGACGCGCCGACAAAGTCGATGACCGCCCAGACGCCGTTGGGCGCTGCCGCGTTGACCTGTTTCAGCGCGTCTTCCGCCGCCCCGTCGATCGCGGCGAGCGCGCCGGCCTTCAGCGCTGCCTCCCGCTTGCCGGGATCGGTATCGACGACGATGGCGCCCTTGCCGCCCATCGCCTTGAGGAGGCCGAGGCACATGAGGCCCAGCCCGCCGGCGCCGATGACGACGATCGGCTCCTCCTTGAGCACCGCGCCGACCCGCTGCAGCGCGCCGAAGGCGGTGAGGCCGGAGCAGGCATAGGGCGCCGCCTCTTCCGGCTTCATGTCGCCGATATCGAGGAGACAGCGCCCGTGCGGCACCAGGATGTGGTCGGCATAGCCGCCGTTGCGGAAGACGCCGAGGAAGCGTGGCGCCAGGCACAATTGCTCCTCGCCGCGCCGGCACACCGCGCAATTGCCGCAGCCGAGCCAGGGAAAGACCAGCCGCTTGTCGCCGATCTCGACGCCGCTTGCCTCGGGGCCCAACGCGACAACCTCGCCGACGGTCTCGTGTCCCATCGTAAGCGGCAGCTGAAGGCCGCGATCGGCCAGATTGAGCTTCTTGCCGCCGCCGAGATCGTAGTGCCCTTCCCAGATGTGGATGTCGCTGTGGCAGACCCCGGCGGCAAGGACGCGCAGCAGGACCTCGCTGCCGGTCGGCTTCGGGGTCGGCCGCTCGAACAGTTTCAGCGGCGCGCCGCACTCGGCGACATCGTAGCTCTTCATCGCTTTCCTCCGCTTCGCAATGGCTAAGGCCTTGGACGGTGAGCTTACAGCCAAGACCCTATGGCTGACAGCCTCGTCATCCGGCGACGGCCTTCGCCTCGTAGAGCGCAAGCAGCGCCGAGCCGTAGGCGGTGCGGATGGCATGGCGCTTGATCTTGAGGGTTGGCGTCATCTGGCCGTTGGCGGTGGTGAACGGCTCCTGCGCGATGACGAAGCGGCGGACACGCTCGACCGGGGCGAGCCGCTGATTGACCCGCGAGACCGCCGCGCCGACCGCCTTCTGGAGCTCGCCGTCGCCGGCCAGCGCGACAAGCGTGTCGGCGTCGCGCCCGTGCGATTTGGCAAAGCCGGCAAGGAACTCGCCGTCGGGCACGATGACGGCGACGAGATAGGGGCGGCGGTCGCCGAAAACCATCGCCTGGGCGATCTCCGTCTCGAGCGTCAAGTATCCCTCGACGCGCGCCGGCGAGATCATGTCGCCGCCCGAGTTCTTGATGAAATCGCGCTTGCGGTCGGTGATCTTGAGGTAGCCCTCGCTGTCGAACTCGCCGATATCGCCGGTATGCAGCCAGCCATCCTTCAGCGTGCGCGCGGTCGCCTCCGGGTCGTTCCAATAGCCCCTCATGATGAGTTCGCCGCGCACCAGTATCTCGCCATCCTCGGCGATGCGCACCTCGACCCCGGCGAGCGGCGGGCCGACCGTATCGATCCTCACCTTGCCGGCCGGATTGCAGCAAATGACCGGCGCCGCCTCGGTCTGGCCGTAGCCTTGCATCAGATTGAGGCCGAGGGCGATGAAGAAGCGGCCGATCTCGGGATTGAGCGGCGCGCCGCCCGAGACCAGCGCCTTCAGCCTGCCGCCGAAGCGCGCGCGGACCTTGTTGCGCACGAGCTTGTCGAGGATGAAGTCGGCGATTCTCTCGACGATGCTCAAGCTGGACGGATCGTCGTAGCGCTTGATGCCGAGCTCGAGCGCGTGGCGGAACAGCTTGGCGCGCAGCGGGCTCTGCCGCTCGAGGCCGCGCAGGATGCGCTGATGCATCGTCTCGTAGAGCCGCGGCACGGCAGTCATGATCGTCGGCCGTGCCTCGATCATGTTGGCGCCCAGAGTGTCGGCGCCCTCGGCGAAATAGATCTGCGCGCCGAGCGAGATCGGGAACATCATGCCCGCGGTGTGCTCGTAGGAATGCGAGAGCGGCAGGAAGCAGAGGAAGACTTCGTTGCCAAGCCCCAGCGCCTTGAGAATTTCGTACGCACCATGACAATTCGTCAGGATATTGGCGTGCGACAGCATGACACCCTTCGGCACGCCGCCGGTTCCCGAGGTGTAGATGAGGCAGGCCGTGTCGTCGCGCGTCGCCTTCGCCACCATCTCGGCGACATCGTCCTGCAGCGCGGCGCCACGCGCCAGGACGTCGTCCCAGAGATGGATCTCGGCGTGCCCGACTTGCTCCACGGCGAGCTTCTCGATGGTGATGATGTTCGCGATGTCGGTGATCTGGTCGGCGGCGGGCATAACGCGCTGCGTCAGTGCGGCGGTCGAGACGATGACCGCCCGTACCCCCGAATTGGCGAGGACGTGGCGGTGATCCTCGATGGTGTTGCTGGTGTAAGCCGGCACGGTGACCGCACCCGCCGCCATGATGGCGAAGTCGGCGATCATCCATTCCGGGCGGTTCTCGGCGATCAGCGCGACGCGATCGCCGCGCACGATGCCGAGGTCGCGCAAGCCGCGCGACAGCGCGCTCGCCTGGTTTGCCGCCTCGCGCCAGCTGATCGCGCGATAGGCCCCCTCATCCTTGGCCCACAGAAAGGACGCATCGCCACGACGTGCCGCCTCGGCGAAGAACATCGCCGCGAGGCTGGAGCATGTCTTATAATCCACGTCGCATCCCGGCCATCTACCTCCCCGTCGCGGTGGTGCCAAGGTTGCCGGCTTGGCTCGCGCGCCGCGCCGCCCTATATCCATCGTTCATCCGCTCAGGAGTTATGAATGATCTCGGCGCGTGCAAGCAAGACTTTGACGGCTCGGGCAAATGGCGGCGGCGCCGTCGGCGATCTCGGCTCGCTGCCGGAATGGGATCTCGCCGATCTCTATCCCGGGCGCGACAGCGACGAGCTCAAGCGTGATCTGGCGGCGAGCGAAACCGATGCCGCGGCCTTGCGCACGCGCTATGAGGGCAAGCTGGCGACGCTTTCGGGGGCGGCGCTCGGCGCCGCGGTGGCGAGCTACGAGCGGCTGCAGGAGACGCTCGGTCGCATCATGAGCTATGCCTATCTCGTCTATGCCGGCGACATGGGCGATGCCGAGATCGGCCGCTTCTTCCAGACCATGCAAGAGCGTGTCAACGCGATCACCAGTACCATCCTCTTCTTCACTCTCGAGCTCAACCGGATCGACGACGAGGTCCTTGAGGCGCAGCTGAAGGATCCCGCTCTTGCCCACTATGCGCCGTGGCTGCGCGACACCCGCACCTTCCGACCCTTTCAACTCGCCGACGACCTAGAGAAGCTGCTGCACGAGAAGTCGATCGCCGGCCGCGCCGCCTGGATCCGGCTGTTCGACGAGACGATGGCGGGGCTGCGGTTCCCCTGGGCCGACGGCAAGGCACTGACTAGCGCCGAGGTGCTTCATCTCCTCTCCGACCACGACCGCGCGACGAGGCAGAAGGCAGCGGAAATCCTGGGCACGGTACTAGAGATGAATGCCCGCACTTTTGCGCTGGTCACCAATACCCTTGCCAAGGACAAGGAGATCGAGGATCGCTGGCGCGGCTTCAAACGGCCGATCTCGTCGCGCAATCTGTCGAACTTCGTCGAAGATGAGGTCGTTGATGCCCTCGTCGAAGCGGTACGCGGCGCCTATCCCAATCTCTCGCATCGCTATTACCGGCTCAAGGCGAAATGGTTCGGCGTCGCGCAGCTGGAATCGTGGGATCGCAATGCGCCGCTCCCCGACGAGGACGACCGGCTGATCCCCTGGCAGGAGGCGCAGCGCACCGTGCTCGAAGCCTATGGCGCATTCTCCAATGAATTGGCGTCGATCGGCAGCCGATTCTTCACCGGGCGCTGGATCGACGCGCCGGTGCGCCCGGGCAAGGCGCCGGGGGCTTTCGCCCATCCGACGGTGCCGAGCGCGCATCCCTATCTCCTGCTCAACTACCAGGGCAAGCAGCGCGACGTCATGACGCTGGCGCATGAGCTCGGCCATGGCGTCCACCAGATCCTCGCCGGCGCCCAGGGCACATTGATGTCGGACACGCCGCTGACCCTCGCCGAGACGGCATCGGTGTTCGGCGAGATGCTGACCTTTCGCGCCCTCCTCGCCGCCGAGCGCGATCCCAAGCGGCGCAAGGTCATGCTCGCCGGCAAGGTCGAGGACATGCTCAATACGGTGGTGCGGCAGATCGCCTTCGTAGAGTTCGAGCGCCGCGTCCATGACGAGCGGCGTGAAGCCGAGCTGACGCCCGACCGGCTCAATGAAATCTGGCTCGACATCCAGCGCGAGAGCCTCGGTCCCGCCCTCAAGCTCGACGGGCTCTACAAATATTATTGGACCTACATTCCGCACTTCATCCATTCGCCGTTCTACGTCTATGCCTATGCCTTCGGCGATTGCCTGGTGAACTCGCTCTACGCCGTCTACCAGGGTGCCACGCCGGGCTTTGCCGAGAAGTATCTAGCCATGCTGCGCGCCGGCGGTACGCTGCGCCATCGGGAGCTGCTCGCGCCGTTCGGTCTCAACGCCGCCGATCCCGCCTTCTGGCAGCGCGGCCTCTCGGTGATTGCGGGCTTCATCGACGAGCTGGAAGCGATCGACAAGGCCGGCTGAGAGTGGCCGAGGAGGACAACTCACTGGGCGGACGGGTCCGCCGCTACGCGCGGGTGTCCACCGCGGTTGGCGGCATCGCCGCGCGGCTTGCCGGCGAGCGGTACCTCGGCGTAAAGCTCGACCGCGGCCGACACGCGGCCGATCTCAAGGCGGCGCTCGGCGGCATCAAGGGCCCGCTGATGAAGGTGGCGCAGCTGCTCGCGACCATCCCGGACGCCCTGCCCAAGGAATACACCAACGAGCTGATCCAGCTTCAGGCCGACGCGCCGTCGATGGGCTGGCCGTTCGTTAAGCGCCGGATGGCGAGCGAGCTCGGCCCCGACTGGCCAAAGCGCTTCGAATCCTTCGAACGCCAGGCGGCGCGTGCCGCATCGCTCGGCCAAGTCCATCGCGCCGTCGCGCTCGATGGCAGGCAGCTCGCCTGTAAGTTGCAATATCCCGATATGCAATCGGCCGTCGAGGCCGATCTCAGCCAGTTGAAGCTCGTCATGTCGCTCTACGAGCGCTACGACCGCGCCGTATCGACCGACGAGATCCACGCCGAGATCGCCGAGCGTCTGCGCGAGGAACTCGACTATGAGCGTGAGGCGCGGCATATCGCCCTCTACCGCCGCATGCTCGCGAAGGAAAGCGGGGTCAGCGTCCCCGAGGTCGTCGCCGATCTTTCGACCAGGCGTCTGCTCACCATGACCTGGATCGAAGGCGAGAAGCTGCTCGTTGCGGCGAAGGGGCCGGTGGCGGCGCGCAACGCGATCGCCGTCAACCTGTTCCGGGCGTGGTACGTGCCGTTCTATTTCTACGGCGCCATCCATGGCGATCCGCATCTCGGCAATTACACGGTGCGTCCGGATGACGGCATCAATCTGGTCGATTTCGGTTGCGTGCGCATCTTCAAGCCGTCATTCGTCGGCGGCGTCATCGATCTCTATTTCGCGCTCCAGCGCGATGACCGTGCGCTCGCCGTTCACGCCTACGAGACCTGGGGTTTCAAGAACCTGTCGCCGGCAATGATCGACGTGCTGAATCAGTGGGCCCGCTTCGTCTATGCGCCGCTGCTCGACGACCGCAGTCGCAAGATCCAGGAGAAGGATACCGGGGTCTATGGCCGCGACGTCGCCGAGAAGGTGCATGGCGAGGTGCGTCGGCTTGGCGGCGTCAAGCCGCCGCGCGAGTTCGTCTTCATGGATCGCGCCGCTATCGGCCTCGGCTCCGTCTTCTTCCATCTCAAGGCCGAGATCAACTGGCACCGTCTCTTCCACGAGCTGATCGCCGATTTCGAAGTCGAAGCCTTGGCGAAGCGGCAAGCCGCGGCGCTCAAGGCTGCAGGTCTACCGTCGCCCTGAGCGTTGAATTACGTGGGTTGAATGACCGACCCGCAGGAGATTGCGATTGCGCGCGTCGGGGGCGCCGCCTCATTATGGCGCCGCCATAACGGGAGCCTCCGATGCGTCAGCTCTTCGCCATTGCCGGTCTCATCGTGCTCACGTCCTGTGCGCGCGAGGGCGCACCCGCCGATTCGCTGCCGCAATGGATTACCGGTTTTCCGGACGAGGGCCCGAGCTTCGGTGTTGCCTCGCCACAGCAGGCGCCGACCGAACCCGGCTATGCAGGCTTCAACAAATCGTCGCCGGAGTTGGCCGCCACCCGCGCGGCGCAAATCTGTACCCTCGGCTATCAGCGCCTCGGCGAGGAGACCGCACCGGGCGAACAGGTACCGTTCACGGTGACACGCATCCGCTGCGCGGCATACCGCCCGGTCTTCTTCTAGGCGGGGCTTGCCTTGCCGCCCAGCGCGGCGGACGCCGCCTCAGGCGTGCAGGCGGAGGATGCTCTCGGAGATCTCGCCGCGCTCGGAAAGCAGGCGATTGAAATAGGCGACGGTGCGCTCGAGGCCGACAGCGAGCGGCACGCGTGGCTCCCATTCCAGCAGGTTCCGCGCTCGCGAGATGTCGGGGCAGCGCTGCGTTGGATCGTCGACCGGCAACGGCCGGCTCTCGATCTTCGAGCGCGAGCCGGTAATTGCGATGATCGTCTCGGCGAGCTCCCGCACCGTCGTCTCGACGGGGTTGCCGAGATTGATGGGCCCGGTGACGTCGTCCGACGCCGCCATCAGGCGCAGGAAGCCTTCGACGAGATCATCGACGAAGCAGAAGGCACGCGTCTGCTCACCGTTGCCATAGATGGTGATCGGCTCGCCCTTGAGCGCCTGGACGATGAAATTGGACACCACGCGCCCATCGTTCGGGTGCATGCGCGGACCGTAGGTGTTGAAGATGCGTGCTACGCGGATGCGCAATTTGTGCTGGCGGTGATAGTCGAAGAACAGCGTCTCGGCGGCGCGCTTGCCCTCGTCATAGCAGGCGCGCGGGCCAATCGGATTGACATTGCCGCGATAATCTTCGGGCTGCGGGTGCATGGTCGGATCGCCATAGACCTCGGAAGTCGAGGACTGGAAGATCTTTGCCTTCACCCGCTTGGCAAGGCCGAGCATGTTGATCGCCCCGAGGACGCTGGTCTTGGTCGTCTGCACGGGATCGAACTGGTAGTGGATCGGCGAGGCAGGACAGGCGAGGTTGTAGATCTCGTCGACTTCGACATAGAGCGGGAAGCAGACATCGTGTCGCATCGCCTCGAAGTTCGGATTGCCGAGAAGATGCGCGACGTTATCCTTGCGCCCGGTAAAGTAGTTGTCGACGCAGAGCACGTCGTGCCCCTGTTCGAGTAACCGTTCGCAAAGATGCGAGCCGAGAAACCCGGCGCCGCCAGTTACCAGCACGCGCTTCCTTGTCGAGCTCATTTGTCGTCCTTCACAGAGGTGGGCTTCATGCAGGTCGGCTTCACGCGAGATTGCGCAATTGCGCCGGTGTCAATTCAGGCGAGATGCGCCCGACGCTGGTGTAGAAAAAGCCCGCCGCCGCCATGTCGGCCGGCTTATAGATATTCCGCAGGTCGATCACCGTCGGCGTCTTGAGCAAACCCTTGACGCGGTCGAGATCGAGGGCGCGGAATTCGTTCCACTCGGTAACCAGGACGAGCGCGTCGGCACCTGTCATGGTCTCATAGGAGTTGCCGCAATAGACGAGGTTGGGCATCAGCTTTCTCGCCTCCGCCATGCCTTCGGGATCGAAGGCGCGGATCTCGGCGCCGGCGGCTTGCAGTGCCGGGACGATGGCAAGGCTCGGGCTGTCGCGCATGTCATCGGTGTTCGGCTTGAAGGTGAGGCCGAGTATGGCGAGCGTCTTGCCGCTGACCGTTCCGCCGCAGGCCTGTATGATCTTGTCGGCCATGCGGAGCTTGCGCTGATCGTTGAATTTGACCACCGTCTCGACGATCGACAGCGGCGCCGCTGCCTCCTGCGCGGTGCGCACCAGCGCCAAGCAGTCCTTGGGGAAGCACGAGCCGCCATAGCCGGGGCCGGCGTGGAGGAATTTGCGACCGATGCGGCCGTCGAGACCGATTCCCTTGGCGACGTCCTGGACGTCAGCGCCGAGTTTCTCGCAAAGATCGGCGACCTCGTTGATGAAGGTGATCTTGGTGGCGAGGAAGCTGTTCGCCGCGTATTTGATCAACTCGGCAGTTTCGATCGAGGTGAACAGCATCGGCGTTTCGATGAGAAAGAGCGGCCGGTAGAGCGCCCGCATGATCTCGCGCGCCCGTTCGCTCTCGGTACCGATGACAACACGGTCGGGGCGCATGAAATCCTCGATCGCGGCGCCCTCGCGCAGGAATTCCGGATTCGACACCACGTCGAAGCCGCCGGCCGGCCGCGCCTTGCGCAGGATCGCCTCGACCTTGCGGCCGGTACCGACCGGCACGGTCGATTTGGTGACGACGACAGCGTAACCCGTCAGCGCTGCCGCAATCTCCTCGGCGGCGCCGAAGACGTAGCTGAGATCGGCATGACCGTCGCCGCGTCGCGACGGCGTTCCGACCGCGATGAAAACGGCATCGGCGCCGGCAATCGCCGCGCTGGTATCCGTCGAGAAGGCAAGGCGGCCGGCCCGCACGTTGCTCTCCACGAGCTGGTCGAGGCCGGGCTCGTAGATCGGCATCTCGCCGCGTTGCAGGCGCGCGATCTTGTCAGCGTCCTTGTCGACGCAGGTAACGGAAACACCGAATTCCGAGAAACAGGCGCCGGATACGAGGCCGACATAACCGGTGCCGATGACTGCGACGTGCATGGAAGCTCCTGACCAACGGATCACAAAACGGGCGTGCGATGCGGCTTATTCCGCCGCTCCGAAAGGACCACATATTCGACGGAGAGCTGCGCCCGACACGCTTCCCGCCTCACGAAATCGGCGCTCGATCACCTCAAGCGCCGCGTCAGAGGTGGGCGATATGCCATCAATCGAGTGACGCACACCCTTACCACCAAGATGCTAGGTATGTTTTACTCTATTCGAGGAAATCCTGGAAGCGCATAACAACTACATGGTAAAGGCGCAGCGTCGATTTGACGCGGTTACCGTGGCGTTGTCTGCCATATCGTCTCGGAACGCTTGCGGCGCGAGGCCGTTCACTTTAGTGACGGGCGGATCGGGCCGGTGCCACGGATCCCAACCCGGTTGATAGGACGCGATGGGAAAGAACATCTTGGTTACCGGCGGTGCCGGCTACATCGGCAGCCACGCCTGCAAGGCTCTGGCGAAGGCGGGCTACACGCCGATCGCCTATGATAGTCTCGTTTGCGGTCATCGTGAGGCCGTCCGGTGGGGGCCGCTCGTCGAAGGCGATCTCGCCGACAGGGGGCTGCTCGCCGACACGCTGGCACGCTTCGAGGTGGCGGCGGTGATTCACTTCGCCGCCTTCGCCTATGTTGGCGAGTCGATGGCAAAGCCGCAGCTCTACTTTCACAATAACGTGGTTAACACTCTGACCCTGCTCGACGCCATGCTGGCGGCGCGGCTGCGCCACATCGTCTTCTCGTCGAGCTGCGCCACCTACGGCACGCCGGCGCGGTTGCCGATCACCGAGGACACGCCGCAGCGTCCGGTCAACCCCTATGGCGAGAGCAAGCTGATCTGCGAGCGGGCGATCCACTGGTACGGCGAAGCCCATGGCATGACTTATGCGGCGTTACGCTATTTCAACGCGGCTGGCGCGGATCCGGACAGCGAGATCGGCGAGGAGCACGAGCGGGAGACGCACCTCGTGCCGCTCATCCTGGCGACGGCGCTCGGCCAGCGGAGCGAGATCGATATCTACGGCACCGATTACGATACGCCCGATGGCACTGCCGTGCGTGATTACGTCCACGTCCAGGACCTCGCCGAGGCGCATCTCGCGGCGCTCAACCATCTGCTCGGTGGTGGGTCCAGCCTGGCGCTCAATCTCGGCACCGGCACCGGGCACAGCGTGCGCGAAGTGATCGCCGCTGCCGAGCGCGTCACCGGCCGGCGCATCGCGCGCCGGGAGATGCCGCGCCGACCGGGCGATCCGCCGGTGCTGGTCGCCGATGTCGGCCGGGCGCGCGAAACCCTCGGCTGGCATGCCCGGATGTCCGATCTCGATAGCATCCTCGGCAGCGCCTGGGCTTGGCATTCACGGTCCAGCGCGCTGCAGGCCACCGGCGACTGAGTCGCGCGGCCGGCACATCTGCAGTGTTGACAGTCGCGATGCCGGCGGGTCATGTCCCTTCGATCGGAAAGGTCGGGGTGGCGCGTCATCGCGTTGGAATAGATCTTTGGCGGTTTCGTTGTTCGGGGCCAGCTCGGCGGCCAATCGCTTGGAGCGCTGGTTTCTCGCGGTGAGGGGGAGTAGGGACGGGATGCAATCGGTCGCCACCGCAATGGGCACGGCGGATCGGCCATCGGGTGGTCCGGCGGCGATCGAGGTTCACGGCAAGTTCTTCTTCACTGGCGGCAAGAAGCACTTCGTCAAGGGCGTGACCTATGGTCCCTTCGCGCCGGGCGCCGACGGCACGCAGTTCCCCGACCCCGCCCGCGTGGCGCAGGATTTCGCCCTGATGGCCGAAATGGGGGCGAACACGGTGCGCGTCTTCACCGTGCCGCCGGTCTGGCTACTCGACAGGGCCGGCGCCAATGGGCTGAAGGTGCTTGTCGGCATCCCCTGGTCGCAACACATCACCTTTCTCGACAACGCGTCGGTGCAGGGGGAGATCCGCCGCAGCGTGCTCGCCGGTGTGCGCAGCTGCCAGCGCCATACGGCGGTTTTCGCCTACGTCATTGGCAACGAAATTCCGCCCGACATGGTGCGCTGGCACGGCGCCAAGCAGGTGCGCGCCTTTCTCATGGGGCTCGTCGCCGCGGTCAAGGAAGAGGTGCCCGGCGCCCTGGTCTCCTACGCAAATTTTCCGTCGACCGAGTATCTGACGATCGACTTCACCGATTTCCTTTGCTTCAACGTCTATCTCCATCGCGAAGACGCGTTCCGCCGCTATGTCTCGCGTCTGCACAACCTCGCCGTCGATCGGCCGCTCGTGCTCACCGAATTCGGTGTCGATTCGATGCGCGAGGGCGAGGATGGACAGCGCGACATCCTGGCGTGGCAGGTCGGTACCGCCTTTGCTATGGGGGTCGCCGGCACCTTCGTCTTCGCCTGGACCGATGAGTGGTTCACCGGCGGTCACCTCATCGAGGATTGGGCGTTCGGCCTCGTCGACCGCGACCGCAAGCCGAAGCTGGCCTACCAGGCAGTGTCGGCCGTCTATCGTGGGACCCTGCCGCCGCCGCTCGGGGACACGCCAAGGGTTTCGGTCGTCGTCTGTGTCTATAACGGCGATCGCACGATGGAACAGTGCCTCGCCTCGCTCGAGGTGCTCAACTATCCGAATTACGAGGTCATCGTCGTCAATGACGGCTCGACCGATCGCACCCTCGAAATCTCGCAGAAATTTCCCTATTGCCGGATCATCAGTCAGCCCAATTTGGGGCTGAGCGTTGCCCGCAATGTCGGCGCCGAGGCAGCAACCGGCACCATCATCGCCTATACCGACAGCGATTGCGTCGCCGATCGGGATTGGCTCACCTACCTCGTCGGTAAAATGATTGCCTCGGACCTTGCCGCTTGCGGCGGGCCCAATTTCCCGCCGCCCGAGGACAGCCTCATTCCGGCCGCGGTCGCCGTGTCGCCCGGCGGGCCGACGCACGTGCTGATGAGCGACGACGTCGCCGAGCATATCGCCGGCTGCAATATGGCGTTCCGCCGCGACGTGCTGCTCGCCGTCGGCGGCTTCGACCCCATCTATCGCGCCGCCGGCGACGACGTCGACATCTGCTGGCGCTTCCAGGACGCCGGTCATGCCATCGGCTTCAGCCCGGCTGCCGTCGTCTGGCATTTCCGCCGCAACACGGTGAAGGCCTATCTCGGCCAGCAGCGCGGCTATGGCAAGGCCGAGGCGCTCGTCTATGGCAAGCATCCTTTCCGCTTCAATCTGTTTGGCCAGGCCAAGTGGCTCGGCCGCATCTATGGCGACCTCTCCGCCTCGCTCCTCCTGTCGCGTCGACCGGTGATCTATTCCGGTGTCTTCGGCCGCGGGCTCTTCCAGACGATGTACGAGCCGCCATCCTCGCTCGCCGCCTTTCTGCCGCTGACCTTCGAGTGGAACCTTGCCGCCATCGTGCTGGCGTTGTGGGGCGTCATCGCCGGCGGCTGGCTGTGGCTCATGACGGTGCCCCTCCTGCTGACCTGGACTTTGTGCGTCAACGGGGCGCTCAAGGCGCCGATCGAGAGGCGCTTCCGCGGTCTCAAAGCGCGCGCGCTCATTGCCCTCTTGATTTATCTCGGCCCCATCCTGCGCGGCTGGGAGCGGGCGCGCTGGCGCATCCGGCTGATGAAGACGAGCGACCAGATGCGGATCGACGCCGCCGAGGACTCCACCGGTCAGAAAGCGCGGATCGATTGGCGCGAGCGCGCCTTCTTCCTCGCCTATTGGAGCGAACGCGGCGACGAGAAGGAGCTGCTGCTCGGTGGTCTGATGGCGTTCCTGGCGCCGCAGAAATACTTCATCATGCCCGATCAGGGCTGGAGCGACTGGGATCTCAAGATCGCCCGTGGCTTGTGGAGCCGCGCCTACGTCATGGTCGTCGGCGAGAATCACGGCGGCGCCAAGCGGCTGCTGCGCGTGCGCTGCGAGATGCGGCTATCGCGGCTCTCGGCCTTCATGCTGCGCTGCTATGCCGGGTTCGGCGCTGCTGCACTGATCCTCGACGCGCCGGCCGTTGCCGCGGTGATCGGGATCGTCGGCCTCGCTCACTTCAGCTTCATCGCCTACAGCACCTGGGCATTCGGCGGTCTCATGCACCGCATCATCGATGCGGTCGCCAGGCAGGCGCAGCTGACGCCGGTCGAGCCGACCCGTCGTCCGGCGGTTCCCATCCTGTCGCCGCGCGCCGCCTAGGCGAAGAATACATCGGTGCCCAAGCTAGGCCGGAAGCTCTTACCCTATCTCTGGCCGTATCGCCTGCTGATTGCCTGGGCGTTGCTCCAGGTCTTCCTGATCGCCGGCTTCGAGCTGCTGAAGCCGTGGCCGCTGCAGATCGTCATCGACTACGTGCTCGGCGGCCAGCCGCTCCCGCCGATGCTCGCCGGCTGGGCACCGGGTGCGCTGCTCACGCTCGCCTGCACCGGCATCGTCGCCGTGCAGATCGCCGCCGGCGGTCTGACCTTGCTGCACAATGCGACGACGATCGGCGTCGGTCAGCGTATGGTCAACGATCTGCGCGGCGCCCTCTACAGCCATTTGCAGCGTCTCTCGCTCGCCTTCCATAGCCGGCAGAAGGTCGGCGATCTCATGTATCGCGTTACTGCCGACAGCTTCGCCGTCCAGACGATGATCATGAACGGCCTGCTGCCGATCGTCTCGGCCTTCGTGCTGCTCGCCGGCATGCTGTTCATTCTCGTGCCGCTCGATCCCCTGCTGACGGCGTTGTCGCTGACTATCGTGCCGGCACTCTTCATCCTCATCGCGGTGTTCAATCGCAAGATCACCACCGTGGCCGGCGAGGTGCGCGACACGGAGGGACGGGTCTATTCGCTCGTCCAGTGGGCGATCGCCTCGGTCAAGGTGGTCCAGGCGTTCACCCGCGAGGAGGACGAGTACCACCGTTTCATGGGGGCGAGCCGGGCGAGCCTCGATGCGACGCTCAAGCTCTACAACTGGCAGACCTTCTATTCCGGCGTCGTCAACGTCGTCATCGCGGCGGGCACGGCGCTTGTCGTCTACGCTGGCGGCAGCGCGGTCATCGAGGGAAGGCTGAGCGTTGGCCAGCTCATCATCTTCATTTCCTACCTCGCCCAACTTTACGTACCGGTCAACCAGATCACCCAGAGCTGGGGCTTGATTGCCGGCGCGCGCATCGGCGCCGGCCGCGTATTCGAGATCCTCGATACCGAGGCCGATCTGCTGGACGGGCCGCGCAGCTTTCCACCCGAAGGCGCCAGAGGCGATGTCGCGTGGTGCGGCATCAGCTTCCGCTATCGCGAGGAAATGCCGGTGCTCCGCGAGGTCGATCTTACCATCCGCGCCGGCATGAAGGTCGCCGTCGTCGGCCCGACCGGCGCCGGCAAGTCGACGCTGCTCAGCCTGCTGCCGCGCTTCTTCGACCCCTCGACCGGAACGGTCTCGATCGACGGCGTCGATGTTCGCGAGTTTCGCCTCAAATCGTTGCGCAGCCAGATCGCCATGGTCCTGCAGCCGCCCCTGATCTTCCCGATCTCGGTGCGTGACAACATCGCCTATGGCCGCTCCGAGGCAACGATCGAGGAGATCGAGGCGGCGGCGCGCATGGCCCATATCCACGATCTCATCGCCGGCCTGCCGCAGGGCTACGACACGGTGATCGGCGAGGGGGGCTCGACCTTCTCGGAGGGCGAGAAGCAACGCCTGACCATCGCGCGCGCCATCCTGCGCAATGCGCCGATCCTCATTCTCGACGAGCCGACCTCGGCTCTCGATGTCGAGACCGAGGCGTTCGTCATGGATGGGATCGAACGGCTGACAGCCGGGCGGACGACCTTCATCATCGCCCATCGCCTGTCGACGGTGCGCGGCTGCGACCTCATTCTGGTGCTACGCGATGGCGCAATCGTCGAGCAGGGCGGCTATGCCGAGCTGATCCGCCGCGGCGGCGTCTTCGCCGACTACTACAATACGACGCAATTCGATGCCGAAGATAAGCCGCGCGGGGTCGCTTAGTCGGCGGTCCGAGTGCCTTAGATCGCGTCGAGCTGGTAGGCGATGTCGTTGACCAGGTTCCACATGTAGCCGGGCTCGGCCTGGCCGACGATGGCGTAAGCGTGGCCCTTGCGGCGCCAATAGAGGACGTTGGTGTCCTGGCGGCGTTCGAAGGTCGGCCCCATGTCCGGGCGCTTCGACGAGCCGATCACCACGGTCAGCGGTCCGATCGCGCTGCCCACCGCCTGGTTGTCGGCGGTGTAGACGAGCTGCGCCGCCGGACGGCTCTCGATCATGATGACGCGGGCGCCCTGGAAGATCAGGCCCCACGGCTTGAGATTGGGCACCCGCACGCCGGCCTGCGCGGTGCGCTGGTTGATCTTCTGCATGACCTCGCCGCCGTCGCCGGCCGCCGGAATGTCGGCGAACGAGTTCTCGCCCTGCGCCGCGCTGACAAACAGCTTGTGATAGCCGGCGACGTTGTCGAGCCAGCTGTTGGTGCTGGCGCTCATCGTGGCGACCTGCTTGTCGTCGGCCGTGCCCGGCGCCTTGCCGAGGCCAAGATAGCCGAGACCGCCGCCGATCATCAGCCCGAAAAACGAGGCGGCGACCGGGATGGCGATCCACCAATGTCGCGCGGCGGCAACGCGCGCCATCGGGCGGCGCTGGCGAAACGGCAGGATCTCCGCGTCACGGTCAGTCTGGCCGGCGGCGCCTTCGCCGCGCGCCGCGGCGATCAAGCGTTCCGGAACCTCTTCGCGCAAGACTTCATCGAAAGCGGCGCGCAGCAGCGTCGCACTCTCGCTCAGCCGCGCCAGCTGGTCGCGCGCCGTGCCATCATGCTCGAGCCAAGCCTCGATTTCGGTCCGCTGCGGCTCCGCGAGCTCACCGTCGAGGTAAGCGACGAGCAGTTCGCTATCCGGTTTCTGCATCGTCATCATCCGTACTCCTGCGGAGACCGCCGCCCGCTTCGAGCTGCGCCTGCAGAGCGACCCGCGCCCGGGCAAGGCGGCTCATGATCGTTCCGACCGGCACTTTGGCGACCTCAGCCGCTTCCTTGTAACTCATCCCTTCGACCGTCACGAGGAGAAGGGCGGTACGCTGCTCGACGGGCAGCCGACTAACCGCCCGCCTGACCTCGACAAGGGCGATGCGTGCCTCGACACGGCGCATCGCCTCGTCGCTTCCCAGCCTCTCGCCGTCGACCTCGCCGTCCTCCTTGCGGACATTGCGCGCGCGCAACTGATCGATCCAGATCGTCTGCACGATGCGAAACATCCAGCTGTCAAAGCGTGTACCTTCCTGAAACTGCTCCATCCGCGACAGGGCACGCTCGCAAGCCGCCTGAACCAAGTCGTCGGCCTCGACGGTGGACCCTGTCAAGCCGCGGGCAAATCGCCGCAAGCGCGGCAGCACGGCGATCAGCTGGTCGCTGAAGCCGGCGCTCATCGCCGGGCCATCAACATCCGGTGGCGGTTCCGGTATCGCGTAACGGGAAGACAACGGGCACCTACTAAATTTATTCCATCTGTCGATCGGCCGGCCGCAAAGTGCGGAAAAGGCTGGATTCCCGGGACGTTGAGCATGAAGTCCCCAGGCGCGGTCCGCGTGGTCGGAGGCTTGTCTGCACTGTGCGCTGGCGGGTCAAACACCGCTCGGATCGTCTCACCGCGGGACCCTATCACGGGACCACGGAAATGACAAAATCTCGGGGTGGCTATCGGTCCCGAGCAATAATCCGGCCCGGCGAAGGGATCAAAATCGCGGCATTCGGCGTTACACCGACCGCGGGCATCCCGCCGGTCGCTCTGCGCCTGCCGTGTGCCGGGAGAATTCGTCATGAAGACGCCGAACCGACGCGCCAGAGGCAGAAGAGGCCCGCGTGGCAAGGCTTCGCGGCCCGATCTCGATGTCATCAAAGCTGACCTCGCGCGACTGAAAGACGATCTTGCGACGTTATTCGCTCATCTCGCGACCGGCCCCGTCGAAGGTGTCCCGGGCGCCGCCCTCAGAGCGGTCGGGCAAATCGGCGGCGAGACCGTGCGCGTTTGCGAGAAGCTCGTCAGTGAAACCGACACACGCGCGCGGGCCCTCCGGCTGAGCGTCGAGCAGCGGCCGTTGTCCAGCGTCCTTGCTGCTGGCGCGCTCGGTGTTCTTGCCGCCCGGCTGTGCGATCGTCGCCCCGACGACACCCGGGGCCGCACCAACCGATGAGCGGCGCGGCGGAAAAGCTCATCCGGTCGGTACTGGTCGCGCGGGCCGCCGGCACAGTCGCCGAGCGGCTTGGCAAAGCCCTGCAACGCGCCATCACCACGATGGTCTGCGCGATCCTTGCCGGGATCTTGTTGCTCGCCGCGTTCGGCTGCGCCGTTGCGGCACTGTGGATCTTTCTGAGGCCGCAGATCGGTCCGGTTTTCACGCCGCTTGCGGTCGCTGGCCTCTTCCTCCTGCTTGCCGTAGCCCTGCTGCTGGTCTCGCGCGCGGTGTCGGATGGCACGAGCGCCAGGGCATCCGCCGCGGCTGCTGGCGATCCGCTCGCCGAACTGGCGACCGATGCCCTCCGTCTCCTTCGCGAGCACAAGGGCGCGGCCCTGCTATCGGCGGTGCTTGCCGGGCTGATCCTCGGCCGTAGGCGGTGATCTACCTGCGAAGCGGCTGAATTAATTCCTGCACCTCGTCGCGCCATTCGCTTCACAAAGCGGCATCGGCTTGGCATTGTGGCGCCCGTCGCACCGCTCGGGTGCATGGATAGGCGCGCCCAGGCGCGGCTGTTCTCGGGGGAAACCGTTGGAGAATCAGTGTCGATGAGAATCGCTATTCCAAAGGAGCGACGTCCCGAGGAAGCGCGTGTCGCTGCCTCGCCCGACACGGTGAAGCGCATGGTCGCGATGGGGCTCGAGGTCGTCGTCGAGACCGGCGCCGGCGCTGGCGCGGCTTTCCCGGATGCCGCCTATGCCGCGCTCGGCGCGACGGTAGCACCGGACGCCGCATCGACACTGGCCGGCGCCGATATCGTCCTCAAGGTGCAACGTCCCATGCTCGCCGAGGAGGCGAGCGAACTGGTCGGCATCGAGCCGGGCGCCGTGCTGGTCGCCATGCTGCAGCCGCTGCAGCATCCCGACGAGGTCGCCGCCTATGCCAAGGCAGGCATCACGGCCTTCGCGATGGAGCTCATCCCGCGCATCACTCGGGCGCAGTCGATGGATGTGCTCTCCTCGCAGGCCAATCTTGCCGGCTACCGCGCCGTGCTGGACGCCGCCGGCGAGTTCGGCCACGCCTTCCCGATGATGATGACGGCGGCCGGTACCGTTCCGCCGGCGCGGGTTCTGGTAATGGGGGCGGGAGTTGCCGGGCTGCAGGCGATCGCCACGGCGCGGCGGCTCGGTGCCATCGTGTCGGCGACCGACGTGCGTGCCGCCGCGAAAGAGCAGGTCGAGAGCCTCGGCGCCAGCTTCCTCACCGTCGATCTCGAGGCGATGAAGGCGGCAGAGACGACCACCGGTTATGCCAAGGAGATGAGCGAGGATTTCCAGCGCCGCCAGCGCGAGCACGTCCACGAGGCGCTGAAAAAGATCGATGTCGTGATCTGCACCGCGCTGATTCCCGGCCGCAAGGCGCCGGTGCTGATCACCGCGCCGATGGTCGCCGACATGAAACCGGGCTCGGTGATCGTCGATCTGGCTGTCGAGCAAGGCGGCAATTGCGAAGGCAGCAAGCTGGGCGAGGTGGTGACGACGGCGAACGGCGTCAAGCTGGTCGGCCATGCCAACGTGCCCTCGCGCATCGCCGTCGATGCGAGCCAGCTCTACGCCAGGAATATCTGGAACTTCCTCGCCCTCATCATCGACAAGGACAAGGCGCTCAAGATCGATCTGACGGATGAGATCATCAAGGGGACACTCCTGACCAAGGACGGCGCCGTCGTTCATCCCGCCCTCGCGCCGAAACCCGGAGCCTGAGAAAACCATGGATAGCACCGCCGCCCTCTCGCAACGTGCCGGCGAACTCGCCGGCGACGCGCGCGCTCTTTCCGGCAATCTCGACCGGCTGGCCGATCAGGTTGGCCAGCTGGCGCAGCAGGCCGCCGTCACCCACGGCGGCTCGCCCTTCGTCTTCGAGCTGACGATCTTCGTTCTCGCCTGCTTCGTCGGCTATTACGTCGTCTGGCGGGTCACCCCGGCGCTGCACTCGCCGCTGATGAGCGTCACCAACGCGGTTTCCAGCGTCATCATCGTCGGTGCGCTGATCGCCGCCGGACCGGCCGGCTTCAGCTTTCCCAAGGTAATGGGCTTCCTCGCCGTCATCCTCGCCGCGGTCAACATCTTCGGCGGCTTTATCGTCACGCAGCGCATGCTGCAGATGTTCAAGAAGAAACCGGCAAAGTAAGGACGCGACAGTGAGCGAAAACCTCTCGGCCTTCCTCTACCTCGTCGCCTCGGTGTGCTTCATCATGGCGCTGCGCGGCCTGTCGTCGCCGGTGACCTCGCGCGCCGGTAATCTCTACGGCATCGTCGGCATGGTGATCGCCATCGCCACCACCCTGGCGACGCCGCATGTCATCTCCTATCCAATCATCCTCCTCGGCATCGTCATCGGCGGCGCGATTGGCACCTATATCGCGCTCAAGATCCAGATGACGGCGCTGCCGCAGCTGGTCGCCGCCTTCCACAGCCTCGTCGGCCTCGCTGCGGTCTGCGTCGCCGCCGCCGCCTTCGCCGCGCCTCAGGAATACGGCATCGGCACGCCGGGCGCGATCTTCTGGAGCAGCCTGATCGAGATGGGGCTCGGCACGGCCATCGGCGCCATCACCTTTACCGGCTCGATCGTCGCCTTCGCCAAGCTGCAGGGGCTGGTCACCGGCAAGCCGCTGGTCTTTACCGGCCAGCACCTTCTCAATGCCGCGCTCGGTGTCGCTCTCCTCGCTCTGCTCGCCTGGTTGGTTGTCGGCGGCTCGCCCGCCGCCTTCACGCTACTGGTGCTGATCTCGCTGGCGCTCGGCTTCCTCCTCATCCTGCCAATCGGCGGTGCCGACATGCCGGTCGTCATCTCGATGCTCAACTCCTATTCGGGCTGGGCGGCCTGCGGCATCGGCTTCACCCTCGGCAACAGCGCCCTCATCGTCACCGGCGCGCTGGTCGGCTCGTCGGGCGCCATCCTCAGCTACATCATGTGCAAGGGGATGAACCGCTCGATCTTCAACGTCATCCTTGGCGGCTTCGGCAGCGAAGGCGCGATGCCGACCGGTCCCGGCGCCGGCGACCGGTCGGTCAGATCGGGCAGCGCGGAGGACGCCGCCTTCATCATGAAGAACGCCTCCTCGGTGATCATCGTGCCCGGCTATGGCATGGCGGTGGCACAGGCGCAGCACGCGCTGCGCGAGATGGCGGACACCTTGAAGAAGGAAGGGGTGACGGTGAAATACGCCATCCATCCGGTCGCCGGCCGCATGCCGGGGCACATGAACGTGCTGCTCGCCGAGGCCAACGTGCCCTACGAGGAGGTGCTGGAGCTCGAGGAGGTCAATCGCGATTTTGCCTCGACCGATGTCGCCTTCGTCATCGGCGCCAACGACGTCACCAACCCGGCGGCCAAGACCGACCCGAGCTCGCCGATCTACGGCATGCCGATCCTCGATGTCGAGAAGGCGAAGACGGTCCTTTTCATCAAGCGCTCGATGGCCTCGGGCTATGCCGGGGTCGAGAACGAGCTGTTCTACCGGGACAATACGATGATGCTATTCGGCGACGCTAAGAAGATGTGCGAGGAGACTGTCAAAGCGCTAGTATAGTCGTCGCAACTAAGGCCTCGTTGGGGCAGCGCTTCACCGAGGCGTCGTCAATCGGAGGAGGAGCTTGCGATGTCGCTCAGGATCAACGCCGAAGCCCCGAATTTCACGGCGGAAACCACCCAGGGGCCGATCAACTTTCACGACTGGATCGGGAATGGCTGGGCCATTCTCTTCTCGCATCCGAAGGATTTCACGCCGGTCTGCACGACCGAGCTCGGCTACATGGCGGGATTGAAGCCGCAATTCGAGAAGCGCAACTGCAAGATCGTCGGCCTCAGTGTCGATCCCGTCGGCAATCATGCGAAATGGGCAAAGGATATCGAGGAGACGCAAGGTCATGCGGTGAACTATCCGCTGATCGGCGATCCCGAGCTCAAGGTGGCCAAGCTCTACGACATGCTGCCCGCCGAAGCCGGATCGAGCGCCGAAGGGCGCACGCCCGCCGACAACGCCACCGTGCGCTCGGTCTTCGTCATCGGCCCGGACAAGAAGATCAAGGCCATGCTGACCTACCCGATGAGCACCGGCCGCAACTTCGATGAGGTCTTGCGGCTGCTTGATTCGTGTCAGCTGACCGCCAAGCACAACGTCGCGACGCCGGTCAATTGGAAGCAGGGCGAGGACGTCATCATCCCGCCTTCAGTCACCGACGAGCAGGCAAAGGCGAAGTTCCCCGAGGGCTGGAAGACGCTGAAGCCCTATTTGCGGATCGTCGCGCAGCCGAACTAAAGATCGTCCCACCGAAAGGGTGGGTACGAGAAAGAGCCCGCCGACGGTCGCCGGCGGGCTCTTTTGATTTACCAAGCTCGGCCGATCGGCAATCGGCGGAATGGAGCGGCGGCTAATACCCTTCGCGATCGAGGCGCTTGCGCAGCAGCTTGCGGTGACGGCGGACGGCTTCGGCCTTCTCGCGGGCGCGGCGCTCCGAAGGTTTTTCATAGTTGCGGCGCAGTTTCATCTCGCGGAAGACACCTTCGCGCTGAAGTTTCTTCTTGAGGGCGCGCAACGCCTGGTCGACATTGTTGTCGCGGACGAGAACTTGCACGAACGGATCGCTCCTTGCTGAGATCGGGTCTGGGACCGGGACGAAAAAAATGGCCGCAAGCTGCAGCCTATCGTGGAGAAATTACCATGTCCGCAATTGCTCGTGAAGCGCAGCGGCGCGGCGCATCCGTCTTTACCGGCTCGCCGCCGCGCGCCATATTCACCCGATGTCGATCCTCAAGATAGCCCGCATGGGCCACCCCGTTCTACGCGGCATTGCGGCCAGCGTGGCTGATCCGACGGCGGCTCCGGTCAAGCAACTCGTCGCCGACATGGTCGAGACGTTGGTCGATATCGGCGGCTCCGGCCTCGCCGCGCCTCAGGTTCATGTCGCCAGCCGCGTCGTCATCTTCAAGGTTGCCGCCGAGCGCACGACTGGACGGCCCAATGATACCCCGCTCGACACCACGGTGCTGATCAACCCGAAAATCGAGCCCTTGCCGGGTCCGGTCGAGCTCGGCTGGGAGGGCTGCCTCTCGATTCCGGGGCTGCGCGGCGCCGTGCCGCGCGCCTCGCGCATCCGCTATCGCGGCGTCGGGCTCGATGGGTCGGTTATCGAGCGCGAGGCAGAGGGCTTTCACGCCCGCGTCGTTCAGCATGAATGCGATCACCTCGACGGCATCCTCTATCCGCAGCGAATGACTGATCATCGGCTGCTGATGTTCATCGAGGAATGGCAACGCAATCCGATCGATCTTGCGGCGCTGGCGGCCGACTAGTACCAGCCATCACTGAAGACTGAGTCATGGGAACACCGGACTGTGCAACGATGGCAGGTACATACAACATGACCGATCTACCAACTTTCTACGAAAGTCGGTACTAGGAGAGATGCCATGGACGAGGTCAAGGAGAAGGACGCGCTGCTTCTAGCCGCCCTGCCCAACGTGGCGTTCGACGGCTGGTCGGTCGCCGCCTTGCGCGCCGGCGCGCGCGATGCCGGGGTGAGCGAGGCGGCAGCGCTCGCGCTCTTCCCGCGCGGCCCGATCGAGCTGATCGAGTGGTTCAGCGCCTGGGCCGACCGCGCCATGCTCGAACGCCTCGCCGCCGCGCCGCTCGCCGAGATGAAGGTGCGCGAGCGGGTGGCCGCCGGAATCCGCGCGCGGCTCACGGTGCTTCTGCCGCACCGCGAGGCGGCGCGTCGTGCCTTGGCCGTGCTGGCGCAGCCGCACAATGCGCCGCTCGCGCTCAAGCTCCTCTACCGTACCGTGGATGCCATCTGGTATGCTGCCGGCGATACTGCGACCGACTTCAACTTCTACAGCAAGCGCGCGCTGCTCGCCGCCGTCTATGGCGCTACCATGCTCTATTGGTTCGAGGATCGCTCGCCGGATGGCGCCGACACCGAAGCGTTTCTCATGCGTCGGCTTGACGACGTGATGGCGTTGCCCAAGGTGGCGGAGCGCCTGCGCACCGCCGCCGACCGCCTGCCCAATCCGTTCCGCTTCTTGCACGCCGCGCAACGACGCTGACCTGAAACAAAGGCCCCGGCAGTGGCGCCGATCTTCAGCGGCGCGCGATTAGCCTCGTCACGTGACCCATCTTGCGGCCCGGACGTACCTCACTCTTGCCGTAAAGATGCAGCTTTACCGCTGGATCGCCGATAATTTCGCGCCATTTCTCGACATCGGCGCCGATCAAGTTTTTCATCACCGCCTCGGAGTGGTATTCGGTCGAGCCCAGCGGCAGGCCGCAAATGGCGCGCACGAGCTGTTCGAACTGGCTGGTGTGGCAGGCATCGATCGTCCAGTGGCCGGAATTGTGCGGTCGCGGCGCCAGCTCGTTGACGAGAAGCTCACCGGCGGGTGTGACGAACATCTCGACGGCGAGCAACCCGACAATGTCGAGCTTCTCGGCGATGTGGCGGGCGATCGCCTCGGCGCGCATCGCGATCTCCGGCGCGATGCGCGCGGGCGCGATCGTCGTGTCAAGGATGTGGTTGGCGTGCTGGTTCTCCACCGGTGTGTAGGCGGTGGCGGCGCCCTGGCCATTGCGCGCGACGATGACGGAGATCTCGCAGGCGAAATCGACGAAACTCTCGAGGATGGCGATCTCGCCGCCGATCTTGCGCCACGCGGCGGCGAGATCGGCGTCGGGGCCGAGGATCACCTGGCCCTTGCCGTCATAGCCTAGCCGGACGGTCTTCAGCACGCCGTGCGGGCCGATGCCGCGCACCGCGCGACGCAGGCCGGCAAGGCTCGTCACTTCGCGATAGGCCGTGGTGCCGACATCGATGGAGTGGAGGAAGTCCTTCTCGCGCAGGCGGTCCTGCGTGACGCGCAGCACCGCCGGACCGGGATGCATGGTCTTGCCGCGTCCGCTGATAAATTCCGCGGTTTCCGCCGGCACGTTCTCGAATTCGAAGGTGACGATGTCGACGGCGGCGGCGAAGCGGCCGAGCGCCGCCTCGTCCTCGAAGGCGGCCTCGGTGACGAGCGGCGTCACCTGTGCTGCAGGGCTGTCGCTCTCCGGCGTGAAGATATGGCTACGATAGCCGAGCCGCGCCGCGGCCGCGGCGATCATCCGCCCGAGCTGTCCGCCGCCGAGAATGCCGATCGTCGCCCCGGGCGTGAGCATCATCCGCCGGCTTGCTCTCCGCCGTCGGGGCTCTCGCCGACCGCCGCGGTCTGCGCCCGGCGCCAAGCGTCGAGCGCCTCGGCGACAGTCGCGTCGCCGAGTGCCAGAATGCCGGCGGCGAGGAGCGCGGCATTGATTGCCCCCGGCTTGCCGATGGCCAGCGTGCCGACCGGTACGCCGCCCGGCATCTGGACGATCGACAAGAGGCTGTCGAGCCCGTTGAGGGCGCGCGACTCGATGGGTACGCCGAGCACGGGTAAGGTGGTCAGCGCTGCCACCATGCCGGGTAGGTGGGCTGCGCCGCCGGCGCCGGCGACGATGATCTTGATGCCGCGCCCCCGCGCCCCCTCCGCGTAGGCGACGAGGCGGTGCGGGGTGCGGTGCGCGGAGACGATTCGCGTTTCGTGAGCGATGCCGAGCCGAGCGAGCGTTTCCGCGGCATGCCGCATCGTTTCCCAGTCCGAGCGACTGCCCATGATGATGCCGATGACTGGTTGGGCCGAAGCCATGCGTGCCGCCCGCTGGAGCGCAAAAGAGGCGGCATTATAGGGGCGCCCAGGCCGACAGCAAGCTTGTGATGACGCTTTTTGCTTTGCCAGCCGTTATTGAACTACCGTAATCATTTCCACGTAAGGACCGTGTTGTACTTGAAGACGCCGTGATTGCCCCGACGGGCTTTAGCTGAGTTAGTTTTGACCGCGATCGATATGGAAATTCGCGACACCAAGCCAGTATCCCGTGCTGCCCCGCTGAGGAAGGCGGCGGCGACCGCCACGCCGGCGTCCCCCGATGCGACAGGCGCCGGTGCGCCCGCCGCCATCGAGGAGACGATATCGCTCGCCGGCGTGCCGGACAGCGAGATGACGCCGCGCGTCCGCCAGGCGCTCATGAGCCTGCTGGGCGAGGTCGACCGGCTGCGTCGGGAGCTCGAAGAATCGCGTAATCGCATTGCCTTCCTCGAGCGCCTCGCCGACGAGGATTCGCTGATGCCGATCGCCAATCGGCGCGCCTTTGTGCGCGAGCTTTCGCGCATGATGGCCTTCGCTCAACGCTACGGCACGCCCGCCAGCATCGTCTATTTCGACCTCGACGGGCTGAAGGCGGTCAATGACGTGTACGGCCATGCCGCCGGCGACGCCGCCCTGCAGCATATCGCCCAGATACTGCTCGACAGCGTGCGCAACACCGATGTCGTCGGCCGTCTCGGCGGCGACGAATTCGGCGTCCTCCTGGTGCAGACCGACGAGGAGACGGCGATCAACAAGGCCGACACGCTGGCTGAGGCGATCCGCTCCCGGCCGCTCATCTGGCAGGGCGAGGCGATCACCCTGTCGGCCGCCTATGGTGCGCATTCCTTCCGCGGCACCGAGAACGCCGCTGAGGCGCTCGACGCCGCCGACCGCGCCATGTACGAGCGCAAGAAGAAACAGCGCGGCGAGGGTTAATTGGCCGCCGGCCGGCGCGACGACAATGTTGCGACGGTTTTCTTCCTACGCGATGATGTCGGGCAAAAGCTGGCTTTCCAGCCTGGTTATCTGATCCTTCAGCAGCAATTTCCGCTTCTTCAGGCGTTGTAGCTGAAGCAGGTTGAAGGGCGCCTTCTCGGCCAACCGTGCAATGATTTCGTCGAGGTCGCGGTGCTCGTCGCGCAGCGTCTCGAGCTTGGCCTTGGTCGCTTCGATGTCGAGGTCCATCGTGACGGTCGGCATGTCCTGACGATCAGGGTGCAGCGGTTGGCTGTCATTATAGCAAAATCCGCCTAGGATGGTGAGTAGATGAGTCTTCGCATGACGACGCCGGTCTACCCGGCTTTGTTGAATCCCTGACCGCGAGGAGGGCCAATGGCAAGCCACGCACCAGCAATGAAGTCGATCGGCATTCTGACCAGCGGCGGCGACTGCTCCGGCCTCAATGCGGTGATCCGCGCCGTCGTCTCTCATGCCATCGAGCACCATGGTTGGCGCGTCATCGGCATCCGCCAGGGCACCATGGGGCTGATGCGTCGGCCGGTCGAGTTCGAGGAGCTCGGCCTGCGCGTCGTCACTGGCAATATCCTGCGCCTCGGCGGCACCATCCTCGGCACCACCAACAAAGGCGATCCCTTCGCCTTCCCGATGCCGGATGGCAGCCTGCGCGACCGCTCGGCGGAAGTCATCGAGGGCTACCGCCAGCTCGGGCTCGACGCCCTCATCGGCATCGGCGGCGACGGCAGTTTCGCGATTCTGCGGCGGCTCGCCATCCAGGGCGGGATCAATCTTGTCGGCATCCCCAAGACGATCGACAACGATGTCGGCGCGACGGAGAATTCAGTCGGCTTTCAATCGGCCGTCGCCGTCGCCACCGAGGCGCTCGATCGCCTGCAACCGACCGCGGCGAGCCACGACCGCGTGATGATTCTCGAGGTCATGGGGCGCGATGCCGGGCACATCGCGCTGACCGCCGGGATTGCTGGCGGCGCCGATGTCATCCTCATTCCCGAGATTGCCTATACGATCGAGAACGTCGCCGCGCACATCGCCAAGGTACGTCAGCGCGGCCGTAACTTCGCTCTCGTCGTCGTCGCGGAAGCGGTCAAGGACACGCTCGGCCAGACGGTCCACCAGCGCCATGGCGGCGGCGGCGCGAGCTATGGCGGGATCGGCCATCGCCTCGGCGAGGCGCTCGCCCGCCTGACCGGCGCCGAGACCCGCGTTACCGTGCTCGGCCATGTCCAGCGCGGCGGCGAGCCGAACGCGATTGATCGGTTGATCGGTTCGGTATTTGGCATCCATGCCGTCGACCTGGTCGCCGCCGGACGCTTCGACCGCATGGTCGCCTGGCGCAATCGCGAAGTCGTCGACGTCCCGCTCGCCGACGCCATTGCGACGCCGCAATGCGTCGATCCGCAAGGCGCGTTAGTGCGCACGGCGCGTGGCCTTGATATCAGTTTCGGCGATGCCTGAGGCGGCGGTTCCGACGGCGCCGGACGGCGTTGCGCTCGCCGAGGATTTCTGGACTTTCGCGGTTGCTTTCTACGCGCGTGCGGAGGTTGCGGCAGACTGCCTGCGCCTGCAGGACGAGCACGGGCTCGACGTCAATATCCTGCTGCTGTGCTGCTTTCTGGCGCGGAGCGGACGCGGCCGGTTGACCGCCGCCGATCTCGCCGCCGCCGAGGCGCGCGCCGCGCCCTGGCGTGCCGGCGTCATCGCGCCCTTGCGGGCTGCGCGGCGAGCGCTCAAAACGATGTCGTCATCCGCCTCGTCTCCCGCAGTCAATGCGCTCTATACCGAGATCAAGCGCAGCGAGCTTGCCGCCGAGCGCGAGGAGCAACGGTTGCTCCTCGCCTCGTGGTCGGCTCCGCCCTTCCCGTCGTCCGATCCGGTCGGCGACGCGGCGGCCAGCCTGGCGCTTTATTTGATCACCCATGGGCTACCGGCGGAAGCCGGCGATACCCTGATTAGAGCTTTGCGCACAACAACTTAAATACGTGCATTTGTCATCCGGCCGATTCGGGATTACGATTTGCCCGTTCCCGTCCAACTACGACCGGAGACGCTCATGCTTGAGGATCGTATCGAAACGCTCCGTTCCCGGCACGCCCATATCGAGGGCGAGATCATCAAAGAGATCAGCCGCCCGCTACCGGATCCCGCGACGATTACCGATCTCAAGCGTCAGAAGCTGCGAATAAAAGACGAAATCTTCCAACTCGAGCATCAGCACTAGACCTTAGCGACGACAATCGAACACGGCACCGCCGGGCGGGTTTGATACTCGCCCGCGTGGGTGTTGGTCGATCGCGCGGCGCTTCAGAATTCCTCGAATGCCGGGGCTTTCTCGATAATCTCCTCGAGTATCATCAGGGCGAGGTCGATCTCGCTCAACAGATTGGCGATGCCCTCATTGTCCTTGATCGGCCAGAGTTGCTCGTGCGCCGCGTGCAGCATCTCGATCTCGGTAATAAAGGTTTCGCGGGCGCCGAGCGGCATCAGCGGTTTGGCCGAGAGCGCGAAGGCGAATTTGACGCAAGCCTGAATCGACAGGCGGATGAGCGACGATTCCTCCTCGTTGACCGTGCGCGCCCAGCCAGGGTCCTCCGGCTGCGAGCCGATATGAGAGCGCACCACGCTCGCCAGCGCGGCGTGTTCCTTTCGCTTCTCGCAGAATTTCCGATAAGGATCGAAAGCGTGACGTTGGATCGCTTCATAGGCCTTGTCGGCCAACATGGCGGCCTCCGACCGGACGCGCGCGATCGCCTGCAACAGCTCGGGGACCGCAGGCGCCCGCGCCAACCGTGCATTCTGGGCGCGCGCACCAAGCCAGGTTATATCGGAAATACCGCCTCGACTGCGGGCCATGCTTCGCCGACCAATCAACGTTCTGCGTCGTCAGCCGCCGTGCGGTCTTGAGCGCAAACGCTCGCTCAATCGCCGTTCGGCTGATAAGGAAATCTAACTCTAAATCGTTAAGAACAGACGACTACGCGCGATTTTCTAGCCGAGCTCCTTGGCCTGTTGCCGAAGGACGAATTTCTGGATCTTTCCGGTCGAGGTCTTGGGCAGCGCGCCGAAGACGATGGTCTTCGGAACCTTGAAGCGGGCGAGGCGGTCGCGACAGAAGGCGATGATGTCCTCGGCGCTCGCCGCGCTATCGGGCTTCAGGGTAATGAAGGCACACGGCGTTTCGCCCCAGGTCTCGTCCGGCCGGGCCACCACCGCGGCCTCGAGCACGGCAGGGTGATGGTAGAGCACGCTCTCGACTTCGATCGTCGAGATATTTTCGCCACCGGAGATGATGATGTCCTTCGAGCGGTCCTTCAGCTCGATATAGCCGTCGGGGTGGGCGACGCCCAGATCGCCGGTGTGGAACCAGCCGCCGGCGAAGGCTTCCTCGGTAGCCTTGGCGTTCTTCAGATAACCCTTCATCACTACGTTGCCGCGCATGAATACCTCGCCCATCGTCGCGCCATCGCGCGGTACCGGCGCCAGCGTCTGCGGATCGGCAACCATCAAGCCTTCGAGCACCGGATAGGCGACGCCCTGGCGCGCGCGCAGCGCTGCACGTTCCGCCTCCGGCCTGCCGTTCCATTCCTCGTGCCAGGCGCAATAGGTCACCGGTCCGTAGACTTCGGTGAGACCGTAGACGTGGATGATGCGGAAACCCAGCCGCTCCATCCCCGCCATGATCGCTGACGGCGGCGCCGCCCCCGCCGTCATCATGTGGATCGGCCGCGCGATCTCGCGCTTTGCCTCCGGCGGCGCGTTCAGCAGCATGTTCATGACGATTGGCGCGCCGCAGAGATGCGTCACGCTCTCGCGCTCGATCGCCGCATAGATCGCCCCCGCCTCGACCCGGCGCAGGCAGACATGGGTGCCGGCCAGTGCCGTCACTGTCCACGGGAAGCACCAGCCGTTGCAGTGGAACATCGGCAAGGTCCAGAGATAGACGGGATGCGTCGGCATCGACCAGACGAGGACGTTGCCGAGCGCGTTGAGATAGGCGCCGCGGTGATGGTAGACGACACCCTTGGGGTTGCCGGTCGTTCCTGAGGTGTAGTTGAGCGCTATGGCGTCCCATTCGTCGGCGGGATTCTTCCAGGCGAAATCGGCGTCGCCCGCTTCGATGAAGCGCTCGTAGTCGCACTCGCCGTGCAGTCTGCCCGCCGGCGCCAGCACGTCGTCGATGTCGATGACGAGCGGCTTGGTCTTCACCAGGCCGAGCGCCTTGCCGATCGTCGCCGAGAACTCACGGTCGGCGATCAGCAGCTTGGCGCCGCCGTGCTCGAGGATGAAGGCGATCGTCTCGGCATCGAGCCTGGTGTTGATCGCGTTCAGCACGGCGCCGGCCATCGGCACGCCGAAATGCGCCTCGAAGAGCTCCGGCACGTTGGGCGCCATCACCGCAACGGTATCGCCTTTGCCGATGCCGCGCCGAGCGAGGGCGCTGGCGAGGCGGCGGCAACGGCGAAAGGTCTCGGCCCAATTGTAGCGCCGCTCGCCATGGACGACGGCGAGACGGTCGGGATAGACCGCGGCGCTGCGCGCGAGGAAGCCCAACGGCGACAGCGGTACATAGTTCGCCGCATTCTTGTCGAGGCCGCTCTCGAAGGGGTTCATGGGCTCCGCATCATGCTTCCGATTGGCCACGATTGCTTATAGCATATAGCCGCGACGCGTCATCGCCGAGAGCGGGCGCGCCGCGGCACCGGCGGCCCCGACGATTGCTGGCGGGGGAGCCGGACCATTTCGTTTTGCCGGTGATGTCGGAATTCGCTGTTTCGGTTGAATCCATCGCGGAGTAACGAACATGACCTCCATGCCATCCCCCCATCTTCTGAGCGGCGCGACGGTCGCGCTCGGGATCTTCGCTATTGTGGGATTATGCCTCTTCGATCCCGCGCCGGCGGCCGCGCAAATGAACGGCACCTATGGCGCCGACCGGGGCTCGTGCGACCGCACCGCGCTCCAGTCGATCCTCAGCCCTTCGAAGGGCAACATCATCGGCAGCCTCGGCGGCGCGGCGCTCGGCGGAATCGTCGGGAACCAATTCGGCAGCGGCAGCGGCAAGGGTCTGCTGACGGCGGTGGGCGTCGTCGGCGGCGCGCTCGCCGGCGGTTATGTCGGCCGCCAGATGGATCCCGCCGATCACGCCTGCGTCGGCCGCACCCTCGAGCACACCCCGACCGGACAGACGGTGGCTTGGCACAATCCGCAGAACGGCGCGCAATACCAGGTGACGCCGACCGGCAATTTCCAGAACAGCGGTGGTGAGCCGTGCCGTAATTTCACGACGCAAGCCGTGATCGATGGGCAGAACCAGCAGGTCGCCGGCACCGCCTGCCGCCAGCCGGACGGCAGCTGGAAGACGATCGAGGGAGGCCGCGGCGATCAGATCTCGCCCGATACCGTCTTCAAGGTACAGCAGAAGCTGCACGACCAGGGTTTCTATGTTCGCGATAACATCGACGGCAGATGGGGTCCGAAGACGAGTGTCGCAGTGCAGAACTATCAGCGGGCCAATGGATTGCAGGCGTCTGGGCAACTCGATCAGCCAACTCTTGCCGCGCTTGGTCTGGCGCCGAGCAGCCAGCAGGCGCAGGCCGCTGCGCCGCCCTCTGTGCAAAGCACCGCGCCGAATCCACCCTCGGTTCCGGCCTGGGCGCCCCCCCCAGCGCAATAGAAGCCCACCCAGCGGACGCTCGTCATCGCTCCCTCTTCGGCACCGGAAGAGGGAGCATTTTGCGCTACATCAAGGGTTGGCCGGCCGCTTTGCGCCAAGCGTTGAACGGGTCAGGGAGGTGTACCGATGAGCGGCCGCTATGAGGAGACCTATCGTCGCGCGTTGAGCGAACCGGCCGCGTTCTGGGCCGCGGCCGCTTCGGCGATCGACTGGGAGCGGCGCTGGGACCGGGTGCTCGATGCCAGTCGGCCGCCATTCTATCGCTGGTTCACCGGCGGACGGCTCAACACCTGCTGGAACGCGCTCGACCGTCACGTTGCCGGCGGCCGGGCCGATCAGCTCGCACTCATCTACGACAGCCCAGTTACCCAGACGAAACACTCCTGGACCTATCGCCAGCTGCGCAACGATGTCGCGCGTCTTGCCGGTGCGCTCGCATCGATGGGCGTCGCCAAGGGCGACCGCGTCCTCATCTATATGCCGATGGTGCCCGAAGCGGTGATGGCGATGCTCGCCTGCGCCCGGCTCGGCGCCGTCCATTCCGTCGTCTTCGGTGGCTTCGCCGCGCCGGAATTGGCGACGCGCATCGACGATGCCAAGCCGAAGCTCATTCTCTCGGCGTCCTGCGGCATCGAGGTTCAGCGCGTCATTCCCTATAAGCCGCTGCTCGACGCCGCGATCGAGCTGGCGCAAAGCAAGCCTGCGGCGTGCCTCATCCTGCAGCGACCGATGGCGGAGGCCGCTCTGGTCGTCGGCCGCGACCGCGACTGGCACCACGCCGTGGCCGCGGCGGCGCCAGCCGCTTGCGTTGCCGTCGCGGCGACCGATCCCCTCTACATCCTCTACACGTCGGGCACCACCGGCATTCCGAAGGGCGTCGTGCGCGACAATGGCGGTCACGCCGTGGCGCTGCGCTGGTCGATGGAGAACATCTACGGCGTCAAGCCGGGCGAGGTCTTCTTCACCGCCTCCGATGTCGGCTGGGTGGTCGGCCACTCCTACATCGTCTACGCGCCGCTGCTAACCGGCTGCACCACGATCCTCTACGAGGGCAAGCCGGTCGGCACGCCCGATGCCGGCGCCTTCTGGCGAGTGATTTCCGAATACGGCGCCGTCGCCTTCTTCACCGCGCCGACGGCATTCCGCGCGATTCGCCGCGAGGATCCCGACGGCGCGCTGATCCGCCGCTATGATCTTTCGAAATTTCGTGCGCTTTTCCTCGCCGGCGAGCGCGCCGATCCGGCGACCGTCGAATGGGCGGAAGCGCAGCTTCGCGTTCCCGTCATCGACCACTGGTGGCAGACCGAAACCGGCTGGCCGATCTCGGCCAACTGCCTCGGTATCGAACTTCTGCCGGTCAAGCGTGGCTCGGCGACGCGCGCGGTGCCGGGCTGGAACGTCGAGGTGGTCGACGCCGACGGGCGCCAGGCCAAGCCGGGCGATGTCGGCGCGCTCGTCGTCAAGCTGCCGTTGCCGCCCGGCGCGCTGCCGACGCTCTGGCAGGCCGACGAGCGCTTCGTGCAATCCTATCTCGCCGAATATCCCGGCTACTATCAGACCGCCGATGCCGGTTTCATCGACGCCGACGGCTACATCTCGGTGATGACGCGGACCGACGACATCATCAACACCGCCGGCCATCGGCTGTCGACCGGCGGCATCGAGGAGGTGCTGGCAGCGCATCCCGACGTCGCCGAATGCGCCGTGCTCGGCGTCGCCGACGCCTTGAAAGGTCAGGTGCCGATCGGCCTCATCGTCCTCAAGGCGGGGGTGACCCGCGCGCCGGAGACGATCTGCGACGAAATCGTCCGCATGGTGCGCGAGCGCATCGGTCCGGTCGCCAGCTTCAAGACGGCGATCGTCGTTCAGCGGCTGCCCAAGACCCGCTCGGGCAAGATCCTGCGCGCCACCATGCGCCGCATTGCCGACCGCCAGGAGTGGAAGATGCCGGCGACGATCGACGATCCGACGATTCTCGATGAGATCGAGACGGCCTTGCGCGAGGCGGGATACGCGACGAGGTAGAAGAGGTCTCCGTCGCGAGGGAGCTAGGGTCGCCGTCCGTCGTCAGGCCGTCCGTCGTCAGGCCGTCGCCGCGTTGTCGCCGTCCTCTTCCGCCGGCGCTTCCTCGGCGGGTGCCGCTTCGACCTTCTTGCCGCGATTGGCGCGCGCGATGGCGGCGTCGAGCTCGGCCATCGAGCAGAGGCCGAGCGAGACGGGGTGGCGCGGCTTGATGTTCGGCGCGTTCCAGTGGGTGCGCTCGCGGATCGCCGCGATCGTCGGCTTGGTCGTGCCGATCAGCTTGGAGATCTGCGCGTCGGTCAGCTCGGGATGGTTCTTGGTCAACCACGAAATCGCGTCGGGCTTGTCCTGGCGCTTGGCAATCGGTGTGTAACGCGGTCCGCGATGCTTGATCAGCACCTCGGGCACCGCCTGCGGCGACAGGGTCAGCCGCGCGTGCGGATCCTTCTCGCAACGGGCGATCTCCTCGGCCGTCGTCTGGCCGTTGCCGACAGGGTCGAGCCCCTGCATCTGCAGTGCCACCTCGCCGTCGGCGATCGCCTGGACTTCGAGCTGATGCAGGCCGCAGAAATCGGCGATCTGGTCGAAGGTGAGGGCGGTGTTCTGGACGAGCCACACAGCGGTGGCCTTCGGCATCAGGGGCGTAGCCATAATTCGTGACCTCGGGGATCGTCCACCCGTCCCGGCACCCGGGGGCACACGGCAACAAGCGAGCCGATCAATGGGGGATGATGCGCCCTATATAGTCGTTCGTGCCCGGGCTGGAAAGGGCATTCGAAACCCAAAGCTCCGCCAGGATTTACACTGTCAGCACGATCTTGCCGATATGGCTCGAGCTCTCGAGCAAGCGGTGCGCCGCCGCCGCCTCGGCGAGCGGAAAGGTCCGCTCGATCAACGGTTTCACGGCGCCCTTCTCGATCAACGGCCAGACCTTGGTGAGGAGGGCGGCGGCGATCGCGCCCTTCTGCTCGACGGTGCGCGGGCGCAGGGTCGAGCCGGTGATGGTCAGCCGGTTGCGCATGACGGGCATGAAATTGACCTCGACGCGGGCGCCGCGCGTGTAGGCGATGCTGACCAGCCGGCCGTCAATGGCGAGGCTATTGATATTGCGCTGGAAATAGTCGCCCCCGATCATGTCGAGGATAACGTCGACGCCGCGCCCGGCGGTCTTCTCCTTGACTACGGCGGCGAAATCCTCGCGCTTGTACTCGATCGCCACATCGGCGCCGAGCTTCTCGCAGGCAAGGCACTTCTCGCGGCTGCCCGCCGTCGTCAAGATACGTGCGCCAAACTGCTTGGCGAGCTGGATCGCCGTCGTGCCGATGCCGCTGGTGCCGCCGTGGATCAGGACGCTCTCGCCCGGCTTCAAGGCGCCGCGCTCGAAGAGGTTGGTCCACACCGTGAAGAACGTCTCGGGGAGCGCGGCCGCCTCAACGAGCGACAAGCCCTTGGGCACCGGCAATACCTGCGGCGCCGGGGCGAGACAATGGCTGGCGTAGCCGCCGCCGGCGACCAGGGCACAGACCGCATCGCCGATTTTGTGGTGATGGACGCCGAGCCCGGCGGCGATGATCGTGCCGGCAACCTCGAGGCCGGGAATGTCGGAGGCGCCCGGGGGCGGCGCGTAGTTGCCCTCGCGCTGATGGACGTCGGGCCGGTTGACCCCGGCGGCGGCGACCTCGATCAGCACCTCGCCGGTGCTGGGCAGCGGCATCGGCCGCGTCGCCGGCTGCAGTACCTCGGGCCCGCCGAACCCGTTGATCTCGATCACGGTCATCGTCGTCGGCAACTTGCTCATCGCTCATTCCTGTCGGGCAAAAGGGGTCACGGTTGCACCTCTAGCCCGAACGCGCGAGACTAGCAACCGGTTGCGGCACTGCCGAAGGGCCGGAGGCGATGATGTTCGAGGACGAAGATCTCGCGGCGCAAAAGCTGGCGCCAAGGAAAAAAGACCTGACACCGCTCTCTCTTGCCGAGCTTGAGGACTATGTCGCCGCCATGGAGGCGGAAATCCTGCGCGTGCGCGAGGCGATCGCCGCCAAGCGCAAACAGCGCGGCGGCGCCGAATCGCTGTTCAAACGGTAGGTCGCGCGCCACGGCTCCGCCAATCCCCTCGCGCATGCGAGAGGGAAGCCGGAACGTCGCCCGGCGCTCGTGTTTATCTCGCGGCTGCAGCATAATCGCCCGGGAATGAGGAGAGATTCACATGATCAAAGGCAAATCGGCCATCGTCACCGGCTCGACCAGCGGCATCGGCCTCGGCATCGCGACGGCGCTCGCCGAACAGGGCTGCAACCTTCTGCTCAACGGCTTCGGCGACCAGGCCGAGATCGAAAAGCTGCGTGCCGGCCTCGCGGAGAAATACCGCATCAAGGTCGCGTATTCGCCGGCCGATATGTCGAAGCCTGCCGATATTCGCGCAATGGTTGCGCTTGCCGAAAGTGCGCTCGGCGCCTGCGACATTCTGGTCAATAATGCCGGGATCCAGTTCGTCGCGCCGATCGAGGATTTTCCCGAGGAAAAATGGGACGCCATCATCGCGATCAATCTTTCGGCGTCCTTTCATGCGATCAAAGCGGCAGTGCCGGGCATGGCCAGGCGGCGCTGGGGCCGCATCGTCAACATCGCATCGGCGCATGGCCTCGTCGCCAGCGGCGGCAAGGTCGCCTATGTCGCGGCCAAGCACGGTCTCGTCGGCATGACCAAGGTGGTGGCGATCGATCACGCCAATGACGGCATTACCTGCAACGCGATCTGCCCCGGCTGGGTGCTGACGCCGCTCGTCCAGAAGCAGATCGAGGACAACGCCAAGAAAGCCGGCATCGCGGTCGACGCCGCCAAGGAGGACATGCTGAAGGAGAAACAGCCGATGCTGCAATTCTCCACCCCCGAGCATCTTGGCGCCCTCACCGTCTTCCTGTGCGGCGACAGCGCCGCGACGATCACCGGAACGACCCTCTCGATGGATGGTGGCTGGGTCGCGCAATAGCGGGGAGGATTTGCCGGCGCGGAATCTGCCAAGCTGGAACTTCGCGCGATCTGGTGGCGTTAATATGTCCATTGTTCCCCCGTTCTGCGCGTCGGCATAGGCGAGGGAGCGAATATCCGAGGAACGAATGGTGGTCAGCGGTACATTCGACGTCGCGCTCGTCATTCTTTCGGTCGTCATCGCCGTTGCGGCGTCCTTCACCGCGCTCGACTTGGCCGGCCGTATCCACGCGTCCGCGGGCGCGGTCCGTCGGGCCTGGCTGGTCGCTGCCGCAATCGCCATGGGCGGCGGCATCTGGTCGATGCATTTCGTCGCCATGCTCGCCTTTCGGATGCCGATGCCGGTCGCCTACGATGTCGGCATCACGTTGCTCTCCCTTCTCGTCGCGATCGTCGTCACCGGGGCGGGATTCGTCATCATCTCGCGCCCGGAGCCGGGCCGCCGCGGCATCGTTCTGGGCGGCCTCTTCATGGGGGCGGGAATCTGCGCCATGCACTATCTCGGCATGGATGCGATGCGCATGGCGGCGGATATTTCGTACGACTGGGCGCTGGTCGCGCTTTCCTTCGTCATTGCCGCCGGCGCGTCGATGGCCGCGCTTCGCCTCGCGCTCTCCACAATGAACCTGCGCCAGCGCGCCGCCGCGGCCGGGATCATGGGTCTGGCGATCTCCGGGATGCATTACACCGGGATGGCGGCTGCTAACTTCACCATGTCGCATCAAGCCGGTGCGGTCTCCGGGCTGTCCTCGCTGGCGCAGGAAAATCTCGCTCTTGCGGTCGCCGTCACGACATTCTTCATTCTCTTTCTCGCGGCGATCAGCGCGATTGCCGATCGCCGCATCGCGGCGCGCGAGGCGGCCGCGTTGCGCGCCAATGAGGAGCGCTACCGGCACCTCTACGAGGCGTTGCAGCGCGAGATTGCGCAGCGCGAGCATGTCGAGGCGGCGCTCCGCCACATCCAGAAGATGGAGGCGGTCGGCCAGCTTACCGGCGGGATTGCGCATGATTTCAATAATATTCTGACGGTCGTCATCGGCAATCTCGACGCGCTCAGCGCATCCTTGCCCGACGACAAGGATTTTCGCCGCATGATCGAGGCGGCGATGCGCGGCGCCCAGCGCGCCGCCAGCCTGACCCACCGCCTGCTTGCCTTCGGCCGGCAGCAGATCCTGGCGCCGAAAACAGTCAACGCCAGTCGGCTGCTCACCGGCACGACCGAGGTGCTGAGCCGCACCCTCGGCGAGGCGATCGCCATTGAGACGATCATCCCCGGCCAGCTGTGGCCGTGTTTCGTCGATCCCAATCAGCTCGAAGCCGCCTTGATCAATCTCGCGCTCAACGCGCGCGACGCCATGCCGACCGGCGGCAAGCTGACGATGCAGACCGCCAACATGCATTTCGACGAGAGCTACACCGCGCGCTACGAAGGCATCGCGCCAGGCGACTACGTCATGATCGCGGTCAGCGACACTGGGATCGGCATTCCGAAGGACGATCTGCCAAAGGTTTTCGAGCCGTTTTTCACCACCAAGGAAGTCGGCAAGGGCAGCGGCCTCGGCCTCGCCCAGGTCTATGGCTTCGTCAAGCAGTCGGGCGGCCACGTGACGATCTACAGCGAGCTCGGCGTCGGCACGACGGTGCGCCTCTATCTGCGCCGTCAGACGGTAACCGCCGAGCGGAGCGTTGCCCCGGTGCGGTCGCGCGAGACGCCACGCGCCCGACCCGGCGAGAAGGTCCTTGTCGTCGAAGATGACGGCGCCGTCCGCGACTACAGCGCGCGCACCCTCGCCGAGCTCGGCTATACGGTGATCGAGGCCGAGGACGCAGAGGCGGCGCTGGCGATCGTCGAGGAGCGCCACGACATCGATCTGATATTCACCGATATCGGACTGCCCGGGATGAACGGGACCAGTTTTGCGTCGGCGGCGCGGGAGCGACGCCGACGGCTCAAGGTGCTCTACACCACCGGCTATGCCGGCGCCGCCCTGACCGAAGACGGCAGTCTCGGTCGCGGTGCGGCGGTGCTGCAGAAACCGTTTTCGCGCGAGGCGCTGGCGGAATCGATACGGGCTGTTCTCGACGGCTGCGCACCCGTATCGTGACGCCGCTATCGTCGCCGGCGATGGCGATCCGTGCGCCGTCGCGGCGCTTCAAGGAGGGGAGCCCATGGACTACCGCTTGCTCGGCCGTAGCGGCCTCAAGGTTTCGCCGCTCTGTCTCGGCACCATGATGTTCGGCGGCCGCACCGACGCGCCGACGAGCGCGCGCATCATCGCCAAGGCGCGCGATGCCGGGATCAATTTCATCGACACCGCCGATGCCTACAACAACGGCGCCGCCGAGGAAGTCGTCGGCGCGGCGATCGGCAAGGCGCGCGATGCCTGGGTTCTTGCCACCAAGCTGTGCAATCCGATGGGCGACGGTCCGAACCGCAGCGGCCTGTCGCGCAAATGGGTGATCGAGGCGTGCGAGGCGAGCCTGAAGCGGCTGGGCACCGACTACATCGACATCTACTACCTGCACAAGGAGGATCATGGGACGCCGCTCGAGACCACGGTCTCGGCGATCGGCGATCTCGTCCGCCAGGGCAAGATCCGCCATTTCGGCGTTTCCAACTACCGCGCCTGGCGCGTCGCCGCGATCGCGGCGATCTGCGATCGGCTCGGCATCGACCGTCCGGTCGTCAGCTCGCCCTACTACAATGCGATGAACCGCATGCCGGAGACCGAGCATCTGCCTGCCTGCGCCCATTTCGGTCTCGGCGTCGTGCCGTACTCGCCGCTGGCGCGCGGCGTGCTGACCGGCAAATACGCGCCGAACGTCGCGCCGCCGGCCGGAACGCGGGCGGCAGCGCAGGATAAGCGCATGATGCAGACGGAATGGCGCCACGAATCGCTCGAGCTGGCGCAGAAGATCCGTGAGCATGCCGAAGGGCGCGGCATGACCGCGGGACAGTTCGCGGTGCTTTGGGTGCTCAATAACGCGCTGGTCACGGCGACGATCGCCGGGCCGCGCACCGAGGCGCAGTGGGACGATTATATCGGCGCGCTGGCGCACGACTTCACCGCGGCGGACGAGGAGCTGGTCGACCGGCTGGTCGCCACCGGCCATCCCTCGACGCCGGGCTACAACGACCCCGCCTATCCGATCGAGGGCCGTATCCCGCGCAGCGCCGATCGGTCGCGATAACTGCCGCGACGAGCCGCCGGCGCCGGATCTCCGCGTGGTCAGGTCGACGGCAGGAGTTCGGACGAATAAAGCTAAAATCCGATGCGAAAGTTCTCTTTGGCGGTGCAAAGAGACAGCCACCTTTACAGCGTCTTAATTGAGTTTCGCTAAGGTTCTCTCGACGGCGGGACGTAATCGGCTCGACCGTTGCTTGAGCAGAACTTTCTACGTTAGCGATCAAGGGGCCGCCACTCGCTGGCGGCCCCACTTCGTCGTTGGGTGCCTCGGCTAAGCCCGTCGCGGCGCGCGATCTACTGCGTTGTATTGCTCGTATTGTCATTACCCGTACCGGGCGCCGTCGTCGGCGCGCCGGGGCTCTGGGCGCTGTTGTTTACCGGGGGCGTGCTCGGGCCCTGGCCGCGGTAACTCTGCTGCGGCGCAGCCGGACTCTGCGGCGGGTTGCCGGTCGTCGTGCTACCCACCGTCGTGTTGCCCGTCGTCGTGCGGCCAGTTGCGGTGCCGCCGCTCGGCGTGCTTGATGACGCGGGCGTCGTCTTCTTCTTCGCTGCGTTTTTCGACGATTTGGCTTTCTGCGTGTGATGGACGGGCTTCTTGGCCGTCTTCTTTTTCGGCGTCGCGGTGGTGCCGGTCGCGTCGCCGGCGCCGGTGTCTTGCGTGCTCTGCGCCATCTGCGGCGCGATCGAATGGTTCGGCACCGGCGACGTAGGATTCCGTGTCGTCGGATCGTCGCCGGGGCTGGGCTGCAAGTGGGCGTTCGCCTGGTTGCTCGGGGGCACCGTCCCCTGCGCGACCGCGGCGGTGGCATAAAGCGAGCCCGCGATGAGCGCGCTCGCGGCAAATGTGGAAATCAGCGCTTTCATTAGGACCTCCGTGGGTCTGCCTCGTCCATCTCAGGTGTCCTGCTGAACGCGCCGTACACGTGAGAAAGTTCCCGGCCCCCGTGAGCGTCTTGGGGCAAGCCCCGTGTCTCGGTCCGCTGTGCGGGCCGAGCCACGACGGTGGGTGCGGCCTTCAGCTTAGTTTTGCGAGCTGGACGCACCGGCTTTGGCGCCGCCGCTCGAAGTGCTGGCGCCGCTCCCCCTGGCCGATTGCCTCGGTGCCGTCTGATTGGCGCGGGCGGTGCCGCCGAGCGCCTTACGGACCTGCGGCGCCTCGGCATAGGGATTGCTGTCCAGACCGTCGGTGGGTGGACCGACGCCCGGCCGGGTGCCGGGCCCAATCCCCGGTCCCAGCGCGCCGGTGCCGGCGGAGACGCCGGTGTCATTGCCCAGTGGCGTGGTTTGCGCCTGAGCCGCGCCGGCAAGCATGCCGCCGGCAACCAGCGCCGACAGCGCCAGCGCGGAAACAATGGATTTTCTCATCGCGACCTCCAGATAAAAGCGCCCTCAGCAGGGGTAACGCCGCCAGCCGAGCCGTTGTTTGTGGGCAATTGCCACACGCGGCTGCCCGCGCATGAGACTTGCCGAAATCGCCGGCCTGCGGCAGGGTTTTGCCCGCAGGCAGCGGCCCGTCCGGATAACGCCGGCGACCGCAGCGCATCAGGGAGGCACGCCGTGACGCAGTGGATCAGGTTCGAGAAAAACGGCCGCATCGGCTTCGGCACGCTCGAGGACGGCGCCATCGCCGTGCATGTTGGCGACATCTTCGCCGGCGCCAAGCCGTCCGGCGAGACCGCAATGCTGGCCGATGTGCGGGTCCTCACGCCGTGCGAACCCTCGAAAATGATCTGCCTGTGGAACAACTTCCACCAGCTCGCCGCCAAGAACGATTTCCTCGTTCCCGACGAGCCGCTTTATTTCCTCAAGGCGGCGAACGCCTATCATCCGGCCGGTGCGCCGATCGTGCGGCCGAAATCCTACGACGGCCGAATCATCTACGAGGGCGAGCTTGGCATCGTCATCGGCAAGAAATGCGCGATGGTGAGCGAGGCCGAGGCCGGCGATTACATCTTCGGCTACACCTGCGTCAACGACGTGACCGCGGTCGACCTCCTGAAGAAGAATCCGACCTTCGATCAGTGGGTGCGCGCCAAGAGCTTCGACACCTTCGGCGTGATGGGTCCGGTGATCGTCACCGGGCTCGACCCGATGACATTGACCGTGCGCACCATCCTCAACGGCAAGGAGCGGCAGAACTATCCCGTCAGCGACATGTTCTTCCCGCCGCACAGGCTGGTCGCCATGGTCTCGCGCGACATGACCTTGATGCCGGGCGACGTCATCGCCTGCGGCACCTCGCTCGGCGCCGGCGCGATGAGCGAGGCGGAGAATATCGTCGACATCGTCATCGACGGCGTCGGCACCTTGAGCAACCCCTTCAATCAGGTGCTGCCGAGCCCCTATCTTCTCGGCGCGCCGCCGAAGCCGATGCGCGTCTGCGTCGTCGGCGCCGGCGCCATCGGCGGCCTCATCGCCGCCAAGCTGGCGCTCGCCGGCAACGATGTGACGGTGATCGATCTCGGCACGCAACTCGCCGCCATCAAGGCGAAGGGGCTCACGCTCGAATGGCATGGCGGCAAAGTCGAGACCGCCGCGGTCAAGGCGGTCGAGAAGGCTGTGGACGCCGGCAGGCAGGATCTCGTCGTCCTCGCCGTCAAGGCGCATTACCTCGACCAGATCGCCAAGGACATCGACCATCTGCTCGGCGCCGATACGATGGTCATGACGGTGCAGAACGGCCTGCCCTGGTGGTACTTCCAGAGGCTCGGCGGCAAATACGACGGCAAGAAGCTTGAGAGCCTCGACCCGAGCGGCATCCTCACCCGGAAGATCGCCGCCGACCGGCTGGTCGGCTGCGTCGTCTACCCGGCCGCGGCGGTGACCGCGCCGGGCGTCATCCACCATGTCGAGGGCGACCGCTTCCCGATCGGCGAGCTCGACGGCAAGGAGAGCCAGCGCGTCAAACGCCTGCACGACGTTCTCGTCCATGCCGGGCTCAAATCGCGCGTCCTCAAGGACATCCGCTCCGAGATCTGGCTGAAGGCATGGGGCAATCTCTCCTTCAACCCGATCAGTGCGCTCACTCACGCGACGCTGGTCGATATCTGCCGGTTCCCCGAGACGCGTCAGCTTGCGGCGCGGATGATGGCCGAGGCCGAGACGATCGCCAAAAAGCTCGGCGTCACCTTCCGCGTCACCATCGACAAGCGCATCGCCGGCGCCGAGAGCGTCGGCGCGCACAAGACCTCGATGCTGCAGGACGTCGAGGCCGGCCGCTCGCTCGAGACCGAGGCGCTGATCGGCTCGATCCTCGAAATGGCCAAGCTGACCGAGACGGCCGCGCCGGCGGTCGAAGCCGTCTACGCGCTGGTCAAGCTGCTCAACAAGGTGATGCTGCTCGAAGGCGGCGGCGTCACCTTGGCGAAAGGCAAGGCGGCATAAGTCATCGTCGCCTTGCGGGAACTCGAGGCGGAAACGTGGAGTGCAGCTCCTACCGCATGGTCGTCGGTTGACTAGCAATTTGGTTGAGTGAGGCATTGCCGAAGTCGGCGAAACCGGCGTCCCTATGGCTGGGTCGCTCGCTGATAGGGTAGCGGGCGACGACGTTGATCCGATGCTCGCTCTGATGTCCGCCGGGTTGCGTGATCGCAATCGCCCACCGCGCGCGGGCCATCATCGAAAGCTCCTTCTACAGGTTTTCCGCCGGTAACTTGCAGGAGCGGCAAAACCCACTACGATGTTCGGCGTCATCGGCAGGGGGCCGCATTTGCGCAGGGTCTTAGCGCTTGTTTCGCTGTTTGTCGCGCTGGCCGGCGCGACGCCGGCGGCCCCCGCCACCAAGATCGGCGTCGTGTTGGCCGGAAGAGTGCTCGTTTTCTGGCAGACGATGATCAAGGGAATCGAGCGAGCGGCCGAGGATCTGCATGTCGATCTGGTGATGCGCGGTCCCGTCGACGGGCCGCTCGGCGTGCAAAGAAATATCCAGTTACGGCTGATCAGCGACATGGTGCAGAGCGGTGTCGCCGGCATCGTCTTGGCGCCCGAACCTTTGGATGGCGTGGCAACTCCGGTCTCGATCGCGGTCCCCACCGTGCTCATCGACCGGAGCAGCACGGACTACAGCGCCATCTCCACGGTTGCCACCGACAATTTTGCCGCCGGCAGAACGGCGGCCCTTAGTCTCGCGCCCGTCCTGTCCAGGGGCGCCAAGATCGCGGTTCTGCGGCTCGCAGCGAATATCAGCTCCACCACCGAACGCGAAAATGGATTTCTCAGCGTGGCGCGGGAAATGGGCTGGGAGATCGTGGTCGATACCCATGTCGGCCATCGCTACCGCTATCGTGAGCCCGAGGAGCTGATAGCCAAGGCGCTGAACGGCTATGCGGGTCATCTTGACGCGGTCTTCGCGCCGGCCGAGCCGGTGGCCTATGGCGCCTTGCGAGTTATCGAGGCGATGCCGGTTGACGATCGCCCGCGTTTGGTCGTGTTCGATTGGCGCCATGAACTCTTGGATGCGCTGCAACGTGGCGTGCTCTACGCCGCGGTGGTGCAGGATGCTTTCCGCATGGGTTATCTGGCGGTCGAGACATTGGTCGCGGCCACGCAGGGCCGCCCTCCGGCGCCGGAGAAATTCGTCGACGTGGTCACGGTAACGCGGGCGAACGTGAACGACGCAGCCATTCAGGCGGTATTGGCGAGCTACAGCAAGTAAAGGATCCAAGGCAATCGCTTGGCGCGGCATCGTCGGGGAGTGGCCGATGCTGCGCCACGCACGATGCGATTGCTTGGCCCGGTGGGCGCGGGTCCCTCGTAAATACTACGCGAATATGCGCCCTTCTCCAATCCTCCGGCTGCCGCAGCGCCGGCGATACAGTGGAAGAGGCGGCGCGCAATCAAGAGGCCTGAGGTGCTTCCGATTGAAGGGTGTCAGCGATCCCGGAAGCCCTCTTTTTGGGTAGAATTTGCAGAAAACTACCCTTTTTCGCTCTCCGGCGGGCCGGTTTTTTACTATCTTGACAAATGCCTGACTGATAGCAGTTAACCTGTCGGGGGAAACTGCTAGATGTCCAACATTTTGCCAGCCGCTCAGCGGGCCCTTTTCGAGCAACTGCCCGACATGCTTGCGATTGGTTGCCCGGAACCGCGATTGCTCGCGGATTCGTACGCGACGGCCCAAAATGAATTATCGCCCAGCCGGTGCGCCAACTAGAAGCAGGCGCGCCGTTTTCTTCTGTCACGCATCGATGGGGGAGATTTTCAGATGGCGAAGGCAAAGCGACCCAACAAAATCGCCGGGCTCGATAGAGCGACCCGTACGACCGTCAAAATTAGCGGCAGCCCGGTATCCTCGTATATCGACGCCCACGGCGACAATCCGCCCTACCACGACCAGCATGCCGATGGCGGGACCTACTACGACCATCCGGACACCGAGCACAACGACTTCCACGTCGACCAGTCCGGCAAGAACGTCTACAAGGGCGACCCCATTGAGCTCGTCAGCGACACAATGGCCCGGCTCGAGGGTCTGCTCGCCAAATTCGAGGCGGCTCAGCGCCAGAGCCTGGAGCGCGCTGCGAGCGAGATGTCTAGCAAATTGAAGGAGATGGACGCGCGCATCGCCGCGATCCAAGTCGCGGTCAAGCAGCGGCGCTGATCGGTCGAGACCAGACGACGCCCGCGCCGACGGACTGTCGCGACCACCGTCGGCGCGAGCACCGCCCACGCTGCAAAGAAGGAGGCGCGCCGTGACCGTCGAGATTCGACCATTCGGGACCCGCTGCAATATCCAATGCCGGTACTGCTATCAGGAACCGCGGCGCGAAGCCGGGCTGCTCGCGAAGAGCTTCGACATCGAGAAGATCAAGGAAGCAGTACTTGCCGAGGGGGACTCGTTCAGCCTGTTCGGTGGTGAACCGCTGCTCGTGCGGCTCGCCGATCTCGAGGAGCTGTGGTCGTGGGGATACCAGCGGTTCGGCCGCAACACCATCCAGACCAATGGCACGCTGATCCGTGACGACCACATCGAGCTCTTCAAGCGCTACAACGTCTCGGTCGGCATCTCGATCGACGGGCCCGGCGAGCTGAACGACGTGCGTTGGGCCGGCCGGCTCGAGGCGACGCGGGGGATGACAGCGAAAACCGAGATCGCGATCGAACGCCTGTGCCGCGAAAAGATCCGTACCAGCATCATCATCACTCTGCATCGTGGCAACGCCGTCGGTGAACGGCTCGATCGCCTTGTCGAATGGGTGCGCGGGCTCGACGCGCTCGGACTCATAGCGTTCCGGTTACATCTGCTGGAGAGCGAGAACGACGGGATCCGCAACGAATATGGGCTGACCACCGAAGAGAACGTTGCGGCACTGACGAAGTTCTATGCTTTGGAGAAGACGCTGAAGACGACCGGGCTCGATATCTTCAATGACATGCGTCGCCTGCTGATGGGAGACGACCGGCAGGCGACCTGCATTTGGAAGGGATGTGATCCCTATACGACGCGCGCCGTGCGCGGCGTCGAAGGCAATGGCCAGAGGAGCAATTGCGGGCGGACGAACAAGGAGGGCATCGAGTTCGTCAAGTCGGATACCGAAGGCTTTGAGCGTACGCTCGCACTCTACCACACGCCGCAAGAGGTCGGCGGTTGTCAGGGCTGCCGGTATTTCCTGATGTGCCGCGGCAACTGCCCGGGCACCGCGATGGACGGCGACTGGCGCAATCGCACCGAGCATTGCGGGGTCTGGAAGGCAAGCTTCGCGGTGATCGAAGAAGAGCTGATGGCGAAGGGAAAGCAGCCGCTTTCGCGCAGCAACGACCGCCACGCGATCGAAGCAGCCATGGTTGCGCAATGGCAGATCGGGCGCAATCCGCCGCTGAAGGAAATCATCGATGGGCTGGTGACCGTGGATGAGACCTATGACTGGCGCGCCGAGTTCAGTCGGCTGCGCCACGAAACCATCGCCGCGGTAGCGGCCAGCCGGAAGGCCGCGTCTGATGGATCGCCTGGACTTTCTGCTCCCTGAGTTCACCCGGCTGGCGTGGGTCAGTGACCACGCCCGCGATGTGTGGGAGCCCCGGATCCATCGCATTTCAAGCGCGTGGGCAGCGTTGACTTGGCGCTCGGTCGCGCTCCGCATGCGCGAGTGCGCCCTCGTCGATATCCGCCCCGCCACGATCGCCCGCGCATCACGCCATTGGTCGGCGCACGGGTTGCGCTGGCTGGCGCTCGAACCGATGCCAATGCCCGGCGCACCTCCGTCCATCGATCGGCCGCTCGTGCGTATCGCCGTCGGGTCGGCCGGCACCATTCGCCGCATGAAGGCCAGTCGCCAGCGGGCCGATCACGACGCCATCGGCGAACTGCTCGGCTTTCCGCCCTGTTGCCGGGCGTTTTTCCGTGACGTTTGGGTCGAGCGGCGCCTGACCGACACAACATGGCCGATGGCCGCCAATACCCGGCCCGATACTGCTGGTGGCGTCATCGAGGTGGGTGGCCCCGCGCCGGCGAACATCCTCCAGCGCTGGCTCGGCGTTCGTGCTGTCCAGCATCTGCCTTGCCGCTTCGACTGTGCCCCGAGCGCGCTGCTTGGCCGGCGCTACCTCGCTGCCCTCGGCGAGATCGGTCGCCGGCGGGAGGCCGCGTGGATCGAAGAGATGCTCTCCTGGCCGGTGGAGTGGTCGGCGTTGCACGGAATCGCCGAGATCCGCAGCCCGATTGTCAAGATCGTGACGCAGACGGACGCTACGCCGGGCAAACAGACGGTTCGCTAGCCGGGTACCGCCTATCCAAAGGAGGGCGCGATCGGC
>WNFD01000299.1_pt1 | contig 48406 bp, 28 predicted proteins | sample 5400491 | NCBI WGS metagenome assembly WNFD01 (sample SAMN13153343, study PRJNA577476) | soil metagenome | isolation source: 120 cm saprolite under Douglas fir tree site 2 hole 2 replicate 2 | place: USA:California | collected 2015-04-18
AACACCACGTTGGCACTGAATGATTTTCAGTATTTGTTGGCTCGGTCGGGCGCGCAGCGTCGAACTGAACGATCGCTATGGCGCGACCGAGGTCACAGTGCGATGTACCGCGAGGTTCGACGCAGGGCCTTGGAGAACGGAAGGCCTGAGTATCCGGCGGAAGACATGTTGCAAGTATCCGGTGTAACTGCACGTGCGTCCGAAATGCTGCTTTCAGGAGAAAGGGTTTATCGCTTCAAGGACGATCGGGATTGTTTTTCCCCTCTTGCGTGTGCTGGTCTAAGTGCGGTCTCACCCCTATGAAACAAGTGACGCAGACACTGCGAAACGGTGAAGCCTAAATTGCCGATGTACCCGTTCCTGCCCTGCGCGCGGGCGCGGCGCGCAAGAACGGCTTTCGGTGGGCGAACTGAAGATACAGGCGGCTAAAGCACGATCAGAAGGATCGGCAAACACTTGGGCAACTAACATGAAAGCGGTACTGACAAGCAGCAAGACGGGAGAAATCGCGGTTCACGACATTCCTGCGCCGGAAGCGCTGCCCGGGGGGATTGTGGTGAGGACGCATTTTTCGGTGATCAGCTCGGGAACGGAGCGCGCGAAAGTGGAGATGGGGGAGAAGTCGCTGGTTGGGAAGGCGATGGCGCGGCCGGACCTGGTGCGGCAGGTTGTGGATTACGCGCGGGTGCATGGAGTGCGCGAAGCGTATCACAAGGTGCGCAACCGGCTGGAGGGGCTGGCGCCACTCGGGTATAGCTGCTCGGGAGTGGTGCTGGCTGCCGGAGAAGGAGCAAGCGAATTCCGGGCCGGAGACCGGGTGGCGTGCGGAGGCGCGGGCTATGCGAATCACAGCGAGGTGAATTTCATCCCGCGAAATCTGGCGGTGCACGTGCCGGAGGCCGTTCCGTTGGAGCACGCAGCGATTGCGACAATCGGCGCCATTGCCATGCAGGGGCTGCGGCAGGCCGAGGTGCGCTTCGGAGAAACAGTGGCGGTGATCGGGGCGGGGCTGGTGGGTATTTTGGCGGTGCAACTGGCGAAGGCGGCGGGTTGCCGTGTGGTGGCCATCGACTCCAACCCGGAGCGCGTGCGGAGGGCGATGGAGTTGGGAGCGCATGCGGGCTTTCAGGCAGGGGAGCCGCGGATCGCGGAACTGGTCAAGAGTTTTTCGCGCTACGGGGCAGATGTGGCGCTCATCACAGCGGCAACGCGTTCGTCCGAGCCGTTGGAAACGGCGACGAAGCTGCTGCGCGACCGCGGGCGGGCGGTGATCGTAGGCGACATCGGTTTAGACGTGCCGCGCGCCATGCTGTATGAGAAAGAGCTGTCGGTGGTGATGTCACGTTCGTACGGGCCGGGGCGGTACGATGCAGCGTATGAAGAACAAGGGATGGACTACCCCATCGGTTATGTGCGGTGGACGGAAAAGAGAAACATGGAGGCATTCGTCGACTACCTTGCCAGGGGCGCAATCAACGTAGCGCCGCTGATGGAGCGGCAGTGCGCGGTGGAGGAAGCGGCGGCGGCTTACGAGGAGATTCGCGAAGGGCGGGCGTACACGGTTTTGATACGTTACGCGGCGCGTGGCAGGGAGGCAGCGATTGCGGCTTCCAAAAACGGCCAGCCGGCGGCGCGAAAGCGCATCGAGGGAACGCTGCGAGCAGGGTGCATCGGAGCCGGCAGCTTTGCACGCGACGCGATTTTTCCCCAGCTTCGCAAGATTCACGGTGTTGAACTCGAGGGGGTAGCCACAGCGACTGGTATTGGTGCCGAATGGGCTCGGATGGCGGCAGGTTTCCGCAGAGCCTGCGCGCCGGACGAAGTGATCGAAGATCCGAACGTTGACGGCCTATTCATTCTCACGCGGCATGATAGCCATGCTCGTTACGTGCTAGAGGCTCTAGGGCATGGCAAGCCGGTGTTCGTCGAAAAACCTTTGTGTGCTCGGCGAGAGGAGCTTGTGGCAATCGAGCGTGCCTACGCGGGCCAAGCCGAGAAGGGAGCAAGCCCTTTCCTCATGGTGGGATTTAATCGAAGGTTTGCACCGCTGACCGAAAGAGTAAGAGAGTTCTTCAATGGGCGGCGGGAGGCGATGGCGATACAAATCAGGGTAAACGCGGGATACATTCCGGCGAATCACTGGGTGCAGCAGGCGAGCGGGGGCAGGATTGTAGGCGAGTTGTGCCACTTTGTTGATTGGGCGCGGTTTGTCGTTGGGCGGCGAATCGCGACGGTATCAGCAGGAGGCTTGCCCGACGGATCGAGATACAGGCGCGACAACATTGCGACGACGCTGGGCTTTGAGGACGGTTCGATTGCGAGCGTTTTGTATTTAGCGAACGGGGACAAAACGGTTGCCAAGGAATACTTTGAAGTTTTCTGCGAAGGACGCGTGGCTCGCCTGGAGGACTTCCGCGTGCTTGAACTTTCCTCGAACGGGAAGAAGCGGCGATTCAAGACTTCGCAAGACAAGGGACACCGGAAAGAACTAGAGCTAACGATAGAGAAGATGGTTTCCGGCGGTGCTTCTCCGATCGGGTTCGAGGAGCTTTGCGAGGTTACGGAAATCACATTCCGGATCGAAGAAGCTCTCGGGGGATTGTGCGACAGTTCTTCGGCAGAGGCTGAAGGAAGCGAGCCCGAAGTGGAAGAGACAGCCCGGGCTTCCAGTGCGAAGGTCGGCGACTGAAGCTTTTGCAACAGCGCGAGACAAGCGCAGAGAAGCGAGAGGAACGAAACGGAATGATCGGCTCGGAAACAAAAGAGGCGGTCATCGACCCGTTGGCACAACCACGAGTGGGTGTGTTCCGGGGCGCTCCCGATTATCGGGAGATAGAGACCGCCCTTCGGGGAGTACTTGAGCTGGCCGGTCTTGGGGGAATCAATCCCTTGTGGCAGGTCGTCAAGCCGGGCGACTGCGTGGTCCTGAAACCCAATATGATTCGTGAAGCGCACGCGACGCGCCCCAGTGAGTGGGAGCAGGTAATTACCCATGGGGCCGTCATTCGCGCAGTGGCGAACATGACGGCGGATGCATTGCAGGGTAAAGGAAGAATCATTATCGCCGACGGTCCGCAGACGGACTCCGATTTCGATGAAATATGCAAGCGAGTGGGTCTTCTTGAAATTCAACGTTCACTGCAAGAGGCAGGCGTCGCGTGTGACATCTATGATCTCCGCCGCGAACGATGGTTTCAAAAAGGGGACGTTATTTACAAACGAGCAGCGTTGAGTGGTGATCCCGCCGGATATACGACAGTGGACCTGCGCGAGGCCAGCGAGTTTTCGACATTTGGGCTTAACGGAAAATTCTACGGCGCTGACTACGACACCAAGGAAACGGCTCGGTTTCACAGCCATGGCAGTCACCGATATGTTTTGTGTCGAAGCGTAATGGGAGCGGATGTCGTCATTAATCTCCCTAAGATGAAGACGCACAAAAAAACGGGCGTGACGCTCAGCCTGAAGAACATGGTGGGGATCAACGGATACCGCAACTGCCTACCACACTTCACAATCGGGACTCCCGACGAAGGCGGTGACGAGTTTCCGGCAACCGACCTTCGTTCCAAAGTACAAAGCCGGATGATTGTCAGATTTAAGCGGGCGATAGTCGCTCAAGGGGGAACTGCAGGAACTGGGGCCAGACTGATGAAACGAATCGGGCGAGTCCTATTCGGCGACACCAATGAAGCCGTGCGCTCGGGTAACTGGCACGGTAACGATACTGCGTGGCGAATGGTTCTCGATCTAAACAAGGCGCTATTTCACTTTGATGAGGAGGCCCGTCAACGCAGCAAAGCGCTGCGTTATCTCACGATAGTCGATGGCGTGGTTGCCGGCGAGGGAAACGGGCCCATGGCGCCTGACGCCGTCTCAGCAGGTGTATTGATCGCCGGCTTGAATCCGGTGGCCGTGGATGTAGTTAGCACGCTTCTGATGGGCTTTGATGACACAAAGGTGCCGCTCCTCGCTCGAGCTTGGCAGGCGCGAGGTTTCTCCCTTGCGAACTTCCCGCGCGAAGCTGTCTTCTGCGTGTCGAACTTTCCAGCATGGAACGGATCGATCGATACGCTTGTAGCGGCTCCACATCTGGAGTTCAAGCCGCACTTCGGTTGGCGCGGTCACATTGAGCGCAGCTTGGAAACTTCAGCTGTTCCGTAATCGATCATTCAGGCTTTTGACAGAGCGTCATGATTTACGATAGCAAGTTGATTGGTCGGGCGTACCAAAGTAGCCCTATATTTATTCAGAATGCGCTCGTGTCGGCCTACGGGTTACTCAAGCTGTCGGAAAGATGGACACCTAGTTGGCGGCGAATTGTAGCCGAACTCGAACAGACCGAAAAATGGAGCGCGAGCGAACTGGAGGCTCTTCAGGAAGAACGCTTGCGCAAGCTGATCCGGCATGCATACGAAAACGTGCCGCATTACCGCAGAGTTTTTGACGAGAGGCGACTGAAGCCGGCCGATATCAATACGCTAGCAGATCTATACAAAATTCCAGTGCTCACCAAGCAAGATGTGCGACGGTTTGGCAGTGAACTCCGCGCCAAGAATATGCCGCGCTGGCAAATTCGCATAGGGCGCACCGGAGGCACGACGGGGATTCCTCTAATCCTCGCAATCGATAAGCGGCGCATTGTATTCGACCATGCGCTGATTCATCGGCATTGGTCGTGGGCAGGCTACCGGCCAGGGGATCGAGTACTGATTCTTCGGGGCTTCACTCTGATCCCTCCAGACACGCACTCGGGACCGTACTGGAGGTTCGATTGGCTCGATAACCGGATTTATCTTTCAGGCTTCCACCTTTCCGCGAAAAATATGAAAGATTACGTCAAGAAGCTGCAACAGTGGAGGCCTGAATTCATTGCCGGCTATCCGTCCAACTTGTTCACACTGGCGCGGTTCATGGAACGCGAGAAAACCCGGATCGGGGTTCAGGCCGTATTCACCTCCTCCGAAGTTCTTACCCCGACGGAGAGATCTGCAATCGAGGACAGGTTCCTCTGTAAAGTCTGGGACCGATATGGAACGGGGGAACGACTCGCCGTCAGCCAACAGTGCGAACATGGCAATTACCATCAAAACGTCGAATTTGGCCTTTTCCAGGTCGACTCACCTCGAGGACAACCAGCCGCCGACGGACAAAAGGGAGAACTCATTCAAACGGGACTCACCAATTTCTCGATGCCGCTCATACGTTATGCGAGTGAGGACGTGGGTTCTCAGCAAAAGGGTGGTTGCCTATGTGGACGACAGCTTCCTCTGATGGGAGCCGTCGATGGGCGGAAGGACGACGTCATCGTCACAGCGGATCACCGGCTGATGCCCCGAGCCGGTCTCGACCAAATCCACGAGTTCGTACCGAATCTCGAACGCTGCCAAATTATTCAGGAAGAGATCGGAGAGGTCATAATTCGCGTCCAGCCCCGGGCGGGGTACAGCGAATCCGACGGTCAGGAGCTGGTGAGCCAGTTGGGCAGGCGCCTGGGCCGAGGCACACGAATCCGAATTCAACTAGTCGACCGTCTGGAGCTGAGCCCCACAGGGAAAGAACGATTCATCGTTTCTCGCCTGAACGTCAGCCAAATGACTGGTCTCGATTTGCAGTCTTAGTGCGAATCAAATGCATACCGAGCTGAACGCGAGCGGCAACTCGGCGCGGCAGACCCAGGGCAATACGGCGTATCAGCCAATGCCTTCTGCAACGACCCCTGGCCAGAGTTGCAAACAAGTAGAGCTTGCTTTGGAAAAACTGGACGCTTGGATTGAAGGAGAGAAATTCCAGGGTTGGGACCCACACGACGCATTGAATAGCACTCTACTGCGCCGCTTGACCTTAGGCAGCCGTGTTCTCGGTATTCTATGGTTGCAATTGCTCAAGCGAAGCCCCTTCAATTTCCGCCCATTGCTTGGCGTGGCTAAGGGCTACAACCCCAAGGCTATGGGGCTTTTCCTGGCAACGTATGCGCAGAAATATCTCTCAACGCATCAGCGAACACAGTTGGAGCGTGTGCGCTTCTTTTCGGACTGGCTGATCCAACAGGCGACGCCCGGGTACGCAGGACATTGCTGGGGTTATAACTTCGACTGGCCCAATCGAGGTTTTTTCGCGCCAGCTGGCACCCCGACCATAGTAAATACAGCTTATATCGCGCTTTCGTTTCTGAGTGCTGAGCCGGCTTTGAAGTGCTTGGTAAACTTGGCTGGAACAGCCACACAGGATAAAGCGTGGAGTGAAAGGAAAGTAGTTGGGCTACTGGATGTCGAGGCTTTGTCTGTCGCGCGCGGCGCGTGCGAGTTCATTTTACGCGATCTTAATGTTTTGCGTCTGAGCGCAGACGAAAGTTGTTTCTCATACACGCCAATCGACCGTCGTTTCGTTCATAACGCAAATTTGATGGGAGCCTGGCTGCTCTCGGCCGTCTATGCGCGCACCGGAGAGGACGATCTGGCGACAAGCGCAAAAGCGGCTGCGCGTTTCACCGTGGTTAGGCAGAATGCCGATGGTTCCTGGCCATATGGAATAAGCAAGGCCGATCAATGGGTAGATAACTTTCACACGGGTTTCGTGCTTATTGCTCTCAAGCGCATAGCAAAGCATCTACAAACTGTCGAATTTGATTCAATGATTAGCAAGGGGTATCAGTTTTGGAAGGAGAGGATGTTCTTCGCAAACTCAGTCCCAAAATACTATCCCGATAGAATTTATCCAATTGATATCCATTGCGTGGCTCAGGCCATCCTGACCTTTCTAGAGTTTGCCGATATCGATCCGGGGGCCTTGAAACAAGCCGATGAAGTGTGCCAGTGGTCCATCGAAAACCTCCAGGATTCTGAGGGCTTCTTCCATTATCAGATCCGGCGAGGGTACCGTGTGCGAATCCCTTATATGCGATGGGGGCAGGCTTGGATGCAGCTAGCCCTGACGCGATTGATCCACAGGTCGAGCATGGAGAGTTGGGTGAATGTCGCCCAGGCCTCCGGGTGACGCATGAATCGCGAACGAGCTGACTTTCTTGGCTGCCCCGTCGACAACCTGTCCATAGAGCAGGCGGTCGCCAAACTGGAGGAGTTCATCCACGAGGGCACACCCCATCATGTTGCAGTTATTAATGCCAATAAGCTTTGGCTTATGGAAAGGAACCCGAACGTTGCCGAGGCCGTTCGGGCGGCTTCGTTGATTGTTCCGGAAAAAGCAATCGTAATCGGTAGTCGCATTTTGGGGCTCGGCATAGACCACCACGTCGGGGGGATCATGCTCTTGAAAGCTTTCTTGCCTCGAGCCGAAGAGAATGGATATCGGCTTTACTTCCTGGGAGCAAATCGCGAGGTCCTTGAACAAATGATCTGCACCCTGCGCCCAATCTACCCCAGACTCCAAATAGTTGGCGGACATCATGGGTATCTATCCTCTGCCGACAACTTGGGTGTTATAAACGAAATCCTGCAACTTCATCCCGATGCGCTTTTCGTAGCCATGGGCTCGCCGAAGCAGGAGTTCTGGATTGCGAAGAATCTGCTTCAGCTCGGCGTCCCGGTGTGCATGGGAGTCGGGGGCTCCTTTGACGTGTTGGCGGGCAAGAAGAAGGATACCCCTGACTGGGTCCGTGCGCTTTCGATGGAGTGGTTTTACAGGTTGGTCCAGGACCCGACAAATCTTTGGCGGCGCTACCTCATAACAATCCCATGGTTTCTAAGGAAGGTCCTTCGTGCGAGAGCGCAAAAGTCATTTCCCGGGATTAGGCACGAGCAGAGATGAGATTGCCTTTTCACAGCGATTGATGCTGCCGCAAGAAATAACACACGTCCTTGGCTCACGCGTTAAACCATCATGGAGTACGTGAGCTGAATTCCGCAATATTGCGGGAGCATGACAGCAAAGACGGCGAGGACAGGAAAGGCAGAGTTCCCTAGATGTCGGCAACACGAATAGGGTTTCTTACTGAACCAGATCTTTCACCACACTGGCGAAGTCCGCTTTTGATGGGCTGCAAGCGAGTGTTCGACATCGAGATCTCAAGCTTGCTTCTTGTGCTGCTTTCACCTTTATTTCTGGCATTGGCAGCGGCTGTCAAACTGACGTCGCGCGGGCCTGCGTTCTACCGATGGGAGGTTGTTGGTAAGGGAGGCGTTCCCTTCGTGGGGTATAAGTTTCGCTCCATGTGCTTCAATGCCGACCAATTGAAAGATCAGCTGGAACCTCTCAATGAGATGCGGGGCCCAGTATTTAAATTGACGAACGATCCCCGCGTAACCAGACTCGGCGATTGGATGCGTCGCTACAGCTTGGATGAACTTCCCCAACTTTACAGCGTGCTCAAAGGCGACATGAGTCTGGTCGGTCCCAGACCCCCCCTCGTCAGTGAGTACGCCCGTTTTACTGAATATCAGAAGCAGAAGCTTGCGGTGAAACCGGGCATAACGTGTCTCTGGCAGATCACCGGCAGGAACGATATAAAGGATTTCGACGAGTGGGTGAAGCTCGACTTGGATTACATGCGTCGCTGGACCCCGATACTGGACATAAAAATCCTTGTGAAGACCGCAAGTGAGGTCTTCACTGGATCGGGCAAATGATTCTTTATCTGCCAGGACGAAGTCCCTTCCGATTTTGCCACGCAAATCCTTACAGGAGAACACTGGAATGAGAGTACTGGTAACAGGGGGAGCTGGCTTTATTGGATCACATTTGGTCAGTCGTTTTCTGGAGGAGGGCTTCCGGGTTCGCGTATTGGATAGTCTCGAGCCGAAAGTCCATCCGTACGGCCGGCCAAACGATATTCCCTCGGGTGTCGATTTCATTCAAGGAGAAGTAACCGATCGTCGTGCGCTTCTTGCGGCTTTGCATGACGTCGATATCGTGTCTCACCAGGCAGCCTACCAGGACTATATGCCTGATTTCTCCCGATTCTTGCATGTTAACGCGGTTGGAACTTCGTTACTTTACGAACTGATTGTCCGGGAAAAGTTGAAAGTCAAGAAGGTCATCGTCGCCTCTTCGCAATCAGTATATGGGGAAGGGCAGTACGTCTGCTCTGTTCATGGTTTTGTCCAACCAGCACCGAGGAGTCAAGAGCAGCTCTCACTTGGGCAGTGGGAAGTAAGGTGCCCTCAGTGTGACAAGCAGGCTGAGCCGTGTCTGCTGCAGGAGAATCACACAAACCCGTATAACCAATACGCCGTGTCTAAACTCGCTGCTGAGAAAACTGCTCTTGGGCTAGGCTGGCTGCATGGAATACCATCGGTTGCGCTTCGCTATTCGATTACGCAGGGGCCAAGGCAGTCCCTTTTCAATCAGTATTCGGGGATCTGCCGCATCTTTGTGGGGAGAGCGCTGAAAAACGAGCCGCTGATCATTTACGAAGATGGCCTTCAGACCCGCGATTTTGTGCACATTGATGACGTAGTGGACGCCAACATGCGTGTCTTGCAGGAGGACGCGGATTTCGAGGCCTTTAATGTCGGGAGCGGGAAGCCGACGACGGTTCTAGAATACGCAGACTTGGTGCGTGCAAAGCTTTCGTCGGACATTGGTCTCACAATCTCAAGAGAGTATAGGCGCGGTGATAATCGACACAGTGTTTCGAGTATCGAGAAGCTGTGCTTGCTTGGGTGGAGTCCGAAGCGGTATCTCTCGACCATTCTGGACGATTTCCTTGCCTGGGTCGACAGCATTGGTGGAATCCCCGAGCAGGTCCACGATGCCTACGGCGACATGAGAAGGGCTGGTGTTGTTCTGCGGGCTTCGGCCGCCTCCTAGCCGTTAGCGCTGCGATAAAGTTGTGCATTCGAGTCATAGAGACCAACTCGAGGCCTGCAAACCTATCTATCGTTCTTGAGCCACGTCGAAAGTAGTTCAAGAAGACCACAAGATAAGCATTAGGATCCAAGCACCAGAGTTCTCGAACCAGCTATTTCACAGCTTCGGGATCTGTCTGACTGACTGGATCGGTGTCGCTCTGCATTCGTAAGTACGGTTTGCAAAGTGCTTTGAATCCTGACCTCACAGATAGGGGGCGACTGGCGTGAATAAAGGCACTGAAGTCCTTGATGCAAGGCAGTATTTCGAAGAACTGCGGGGGGTTGCTGCGGATCTTCCCCATGACTCAATCAACCAGATAGCCGCCGAATTGCTAAGAGCCAACGAATCGGGCCGGATGGTGTATCTGTTCGGGAACGGAGGAAGCGCCTCACTCGCATCACATTTCGCTTGCGATCTCGGCAAGGGCACAGCCTACTGCAACGGAGGGAAAAGGTTCCGCGTACTCGCACTCACTGACAACATTCCCACTATGACAGCGTGGGCGAACGATTGCAGCTACGAGGATATCTTTGCGGAGCAACTGAGGAATTTCGTCCAGCCACACGATGTTGCGTTTGCCATAAGCGGAAGCGGAAATTCCAAGAACGTGCTGAATGCTCTGCACGTGGCCCGGGAGGCCAGTGCCACAACGATTGGAGTCACTGGTTTTGCGGGAGGGAAAATGAAATCTTTGTGCGACATCTGCGTGGTGGTTCCCTCCGACAACATGCAAATAATCGAAGACTTGCATCTTTCAATGGCGCACTCGATCTTCCGGATCGTATCTAGTCGAATGGCCGGTCGAGCCATGACGGCATCATCCGCAAAATAGTGGAAGATCCGGGACGGGCCGTCCCGGTCGGTGTACTGAAGTTGGGCACACGAGCATCAGGAGAACTCGAAAACGGATCACGTCATCGCACAAACCGAGCTCGCTCCTTCGAAATGGATCTTAGCCGCGGCGGGTGAATCTAAGATCCTCCTTAGGCAGGCAACCCGCATGGAAAACCACCGTGGTTACCATCGCATCCTGACAATCATCAACGAAACCTCTGCGACGTCTTCTCGCCCAAAATGAAAATCCGAAATCTTCGTTACTGGATATTGACGGCAGACTTGCTCTGGGTTCTCGGGTGCTTGCAGATTGCCGTCCAGCTGCGATATGCGGCCAACGGGGCAGCCAGCGCTAAAGGGCACTCTTTGGAGTACTTTTTGATGATTTTCGCTGCGGGGCTCGCTTGGTCGTTTCTATATTTCGAAATGCACCTGGATGGCTTTCAAGGCGGCTGGCATCTTCCCACGATCATTTCTCGTGTCATCGTGGCCGTTTCTATCTTAATGGCTTTCGTGCTCGCTTCTGCTTTCCTGGCTCGTCACTATTACTCGCGCCTGGTTCTGCTCTACTTCGCGTGCCTTTTCCCTGTAGGACTTGTGGGCATTCGTTTTGCCATGCGTTCCCTGCTTGCCTCCCGATTCCGTAATGCGCTGGTTCATCGGTCTGTCATTCTGGGACAGGGTCCTGTAGCTATGGAGCTCGCCAGGAAAATCGCTTCGCATCCGGAAATGCCATTCCAGGTAGTTGGACTTCTGTACCCAGGCGCAGTGGACGGATCGAACGGAGCTGTCAATGGGCTTTGCAAGCCCGTCACCATCGTCAACACTCTTCAGGTTCTAGAACTCCTGGAGCAGCAGAAGGTTCAAAGGCTGTTCATCGCCATGCCGCAGCCCAGTGGCTCGGAAGTGCGAAAACTCATCGATGGATGCCGAAAAGCAGGGATACAGATTTATGTGGTTCCTCAATGGTATGACCTATACGTGTCAAAAGCCGAATTGGTCGAAATCGATGGTCTGCCTCTGCTTTCGCTAAGGGAGAGGAGTTCGTCAGCCGTAGACTTCGCACTTAAGCGGGGAATTGATCTGCTTCTGAGTTTGGGGATATTGACACTCCTTTCGCCTTTGCTCGCTTTCGGCGCATTTATTGTTTATAGGAAAAAGGGCAGGGCGTTCAGAGTTGAGCTGCGTTGTGGCAAAGATGGCGTACCTTTCGGGATGTGGAGGTTGAACATAGATCGCCACGCAATCAACCCACCTCCCTACGAAAAGCTTCTAGTGCGGTGGAGTTTGACGGAGTTACCGCAAATGTGGAATGTCTTGCGCGGTGACATGTCTCTTGTCGGTCCTCGCCCTGAGTCGGCCGAGAGAGTTAAGTACTACTCAGCGTGGCAGCGGCAACGTCTGAGGGTTCGACCTGGCGTTACCGGCCTGGCCCAGGTCCATGGGCTTCGAGAGCAACATCCGTCTGAGGAAAAGGCCCGTTTCGATCTGCAATACATATTCCACTGGTCGCCACTTTGGGATCTGACGCTAATCTTGCAGACGATCTGGACATTGTTATTTCGAGGTTTGCAGCAACAGCAGGTCGAATCCCCGACAGCAGACTTGCAGAGCAGGCGAAGCGACTTTGTGACGCAGGAGATTCCGAATGTTAATCGTACGTAGCCCTGTGCGGATCAGCTTTGGAGGAGGTGGGTCAGACCTTCCGTCGTATTACGAAAGGTTCGGAGGCGCGGTTCTCAGCGCGGCCATCAACAAACATTTTTATACAGTGCTGGAGAGGAGATCGGATGGGAAGATTCAGATTATCTCTGCAGACCTCCGCACTGTCGAAACCTGGCAAAACATTGCGCGAATGGGCGTTCGAGGCAATGCGCTGGAAATTCCACTGGCAGTCCTCAAAGAGTTTGGGCGCGACATCTCGGCCAACCTCTTTCTAGCATCGGAGATTCCCCCGGGAACGGGACTCGGATCTTCGGCGAGTGTCTGCGTCAATCTGCTAAAAACATTGGCAAGTTACTGTCACGTTACACAATCGAAATACGAACTCGCCGAGCGGGCTTTCCATATTGCGCGTCATATTTTGGGACGACCTGTAGGCAAACAGGACGAGTACGCGTCGGCATTTGGAGGGCTGAATTTTATTTCCTTCCACCCGGATGGGACAGTTCTAGTCGAACCGCTGTGCTTGGAGTCCGAGCTCGTTCGGGAACTCCAATCAAGTCTTCTTCTCTTTTTCACAGGAGCATCCCACAACTCTTGGACGATCTTGGAAGAACAGGAAGAATCTACCAGGAAGGAGAGGAGTGTCACGGTTGAGTACCTACATGAAATCCGAAGCTTGGCGGATTCCATGAAGAGGGCGCTGATAAAGGGTGAACTGCGAGACTTTGGACTACTGCTCCACAAAGGCTGGGAGATCAAGAAACAGCTTTCGTCCAAGATATCCAGTATTCGCATCAACGAATTGTACGAGACTGCGATTCGAAGTGGTGCTTTAGGAGGGAAGATTACAGGAGCAGGAGGTGGTGGTTTTCTTTTGCTGTTCTGCCGGCAGGGGCACCAGCAGAAAGTACGCGATGCCTTGGTTGCGCAGGGCGCGCGAGAGATGGGATTCGAATTCGACTTTCAAGGGGCCCAAGTTGTGGCCAACGATCCGTTCATCGATGGAGATGAAAACGGCGGAACGCGCTGGACTTATGCTCCAATCTCGAACAAGTCTACTGTTCAACAGCCTCCGCCCCCGAAGAGCTTTTCTCAAATCTCATAGATTCACGTCTCCAAGGACCGCTGCCTTCCAATGAAAGCCTTCCTACTGGCAGGTGGACATGGGACTCGTCTAAAGCCACTAACCGACAGCATCCCAAAGTGTCTTCTCCCGATCCGCGGCACACCCATACTGCAGATCTGGTTCGATTTGTGTCGCAGGCATGGCATTGATGAAGTCCTGCTCAATCTTCACAGCCACGCCGAGGCTGTCCGGCGGTTTGTAGAGGAGAACAGGGATGGCCTGATGGTGCACCTGTTTGAAGAAAAGATTTTGCTCGGCAGCGCAGGCACTCTTCTCGCCAATCGTCATTGGGTAAGGGAAGAGGCAGCCTTTTGGGTGTTTTATGCCGATGTCCTCACAACGGCTGACATGGATCAAATGCTGGAATTTCATCGCCGCCGCGCCCAGATTGCCACGATAGGAGTCTACGAAGTGCCTGACCCGACGAGATGCGGAATCGTTCAAATCGATGAAGAGGGTATTGTCCGCGACTTCGTTGAAAAGCCCGTCATGCCATTAAGTCATTTAGCCTTCTCGGGACTGATGCTAGCGACTCCGCATGTATTGGATGTAATTCCTGAGCAGTGTCCGGTCGATCTGGGGTTCCACGTCCTGCCTCGGCTCGTTGGCCGAATGGCGGCTTATCGGATTTCGGACTTTCTTCTTGACATCGGAACAGTCGAAACCTACCGAACAGCACAATTAATGTGGCCGGGCTCCTCATAGACGCAAGGAGGGAGGTTGAATGATAAGAGGTGTGGTTTTCGACTTCGACGGGGTGATAGTAGACAGCCATCCTGTGCACAAACGTGCATGGAAGAAGTTCCTCGAGTCGGTGGGGGAAACGGCCTCTGAGGAAGAGTTGCAATTCGTCCTAGACGGGAGAAAGCGCGAAGACATCCTGCGACACTTTCTGGGCGACCTAGATCCGGAGCTGATGCTCAGGTACGGACATCGAAAGGAGCAGTTTTTTCGAGACGAAGCTGGAGACGTGCAAACAGTGGAGGGTTTGCTGAACTTTTTGGAAGACCTTGAGGGCGCGGGAGTGGCCATAGGCATCGCCAGTTCAGGAAGCAGAAGCCGCGTTAGCTTTCTTCTTGATCGGCTTGACTTGAAGAAACACTTTCAAGTCATCGTCACGGGAGATGAAGTGAAGAAAGGTAAGCCTGATCCATCGGTTTTCCTTAAGGCTGCTCAGGCATTGCAAGAGGATCCCCGTGCGCTACTGGCATTCGAGGATGCGGTCTCAGGCGTAGAATCAGCCAAGGCAGCAGGCATGAAGTGCGTCGGAATTGCTCACGCCGGCCGTGCCTCCCTTTTGCTTGATTCAGGCGCGGACCATGTGGTGCCTGATTTCTGCTCCCTGTCGTATTCGAAACTCCAGAAATTGTTTGTTTGACGCGCCGCATTGAAATCCGACGCCCTCGTGCAGGCCACCCTTGCAGGACGGCCTTGAAGAACTTCCTCAACTGTTTTCGTATGCAGTCAGAGCGGCCTCGCACTCCTGGTATTCCCACGGCGCACAATGCATCGCATCTTCCGCAGTGAGAACGATCAGCTGGAACGCGCCCAAATCATGGTCCTGCCACTGAACTTCCAATTCCATCTCGGGTAACCGCGTTTTCCGCGGCAAGTTCGTTGCTGCTCTGAAGTGCGCCTTCCGTGAAGATCAGCACGCCGCACTTCGGTGGCGCAGAGCGTCATCAGCAGAGTCCGATGGAAGGGAGAGCGAGCCGCATCGATGAGCCGAGCCACGTCTTCCTGACTCAGGAAAGTTGGCAGGCGAAGTGCCCTTTTCGGATAGCGAGTCTCGGCTGTGCTCCAGCGCTTTTTGAGAGTTTTGGTGTAAAAGTACCGGAGAGCCGCTAGATTTCCAGTGACGGTGCTCAATGCAAACTTCCGTTTGGTGAACAGTTCGGCTTGGTATTCGCGGATGTGGCGAGGACCCAAGCGGTCCGGGGGACGCTGGAAGTGCCGGGAGAAATCTTCAACTGCAAAGAGGTAACGGTCTATAGTATTTTGAGCGTAATTACGACGCTGGAGTCCTTCCAGCATCATTTTTCGTAGATGGGTCAAAGGGACCTCCTTGTGACCCAACACTTATCTCAACCCACAGGCAAGCACTGCTTCGGTCGATCACGCGTAGCGTCCGCCGCAACCGCGGGCGGCTTCGTTCAAGTCCCGCTCTGGGAAGTTTCGAATCAAGGCCAACGCAGTTACAGTGCACTATCTTTTGGTAACCGCTTGAAACTACGCGGTACGGAGGCTACCAAAACCGCGCTTAGGCACCCCGAGTAACAATCTTTGGACCATGAAATGACCTCTGCCTTTACGCGGCGGAGACCGATGAACTCTGCTCGTACGGCAGAGGCCAACCGCTGTTTGGACCAAATCGGCTCGCTGAGAAATTGCCAACCAACCATAGCTACCTAAGAGGAGAGATGCGGATTGTCAGATTCCCCACGTGATCGCTGCGGTAAAGCGGCAAAGACTGCTGTCGATGGCTACCTGGATGCGTCGAGTATGTCCGACGGAACACGCTGTGTGTTGTACGACACGAAGCGAAGCAGATTCGCGGTCCTGGAAATCCCTTACTATCCCGTGAAAATACTCTGGCCTCCCATCTGCTATATGTATTCAAGAACGAAGTTGAAACATGTACTCGAGCTGGAGTGTCCTGAGGGAACCAATGCGGCAGACACGGAAATTATTGATGCCTGCGATTGCGGCTGGTGTCGGGCTGCTGATTGCACTGATAGTTTGTTTTGTCGGCTGGCGTGCCACGCGGGCGCTGCGACTCTCCACAGCGGAAGTTCATTTGGAACGAGTGATTCGCTTCGACATACATCCGTTCGCTGCGCCGGTGGGAGGCAGCTTTGAAGTGGTCAGCGCGCCCGCAGTCTTTTTACAAGCCGCGCGCTTTCAGGATCATCTCTACATAGGAGGACCGGGTGGCCTTCTGGAATTCGATCTTAGTGGCATTCCCTCCCGGCAATTCATCCCAGGCCGAGACCTGCCATCATCTCCGCTGGTCGCTCTTGCCCCGGCTCTGCTGGCGGACACTCAAGAACCGGAACTCGTGTTAGCCACCGCGCAGGATGGACTGCTGGGCTTCAATGGCCATAGCTTTCGCCAGATTTATCCGCAGGATTCCGAAGCCCGTGCGATCGCTTCGATACTCCCGGCGTCCGCCGGGCATCTCCTGATCGGGACAAAGAAGCGGGGTGTGCTGATTTACGACGGTAAACATTTGGCGCCCTTGCATCCGTCGCTGAATAGTCTCTACGTCACGGCGCTCGCGGGCACTGAATCCGATTTGTGGATCGGCACGCTGAACCAGGGCGTTTTCCATTGGCATGCCGGCGCGGTCGACTCTTTCGGCGAAGAGCAGGGCTTGCCGGACCGGCAGGTGCAGTGCCTCACCACCTCCGGTGAGAAAACGTATGTGGGCACGGTGCTGGGCGTGGCGGTTTTCGACCGCGGGCGTTTTTCGCACGTGCTTGCGCCGGGATTACTCGCTACCTCCTTGTTCGAAACGGGCGCGAGTCTGCTCGTAGGTTCGGAGGATCAGGGGGTCATTACCATCCCGCTCGGTGGCCCGCACATCGAGCCACATCTGCCGTATCAGGACAAGACCGCGGGATTGGCCGAAGTCCGCCAGCTCTTCGCGTCCGGAAATGACATTTATGTGCTCTCACGCGATGCACTCTATCGCATGAGTGCGCGCGGCCTGGGGTGGCAACAAATGTTGAAACCCGGGGCCGCGATTCTCAGCGATCGCAATATTTCGGCATTGGCCGCGGACAGAAGTGGGCGGCTTTGGATTGGCTATTTCGACCGTGGCCTCGATCTTCTGGATGCGGATGCGGGACGCGCCATCCATGTGGAGAACGATCACGTTTTCTGCGTCAACCGCATCGTGCCGGACGGCCGGACCGGCACGATAGCGGTGGCGACGGCAAACGGTCTGGTGCGTTTCGATTCGAATGCCGGCCAGCAGCAGGTTCTGACGCGAGCCGACGGCCTCATCGCGGACCACGTCACTGACGTCGCCCTCTACCACGATGGTTTGGTGATAGGCACGCCTGCGGGCTTGACCTTCCTGGACGCGGCCGGCCCCCGCAGCATGTACTCGTTTCATGGGCTCGTGAACAATCACGTGTACGCCCTCGGCGTTTCGGGTGACGACCTCATGGTCGGCACGTTGGGCGGCCTCTCTGAAATCAACAAGGAGACTGTTCGGGTAAATTACACGGCGGGCGCGGGCTCTGGCTTGAAACACAATTGGATCACTGCGGTTGTTCCCGTCGGCGATGAATGGATCGTCGGAACTTATGGCGCGGGAATTCTGAGACTGGACCGCTCCGGACGTTTCCAATCTTTCGAGAAAGCTACCGCACCATATGAAGTCAATCCCAACGCCATGCTCGTGACGGTGCACCACGTGTTCGCCGGCTCGCTCGGAAACGGACTATACGTGTACGACCGTGATGCGGCGCGCTGGACGGTTCTCACTGATGGCTTGCCGTCGCTCAATGTAACGGCCCTGGCGGAGAGCAACGGCACCATCTACGCCGGCACGGACAACGGATTGGTCAGAATTCTGGAGCAGAAACTGCGTCCATGAAAAAAACACTCATCGTATTCACGCTCTTGTTCCTTACGCCGTGCCTTCTACTCGCGGATGGAGGCGTGCTGATCCCACGCGATAAGACGCAACCCGATCCCAAGATCCTGTCTCTCGAAGAGATGGAGATTACCGTTCGAATTGACAATGGCGATGCGCGCATTTTCGTGCGGCAGATTTTTGCCAATCACACCAGCCAGATCGAAGAAGGGAACTACGTCTTCGCGCTGCCAAGCCGCGCGACGGTATCAGACTTCGCAGTGTGGGACGGGCCCGTGCGCATTCCCGCGGTGGTCCTGGAACGCAAGCGCGCCGAGGAGATTTACAATCAATTGAAACAGCAAACGATCGACCCTGGGCTGCTGCAAATGGGAGAGCGTGGCGCTGCGGAAGCCTCCCGCAGCGCGATCTTCAGCGCGCGCATTGTGCCCATCACGCCGTTTGGCACAAAGCGTCTGGAATTCGAATACCACGAATCGATACCCGTGGAAAATCTGAAGTCGTACTTTGCGATTCCGCTGCGCCCGGATGCGTACCAGGCACAGGTGGCCCGGCATCTCTCCATCAATTATGAGTTGCACTCGGCGCACGCCATCACGAACTTTAAGGCTGCCGCGAAAGTGTTTCCCCTGCAGATCGAGCAGAATTCGCCGCATCTCGTGAAAGGACATTTCGAAGGACAGAACGTAAACCTGACGGAAGACTTCGTCACCACATTCGAACTCGACTTCGCGGGGAGTGACACGTTGCAAGTGCTCGCGTTTCGAAACCCCGTGAGCGGGCAGCCATCGCCGACGGAGACGGCTCCCGTGCGTAGCACGAACGAACCTGGCTTTTTTGCCGTGGACGCTCTGCTCGGTGGCGTGCAGCAGACCCCGTCGGCCGGTGGAAACGCGGCGCAAGACTCTGGCCCGGCAAAGACGCTAGTGCTTCTCTTCGATACGTCCCTTTCCATGCAGTGGGAGAAATTGGAGCGCAGCTATCAGGCTCTGGAAACGCTACTCCGCACGCTGCGTCCCTCGGATAGCTTCAATCTGATTTTGTTTAATCAGCAGACACAACTGTTTCAGACCGCGCCCATACCCGCGGATAGTGCAGCTGTTCAGCGCGCTCTGGATTTTGTTCGCGGCAGCCGGCTGCGCGGTGGCACCGATCTGCAGCATGGGTTGGACGAGGGCTTGAAGCAGTGCGCCGGAGGTGGCAGTGGCAGCCGTTATCTTGTCCTGCTTAGCGACGGCGGGGCCACGCGCGGGCCCATTCAGAATGGCAAGATTGCGGCTTGGTACGAGACCGCCTGGAAAAAGCTGCCCGAAGCGCAGCGTCCGAAAACATACATCTTTGGCGTTGGCGACGACGCGAACTTGCCACTATTGCGTTTGCTCGCGCGGGAAGACGGAGTGCTCGAGCAGATTCTCTCTACCGAGCCACTGGATTTCAAGCTCAATTCCTTCCTTTCAAAAATCGGCAGAAGACCCGTGGGCCAGTTGCGGCTGGATGTGCCCCAGGACGCGGGCATCGACGCCGTCTATCCTTTGCAGGACTCCGCTTTCTCAGGCTCGCTGGCGGCGTGGGTGGGGCGCTATCAGAAACCAAAGCAGGACGCGGGTTTTGCGGTTCACGGCGTGAGGGAAGGCAGCCCCCTGGAGATTTCGGCAAAGGCCAGCCTGCCGCGCGAATCCTTCGATCACCCGCAGTTGCCGAGGCTGTGGGCGCGCGCGCGCGTGGATGCGCTGCTGGAAAAGATTCAGCGCGAAGGTGAAGATCAGGCAACCATAGACGAAATTATTCGCCTAGCCCGGCAATATAAATTCGTCACGCCTTACACATCGTTTCTCGCCGTTCCTCGCGCTCTGTTGCGCCCCAGGGTGATTCGTCCAGGCGACCCGGTGCTGCGCGTCAAGACCGACGAATCCATCGTCTCGGTGGTCGCGCTGTTTCCGTTCGGCCTGGTGCAGAAGCTTCGCTATCTCTCCGGCGAAGCTATCTGGCAGACGCGCTTCTTTGCGCCGAGCGACATGCAGGACGGCACCTATAACGTGCGCCTCGTTCTGCGCGACAAGGCCGGGCACACCTACCGCGAATCGAAGAGCTTCGTGATCGCCAGCAAGCCGCCGGTGATTCAAATCCGGCTGGATCAGAAGCGTTACCGCCGGGGCCAAGTGCTGGATCTAAAGGTCGCGGCTTCGCAAACCACGCGGACGCTGCTCGCGCGGCTGGAAGGAGTCGCTCCTGTGGGGCTGAAATGGGATGCACGCGCCGGCGCGAACACGGGGCAACTTGTGATTCCGGAGCAGATGATTCCCGGCATATACAGGCTGACGGTGACCGGCGAAGACGTTGCACACAACATCGGCTCGCAGGGGGTGGACCTTGAAATCGTTCCCTAAAGTTTCCCGCAAACCCCTGATTGAACTCTGCGCGGCTGCGTTCACGATTTTCGCCGTGGGCTGGGTGGCCACAGCAAGCGGGGCTCTTCCTGCCTGGATTCGAAACATAGAAGGGCGCACGGAGATCGAAGCCGCCTTTTTCCGGTTGATGGCGCTTCCAGGCGGCGAAGTGGCGTTTCGCAGGCCTCCGAGTGAGACACGACCGGCTCTGGGAGATCTGCTGAAGAAGCAGCCCGGGAACACGGAACTATACTCGCTGCGCGCGCTCGAAGACGAGCAGCAGTTGGATTTCACCGCTGCCGAAGCAGACTGGAAAAGTTTCGCTGAAAAATCCCCGGATAAGCCTGCCGCCCAGCTTTCCCTCGCGGACTTTTATCGTCGCAGGCTGCAACCTCTCGACGAGATCAAGGTGCTTTCCGCCGTCGCAGTTGCTGCGCCGGATGTTTCGGAAAAACTTACGCCTGCCTCCGGGCAGCACTCCTGGCGAGCGTTCGAACGCATCTTCGGCGTAATCCGCGCACAAGGACTGCCGGCGGAGGTTTCCGTGACGCAGTACCGCAGTTGGCTGGCGCGATACCCGCAAGAGCCCTCCCTCTACGCGCGTTTTCTCGAGTACCTGATCTCAGTCAAGGATTTCACCGCCGCGACCCAACTCATCGCGCAGTATCATGAAAAAGTTCCCGCCGACGAGATTCTTCCCGTAAAGGCGCGGGCGCTCGTCGAATATCGGCAGGGATCGCTTCAACAGGGGCTCGCTGTCTATGAAAAAGGTTTCCAGCCGCTCTGGGCGCCAGAACTGATCAAGAGCTACTTCGACCTGCTGACGCAGTCGCACAGCCTGCGAAAGTTCCTGGACGAAGCCAAGGCAGCGCAGCAGGCAAATCCCGAGGACCTGAGCGCGGCGGCGCGCATTTTCTACTACTACCAGCAGCAAGGCAAACTTGACGCCGCGCAGGAAACCATCGCCAAATTCCGTTTGCGCAAGGACAGCTCTGGATCCGCCTGGGGCGCGCAGGAACTGTACGTCTGCGCGCGGCTGCTCGAGGAGATCCACGCGTACCCCGAGTCGGCGCGCTTCTACTTCGCGCTCTACAACAGCAAAGGGATGAACGATGCGCAGGAACGCGCACTCGGTGGTCTTGCCAATCTTTTGCTCGCTGCTCCGGAAACGCCGATCCGATTCGGGGCCGGTGAGCTCTCGATGTATCGCGATATCGCTACCATGGATCAAGGGCCGGGTTATTTGAACGGCATCCTCTCCCTGCTTCTGAATACCACGTCCCCTGCGAGCGAATTCTCCGGAGAAGAGGATCGCGCCGTTTCTTATTTTCACCGCTCGCGTGCGGCGGAGCTCGTCACGCTTTTTGACGCCAAGTTTCCCAATTCGCCCCGCCGCGCCGAACTTCACGCCGCGATTTTGGAGTTCTATGCCGCCTCCGGTGAAAGTGAGGCGGTGATCAAGGGGGGCAAAGAGTTTCTCGCTAACTTTCCCAATGCCACGCAGCGCACTGCGGTTGCGCTGCTGATGGCCGATGCCTACTCGCGGACGGGGAAGACTCAAGAAGAGTTCGCTATTTACGATTCCGTTTTGCAGGAATTAGCGGCGAAGGCGGACAGTATACCGCTGGGCTCGCGCGATTCAGAGGCGGAAATTTATTCGCCTGCCAGAAACAGGACGGAGGCGGACGAAGGATCGGAAGCAGAAGATATGCAGAATGGCGCCGTGCCCCGCGGAGCAGCCGGACAACAGAACTCTGCGTTCGAAGTGAAAGCGGCGTCAGCGTCTGCGCAAGCCGGCGCTCGTTCCCCGGAATATGCACGTGTTCTCGAACGATACTTGGCCCGGCTTGTCGAGCTAAAGCAGATTCCTCGGGCGCTTGCCGTTCTTCGGCGCGAGCTGGACCATAACCCGGATGATCCTGGACTGTACGAGCGGCTGGCGGTTTTTCTGGACCAGAACCGCCTGGGCGTGGAGCAGGAGGAAATTTACCGCCGCGCGATGGCGCGCTTTCCGGACCTCTCCTGGTATCACAAGCTGGCGCGTCTTTACTTGCGTCAGAGAAAGACCGCCGAGTTCGAGAAGCTGACGCAAGACGCCGTCCGGATCTTCCAGGGTAGTGAGCTGGAACACTATTTTCAATCGCTCGTCGGCGGCACTGCCGAGATGTATCTCCGCTTGAACCTGCACGCCAATCGGCGATTCCCCCACAATCCGGTCTTTGTGCGCAATCTCCTTACCGCTTATATGCGAGTCGAAACCCACGATGAAGCGGCATGGGAAGCGGTTTTGCGGCAGCACTGGTTCGAGGAGCCGGATTTGCGCAATCGATTCTTCGAATTTCTCACGCGCACTGGAAGGCTCGATGCCGAAATCAAGTCGCTGCAGCAGGGGGCTCCCGCGCAGGGAAAAGGGCGCTGGAGCGAGTTCGTGGAGCAAAATCCTGCTGCTGGGCAATACCTGGCTCAGGCCCATCTCTGGCGTTCTCATTTTGAAGAGAGTGCGCCCGTGCTGCAGGCACTCGCGGAAGAATACCCCGCTGATGCGGAGCTGGGGCAGACGGCTTCTTCCGTCTTTCGCTCGCTGGCGTATTTTGATCCCACAGCAACCGGCACCGCCGTCAAGATTGAAGACCATCTCCTCGCCGCAAATCCGGGGAACACCCAAAATCTTGCCCGCATCGGAGACATTTACGCCGACCGCGAGCTCTTCGCCAAGGCCGCTCCCTATTGGGAGCGAATCCCGCGGGTGTCTCCGGGAGAACCGGGCGGTTACCTCGAGGCAGCGACCATCTATTGGGATTATTTTGATTTTGACAATGCCATGCGGCTGCTCGGCGAAGGCCGCGCCAAACTCGCCGACGACGCTCTTTATTCTTACGAGGCCGGAGCCATATATGAAGGAAAGCGCGACTATCCCCGCGCCGTGCAAGAGTACGTGAAAGGCGCGCTGGCCTCGGGCGGGGAATCTCCGGCGGAGTTTCGCCTCCTGGCGCTCGCCAGGCGGCCGAAGTTCCGCGACCTTGTCGATCGCGAAACGCAGAAGCCTGCCGCCGCTTCCGGCACTCCCATGGCGGCTGTTCTCTTGCGCGTGCGCGTCCTCGAAGTACAGAACCGCAAGCCGGAGATGGTGAACTTCCTGGATTCCGTGGTCAGCGGCGCCTCTACCATCGAGCAGGCCGCGGAGATCGAAAATCTCGCGCAGCAGAAATCACTGGAAGCTGTGAGGCAACACGCCCTGGAAAAGCAGGCGGCCCTAGCTTCGGACCCCGTCACGCGCCTGCAGTTGCGCTACACCCTCGCCCATTTGTACGAGAGCCGCAAGGATTTCGCCGCCGCGCAGAGAAATGTGGAGTCTCTCTACCACGAAAATCCGAAGATACTCGGCGTGGTGCGTTCCACGGCGGACTTCTACTGGCGCATGAAGCTTTATCCTCAAGCCATTGCCGTGCTCCAGCAGGCCGCGAAGGACGCCTACCCCGAGCTTGGCAGGCAATTCGCCTTTGAGGCCGCGCGCAAATCGACCGAGGCGCGCCTCTTCCCTCAGGCGCGGGAAATACTCGCTCAACTACTAAAAGATTCTCCCTACGACAGCCAGTACCTCGCTGCGGTGGCGGACACTTACGCCCAGGCAGGCGATCAGCAAGGGCTGAAGCAGTTCTATCTCGACAAGATCGCGCTGTTTCGCAATGCGCCTCTCTCCGCCGACGACCGCAAAGCGCGCATCGCCGCACTTCGCCGCGGGTTGATTCCGGCGCTCACTCTCCTCCTCGACTACGCGGGGGCAGTGGACCAGTATGTCGAGATCATCAACGTTTTCCCCGAGGACGAAAACGTTGTGACCGAAGCCGCACTTTTTGCCGCGCGGTACAAGCGCCAGCAGCAGCTCGTGGACTACTACGCCAAGACCATTCAGCAATCGCCACGCGACTACCGCTGGTCCATGGTTCTCGCTCGCATCCAGACCAGCCTCGAAGACTTCCCTGGCGCCATCGAAACCTATGCGAAGGCCATCGCCATCCGTCCGGACCGCGCCGACCTCCGTATCGCCCGCGCCGGCTTAGCCGAACGCATGATGCGCTTCGATGACGCGATCGGCGAATACGACCGGGTCTATCAGCTTGCGTACAAAGACCCGAAGTGGATGGAAAAGATCGCGGAGATTCGCGCCAGGCAGGGAAGGGCGGACGACGCGGTCGCAGCGCTAAAAACCGCGCTGATCGATGGCCGTCCGGAAAAGGCGGAGAACTTCTTTGAAGTCGCGCGGCGCCTGGAATCCTGGGGTCTACTGACTCAAGCCCGCGGATTCGCCGAGCAGGGCGTCACCTCCGCCGGAGCCGAGCTCTTGGCTTCTTCGGACAACCATGCAGGCGCAAAGCTCTACACGCGCATTCTGACACGGCTCCGCCAGCAGGAGACCGCTTACGCAACTTTGCAAAACGCTTATTCTGGTGCGGCTTCGTCCTTGCCCGTGATCAAGGAACAGATCGCCAAGGAAGGTATCTCTGCGGCGAGAGACAGCGAATGGCGCCAGCGTCAGAAGGAAATCCGTTTGGAAAACGCGCGCGAAGGGATGCACGCGGCCATGGTGGAAATGGGGAGCACCGCGGCGCGCTACTTTACCCCGGAAGAGAAGGTGTCCTTCGCGCAATTCGCCCAGAAGCTGCGTGGTTCGATGATTGCGCCGGATGTGGTGGAGAGGTTCGCCATTCCCCTGGTCCAGAGTGCGGGCCTTGCGGAAAAGGAAGCCGCCTGGCGTTACGAACTTTTGATGAGTGCGAACAAGCGGCCTGAACAGTTAATCGGCGACATGAACGCCTACATTGAATTACAGCGGCGACGGTTGACCTTGGCGGACCTCGGTTCTCAATTGGAACGCTTCGCTCCCCGCGTGAGCGGAGGCAATCGGTCCGTGGCGCTTATCGCCGCGGCGCAGGCTTATCGCGGTATGGGGGACGAAGAAAACGAACTGCGGCTGCTTGCTTCCGTGGGCCCCGATTACCTGGGTGCCGAGAATCAGAAACGATTGTTCTCACTGTTGTTGACCCACAGGCCGGAGCGGCTCGTGCAAATCGCTGCGAACTGGACTCCCTGGGGCCAACAGGCCGCCGACTTTGCTTTTGCCAATGGTGACGCTGCGCTCGCCCATGCGGTCGTCGCCGCGCGCGGCCGACCGCGCCCGTCAGTCTGGTCCAAATCCTACGACGCTCTGGCGGGCCTTTACTTTGTTGAGCCTTCACCCGAAGTAAACCAAGTCTTTCTCTCAGCGCTGGGGGACAACACCATCGCCGAGCGGCTTGGGAAACAGGTGGATCGCAACGCCCAGCTTGCCGGCGACATTTGGTTCTACTACTGTTCGCGCTACGGCGAATATCTGGGTGTCTCGAAGCAGGGTACTCCCGAAGATTATCTCTCTGCGCTTCTCGAGCAAAGTCCCGCCACGGCGTCCGGCTACCTTGCTCTCGCTGATTATTACGCGGAGAACGGAGACGCGCACTCCGCGATAAGTGATTACAACCATACACTCGAACTCACACCAGGGCGCGCCGATGTGTTGGACCGCCTGGCCCTCGTCTATTACAAGCAGGGTTCCCGTTCGGAAGCTCTGGCGCAGTGGAAACTGGCTCTGTCCACGCTCACGCGACAGATCGACACTGCACGTGTCCCGGAGAGTTTTTGGACGGACTTCGCGCACATTTGCGATCATCTCCAGACGCGCCGCCTCTTCGCGCCATTGAAGCCAGACGCCGACGCGCTTCTTCGAGCCTATCTCCGCCGCAATGGAAACTACCGCTCCAATTCTCCACTCCGCAGCGCCTATCTTGCCGCTGGCGACCCCGCCGCGGCCACGTTATGGCTCCTCGATTTGGCTTCGGTCGCTCCGGACCCAACGCAGGTTCTCGCCGACCTCGCAGACGCCCCCTGGATTCCGCTGGCGCAACGCACGCCAATTTACCAGCGCATCCTGGAAAACAAGCAGAACGCCCTGTCCGGCGCCGAAGGCCTGCAAAAAGACAGCGCGCAGGAAGATCTGCGCTCTTGGCAGGTCCGCTGGGCAAAGTATCTCATTCAGGCCAAGCAGTTCCCCCAAGCCGCTGATTTCCTGGCCGCCCTCCCCATCGAAACGCAACGCGCTCGCGCAGCCTCACTCGTTCCATACGAATTGCAAGCCGCCGCGCAACTGGAAACGCTCGACACGAAGATCGCTGGCTACCGCGCCGATTCTTCCTCTCCACCTTCACCCGAAGTTCTTCGCGCGGCAGCGCGCCAACTTTTTGACGCCGGCGACAAACAGTCCGCCCGCAAGGTCATCGAATTTGTCTTTGCTCGTGAAATCGAGAATCATCAGCTCGTCGCCTCCAACTTCCTGGGTCTCGCCGAGATTCGCATCGCGGCCGGCGACACGCCCGGTGCGCTCGAGCTTCTGCGCCGTTTGGTCGTTGTCGTGGGCAATCCTTACGAAAATCTCGATCCCGCAGCGGCGCTTCTCGAAAAAACCGGCCACAATGCCGAAGCCGTCGAGTTCCTCGACCAACTTGTGAAATCCGCTCCCTGGGAAGCTTCCTACAGCCTGCGCCTCGCGAAGGCCCGGATGGCCGCGAAGGACGCGAACGCTTCTATGGATGCTCTGGCGAAAATAGTCTCCAGTGCGGAGGCCGCGTACAGCGTTCGCGTTGAAGCCGCGATTGCTCTTTCCAGCGCTCACACTGCCGCCGACCTTGGCAGCGCAGAACTGAAACTCCTATCCGGCGGGGCGCACTCGATTTCCAGCGCCGCGGCCGACCAGGCTTTCTTCTATGACGCTCGGCTGAAGGCTGCTGAGAATGTTACGGATGCCCGCGCAAAATTGCAGCCTCTTACCAAGGCTCTTGCCAGCACGCCGGCGCGCGGCGACGCCCGCATCCCACTATTCAAAGCGGCAGAAAGCGTCCATTCAGACGAACTCGCCCTTTTGGCCATCGAGCCATTGCTGCGCGAACAGTTGCTGCACCGAGCTTCGCGCGACGAAAGCAACGAAGAAGAGATTGTCAGCTCTGGCGATACGGACACGGACGCCGGCGACGAGGAAGCGCCGGCGCCAGCCTACGCTGCGGCGAAGTTATCGCCAACTGAGCAAGCGCAAATCTCGTTGGCTGTGGCCAGTGCCATGGTCCGGCTGCTCCGGTGGAACGAAGCCCTGCCTTATTTGCAGCTCGCACAAAAGCTGGAGAAGGCCCCCGCGCGCCGCAAGGAAATTACCGGCAAGCTCGCGGAGGTGAGAACCGTACTCCGGCGGGAGCGACTGAATCTCGTGCGACAGCCAATTCTCCATCAGGACCTCGAACAGGACCGTGTCGTTCGTCCGCGCCTCGTCGCGCGCGCCGCTACACCAGCCAAAGCAAGTGCAACGGGAGGTGAATAACCATGAAACGTGCCGCCATTCTCCTGCTTGTGAGTATTGCCTCCATCGGCGCAAGCTGGGCCGCATTCCAAGCCCTCGCTCCCGAACCGCCTCCACTTTCGCGCTACGTTCCCGCGGGCTCTTTGCTTTACCTGCAGGCCAGAGATTTTTCCGCGCTACTCGCCGATTGGAATGCCTCGTCGGAAAAAGCAAGTTGGGCGAAGAGCAAGAATTACGAGGTCTATTCTCGCTCCCGTCTTTTCCTGCGCCTGCAGGGAGCCAGCCAGCAGTTCGCCGCCGCGGCCGGCCTTCCTCCGGACATGAATTTTCTGACGCAGGTAGCCGGTACCCGGAGCGCCCTCGCACTCTACGACATCGGTAAGTTGGAGTTTCTCTACATCACTAAGCTGCCTTCGGCCAGCTCGATGCAATCCACGCTCTGGCAGACGCGCACAAAATTCGAAACGCGCGGCGCCGCCGGTGTAACCTTCTACGTTCGGCGCGATCCCGAATCCGAACGTGAAGTGGCTTTCGCCGTCAACGGCGAATTTCTGATTTTGGCCACGCGCGAGGATCTCCTCGCCGGCGCGCTCCAACTCATGGCTGGCAGCAAGGACCGTACCATCGAAGCCGAACAATGGTGGTCCCAATCCGTGGCAGCCGGGGGCCCTGCGGGCGATCTGCGGATGGTCCTCAATCTAGAAAAGATCGTACCCAGCCCCTATTTTCGTTCCTACTGGATTCAGCGCAACATCACGGACATGAAACAGTACAGCGCAGCCGTTTCTGATCTTTTCCGTTCCGGTAAGGAGTACCACGAGGAACGCGTTCTGCTGAAGAAATCCGCGACCGCCGGCGATGCAACCACTGGTGATGGTTCTACTGCCGTCGCTGATCTTCTACGTCTCGTGCCTGCGGATTCGGGCATCTACGAGGTAAGGGCCGTCCCTTCGGCCGCGGATTGCTTCAGCGTGCTCGAGACCAAGATTCTTGCGCCTCACATGGGCCCGGCCGTCGCCCAGCAAACTGCTCCGATCGTTCAGCTCTCTTCCGGCGAAACCGGCAGCAGCTTCGACCTCGAAACGCGCATTGATCAAGCCCCGTTGAAAACCTCGGACTCATCGGACGCCTCCACTGCGCTAAAGGACCTTTTCCAAAAAGCGCAGGTACGCGCCGTCCTGCAAGTTCAGGCCACGGAACGCGACAAGGACGGCATTTTCGTCCGTATCCACTCCGGCGTCGCTTTCATCGCCGCCACCGACTGGCCGGAAACTTCCGCCCGGTCCGCCCTTGCCGATTTCTTGCGGCCCTCTTTGACAACGGGCAACCTCGGCTTGCAATGGCAGTCCAACTCCGGCTATCAAGTGCTCGATGGACTCTGGAATTTCGCCGTCGCCGTTCGGGGAAAGTATCTATTGCTTTCTGATGATTCCTCTCTTCTCAAAAGCATGTTTGCAAACATGAACCAGAAGACGGCGCAGAAGCCTGCTGTGTTTATCGCGGGTTTTCGTCACGCCCGGGAACGTGAAAACTTCGCCCGGCTCACCGGACTCCTCGACCGCCCGAGCGCAAACCCCGGCGGCTCTCCGGCATCGGACGCATATCCGCAATTCTTCTCGGACAATCTCGCGAGCTTCAGTGCCATGCTGGCCGGCGTTTCTTCGCAAACCATTGTGATTCGCGACGCAAGTGATAAAGTCTTGCAGACGGTCACCTACGAATGGTCCCGCTGAGAATAGCCGCAGGTCTGGTCATCGCGGGAGTCGCGATGACATCCGGCCTTTCACAGCGTCCCGGCATGCCGTCTTATCTTGCCCAGGATTCCTCCACACCAGCGAATTCTCTTTTTAGCCAGTCCGCTGTTCTTGTTCTCGAACGTGAGTTCTCCAGCAGTGACATCTCGTACCTTCTCTTCGATGCCCGTACTGGCACCCTGCTGTCCTCCCGCTGGGAGGACCCCGCCAAGCCCATCCCTCTCGGGTCGCTCATCAAACCCTTCACAGCGCTCGCCTATGCGGAAACTCATCAATATCAGTTTCCAACTCATGTCTGCCGGGGCGAAGCCAGCGGTTGTTGGCAGGTGCGCCCGCACCGTAAACTAGACCTTGTTTCCGCTATATCTGTCTCGTGCAATTCCTATTTCCGCGCGCTGGCTGAGAATCTAACGGGCGAACAGTTGATTCCGGTAGCAAATCGTTTTGGTCTTGACCCTCCCGATCCCGCTTTGTCCGGGTCGAGCCTTATGGGCCTTGGTGATCAGTGGCCCATCGCTCCTATCAAAATGGGTCGCGCCTACCTCGAGCTCTATCACCGCCGCGATCAGCCCGTCGTTCGCGAAATACTCGCGGGAATGGCGCAGTCGGCCCGCAACGGTACCGGGAAGGGAGTAGGCGTGGCGTTGAAGCGTGCGGACGCTCTTGTGAAGACCGGCACAGCCCCGTGCACCCATACCCACTCCGCTCCCGGTGACGGTTTCGTCGTCGCTATGGTCCCTGCGAACCAGCCCGAGCTTCTGCTCCTTGTCCGAGTTCACTCTGTACCCGGAGCCACCGCTTCGCTCACCGCGGGCCGTATGCTCCACCGTTTGGAGGAATAGCCGCGTGTTGGCCAGATCCGTCCCTCTTCTGTTGCTCGCTCTGATCTTTAATCCCCAAGCAATCGCCCAGGATGTCCATATCGGCGTCCTCGGTCTCTTTCATCCTCGCCAGGTCACACTGCAAGCCTCGCTTAAAGAAGCGGTCGTCATACAAGCCGCAAGCCAGACATTCGTCCTCGAGCCAGGTTCGCGTATAACCGTTTCCGTTCACATTTCGAATGACGCGCTGCTCCTCGAATTCGGCGGCCGTGTGCTTCGGACCACGGAAATCCATGCAGCGGCCCGCAACAATGGCGCAGTCTCTTTTCTTCTTACTGTTCCCGGAAAGATCACTCGGGCTTATCGCGGCACTCTTGTTGTAAAAGTCTCGCGTGGAGAAGTCGTTCCCATCATTGCAATGGATCTCGAATCCGCCGTCGCCTCCGCCGTTGAGGCCGAGTCCAGCTCCGATACGCCTCCCGAAGCCTTGAAGGCCCAGGCGGTCGTCGCTCGTTCCTACTTCTTGGCGGGAGGAGGGCGTCACCGCGACTTTGATTTTTGCGATCTGACCCACTGCCAATTTCTCCGCGAACCGCCGGCTCGGGAGAGTCCCGCCGCCGTTGCCACTCGCGAGACACGGGGACTCGTCCTCATTTTTGATGAGAAGCCCTTTGCAGCCATGTTCTCGCGCAGTTGCGGCGGACACACGCGCACTCCTGCCGCGGTCGGTCTTCCCGGCAGTGGGTATCCCTATTTTTCGGTTTTGTGCGACTTCTGTTATCAGAGTCCCTATCGTTGGACCCGCCGCCTGTCCCAGCAGGACGCCGCGCTGCTGCTTGGAAAAGGTGAATCCGGAAGACTCGCCGTAGACCGGCGTCTCGGCTGGAACGCCGTGCCCAGCAACAACTTCACTTCGCGCCACGATGGCGAGCAAGTGATCCTCGAAGGCGCCGGCCAGGGGCACGGCATCGGCCTCTGTCAGCGCGGCGCAAAGGCCATGGCCCAAGAGGGCGGCGGCTTCCGGCAAATCCTGAACCACTATTTCCCTAACGCTGCGCTCATGCTGGATGAATAAGCCGGAAGGATTGCAAACAGCGGCGCGCGGTGTCGAGTTCCGCAAACCGGCTGCCTTCCTGTTCCATTAGGTAATACTCGACCCCGCCGGCACTTTCGGCTGCTTCGAAAATGTTTTTCCACTCTGCAGCACCTTCCCCGAACAGAACCGAGTAACCTTTCTCCGGTTCTGGTGACCAGTCCTTGAGATGGAGAGAGCGGATTCTGTCCGGGTTTGCGCGAATCCACGCCACCGGATCGGAGCCGGCCTCCAGACAAGTGCCCACATCCAGTTGGAGCATGATCGATGGTTTTGTATTCTTGGCGAGGAGTTCGATAGGGCGATGGTTTTCGACGGGAATAAACTCTCTCTGGTGATTGTGATATCCCGCCTTCAAACCGGATGATTCAAGCTGATCGGCGGCAAAATTCAGCGCATCAGCGACTTCTTTCCAGCCGTCCAGGCCGGGTTTCGGATCCGCTGAAGCCATGACTATATATTTGCTGCCTAGAATCAGGTTTAAATCTCGCGCCCGGCCGATTTTCTCCGGACTAAGATACGTACTGTCGTTGTGCGTCGAGAAGCATCGCATGCCGAGATCATCCAGAAGCTTTCTCATCTGCTTGGTTTGACTCTCGGACCACTCGAAATAAGGCGCATAGAATTCGACACCCTGATACCCCATCTGTGCGACGGCGCGCACCGTGCCGTCCGGATCTTTTTTCAATTCATTGCGGACAGAATAGAGTTCGAGGCCGACCGGGATCGATCTCGTGGCGCGAGCCGAAAGAGCGCAAGGCAGCATTGCCGAAAAAGCGAGAAAGGAACGACGCGAAAGAGCGTGCAGCGGCATGGCTGAATCCTACTGGAGATTTAACGGAAATTCATCGCCAAAAACTTCGGCCGGGGCAACTAGCCCCGGCCGAAGTAAGAAATAGCTCACTGTGAACCAGCCTAGAACGTGACCCGCAGGCCGAGCTCGACTTGGCGGTAGGTTTTCGGGATGGTGCTGTTGATGCGCCCAAACTCGGTTGGTCCACGGCTCAGATCAGCATCTGGATTCTGGAAATAGGGCGTATTGCTGAAGTTATAGGCTTGAGCGCGGAATTGCGCTTTGACGGTCTCGCTGATGGGAAAGCTCTTGAAGACGGCAAGGTCTAGGTTCGCGAAGCCAGGTCCACGCAAGATATTGCGCCCCGAAGTACCCGGGGCGTTGAAGACGCCTCCGGGGCACGGGAGGCCCGCGGAGCCAACGCCCTGGGAACTAAGGGGAAGTGCATAAGGGGCCACGGGTATCAATATCGGGTTGTTTTTGTTAATGCCAGGGCACACTTGAGATTGAAAAGTCTCATTGATGTAATGCGTGATATTGCCCGGGTTGACGCTGAAGTTGCCGGCTAGATCCGCTCGCGTGTTGCTGGGGTTGCCGTCCACGGTGACGCTGAAGGGCTGGCCCCCCTGGACCTGGAATATCCCGTTGATTTGCCATCCGCCGGCGACGATGTCGAGAGGCCGCGACCAATTGCTGCCAAAGTGCTTGCCGCGTCCGAACGGTAATTCGTAGAGCGAGCTCAAGACGAGGCGGTAAGGCACGTCCTGATTCGAACGGGCGCGCTCGAGGTTGAAGTTGGTATACAGCTGAGGCGCGCAATTATCCAAGTTGCCGCAGGAATCGTCGATGGTCTTCGACCAGGTGAACGAGCCGAGGAATTGGAATCCACGGGTAAAGCGGCGTTCGTACTGCGCCTGCAACGAATGGTAGTCCGATTTTCCGCTGTTATCCTGAGTCGTAACGCTGCCGAGCAGCGGGAAACGCTGCGTGCCCGACGGCGCGCCAAAGAGCTGCTGGTTGGCGTTGTAATTACGAGTCAGACGCGCGCCGTGGGTGCCCACGTAGGCCAGGCTGACAGATTGGTTCGCGCCGATCTCCCGCTGCACTTGCAAGTTATATTGGGAGACCATGGGCGTGAGATTGGTGGGCAGAAGCGCGATCACGCTCACTGCTGAAGGAGCCGAAAGGGTCAGGTTCGTAAAGTTGCCGCTGGGCAGAGGCGCAGTCGCTTGGGTGGAGACAAGTTGCGCCTGGGTGCAACCGGCAACAGTGTTCGAACAGGGAAGGGATCCAGAAAGAGTGATTCGAGCTCCTTGGGCATAGCTCACACTGTTCGCGCCGCTGAAGGGTGGATTCTGTCCGAGTTGGTTGCTGATGCCACCGCGATCCAGGAAGTAAAACAAACCATAACCGCCGCGGACGACGGTCTTGCCATCTCCGGTGAGCTTGTAGGCAAAGCCCAGCCGCGGCCCGAAATTATGATAGTCATTGGGAATACCAGTGCGCAGGGAGCCGTTGCTGCCCGCTACCACCAGAGCCCCGGAAGTCAGGTCAAAGTTGGCCTGACGATTCAGGACTTCCACCGGCCAAGTAAGTATGTCGTAGCGCAGGCCGAGGTTCAGCGTCAAGCGGGACGAAACACGGTAGTCATCCTCGGCAAAAAAACCATTTTCCCAAGTACGCGTGCCGATGTCGCCGAAGTTGGTTCCGTGCTGATAGCCATCCACGAAGCCGGCCAGCAGGTCCGAGACTTCGTATCCTGTACTCGTATGGCCTGTACTGAAACCTCCTCCGCCGTTCCCGTTGCCGCTTAAAAAGAAATAGCCTTTGCCGGCGATTGGACGATACAGGTTCAGTTCACGCCGGATGATGTTTCCCCCAAGCTTGGCGATGTGCTTGCCCTTGGTCCAGGTGAGTGAGTCGTTGAAATTCAGGCCGGTTTGCGGGACCAGATAGGGACCGTAATCGCCGGTGTATTCCAACTCGTTATTGTAACCACCGATCAAGGCGATGCCGCCAAGCAGCGGAGTATTGCAGTTGACGATGCCCAGGGTGGTACAGAGATTGGTGTTATTGGAAGGCGGAGTATATCCATAACTGGTGCGCACGAACCCGACGCGAGCTTCGTTGATGATCACCGGGCTGAGGATGTCGGTCCAGCCGATGGAGAGACCCCGTGGGTGATTGAAGTTGGTGCCAGAACCGAAACCGGAAGGCAATGTCGTGAGCCGTGTGGTGTCCGTCTGGTCTGTTTGCGCCCGGCTGTAACGGACAAAGAGAGAATTCGTGTTATTGACGATGAGATCGCCGCGAAGATCGAAATCATTCCAGTTTTCAATCAATTTGCGGGTATTGACGTAATTGTGAAAGAGCGAGAAACAGTTGGAATTGGTGGCCTGGCTGCAATTGGGTTCAGGGAAGGCCTTGAGGAAGTTCTGGCCTGCCTGATTGATTCGGCCTGAAGGGATCACATTTGGTTGCGCACCAGTGCCCTGGAATTGCGAACCTGTGCTGGGGTCGAGAATCTGCACCGGCGTGGAAATGCCGGTACTCGTAGGACATGTTGCCGCGCCGCCGCAGAGTAATTCGGAGAAGTCGCCTTGGCGCATCAGATCGGTGGGAACGGTCGCAAATTCCGGCGAGCCGGGCTCCGCCTGGCGGCGGCCCTCGTAATCGCCAAACAAAAACAGCCGGTTCTTGATGACCGGGCCACCCGCGGTGCCACCGAAAAAATTGCGGTTGAACACGGGCTTCTTGCCCGTGTTCTGAAAGAAGTCACGCGCATTCAAGCTGGTGTTGCGGTTGAACCAGAAGGCGCTCCCGTGGATGTCGTTGGTGCCGGACTTGAGCGAAGTGACGACGACCGCACCGCCCGCCCGTCCAAATTCGGCCGGGGCCACGCTGGTCTGTACGCGAAACTCTTGAATGGCGTCCGCCGGGGGGAAGAAAACGATCGTGTTCACAAGGGCTTCGTTATTATCGATGCCGTCCAGCGTGAAATTGTTGTTCTGCGGGCGAAGACCGTTGACGGAAAGAGAAGCACCACCGGATTGGCCGTCTCGAAAAGTCTCGGCGTTATTGCTGTATCCCGTGGCAGAGTTAGAGCCTGAGAGCAAGCCCCGCGAGACGCCTGGGATGAGCGTAGCCAACTGGGTGAAATTACGGCCGTTCAGCGGCAGTTCGGTCACCTGACGGCCTTCGATAACCTCGCCAATCGCCGAGTCTGCTGCATCGATCACCGGAGAACCAGCCTCCACGGTAATCGAATCGGTCACCGCCCCGACATCCAGCTTGAAGTCGGCGACTCCGATTTGCGCTACCTGCAAATCCAGCTCGCGAACCGTTTTCTTGAAACCGCTCTGCGACACTTCCACGAGGTAGTGGCCCGCAGGCAGCGCGGAAGCCGTGTAGAAACCAGACTCATTGGTCGCGACGGTTGTTTCTCGCCCCGTGCCCGTGTTCGTGACCTTCACATTGGCGCCGACAACTACCGCGTCCTTAGCGTCAGTCACCGTCCCTTGCAAACGGGCCGTGTCGGATTGCGCAAAAGATATTCCCGGAGTGGCAAGGACGTACAGCAACACAGCTAACGCCAGCCAGCCCATGAAACGCAGGGTAGACCTGATCATAAAGCTCCTCTTCCTCGACGGATTCTCAGTTTTTGCTGTACTTCAGGCGCGGCAACCCAATATGGCAGCCGCAGTCGACTCACCCTTGCACCAAGGCAGCCCATCTATGCCGGACGACAATCCCCCTCTGACCGGGAATCGGCAGAATCGAACCCTTTAGAACTCTTTATTGTGATGCGTCATATCAATTAAACTGCACGATGCGGAAGTCTCAGCCCGTTAGATACTGTTACAACCAATAACCCGCGATCTTGCATGCATATCCAGACCTTGCTACCCTCTTGTTACATCAATGTAACAGGAATCCTTGTGACCGACCGCGCGCAAATTCTTGGGCAGATTGAAAGACTCGTCAGCAGTCAAACCCTGCATGGCTCAGAATCCCTTTGCAAATTGCTCCGATATCTAGCCAAACACGTTTTGGACCATCCGGGCGTTCCTCTGAAGGAGTATCAGATTGCGACCGAGGTTTTCGGCCGCCAGCCCGACTTTGATCCCCAGTTGGACTCTATGGTTCGGGTACAGGCGGGGCGCCTTCGAACGAAATTGGCGGAGTACTATGCCTCCGAAGGAGCGGCCGATCCCATCTGGGTCGAACTGCCAAAAGGGACCTACGTCCTCTCTTTTCATCAGGGCGCCCCTGCGGCGCTTCGAAATTATGGCGCCGCGGCGGGAGAAGCCCGGCACGAAAGTTTTCCCCTTCAGCAAACCCCGCGCAAGTGGATGATCTCCGTCGCTGTCCTCTCCGTGCTGCTCGCCGTCGCCGTCGCTGGGCTGGCTGCGTTGCTTGTCACGCGGAAAATTGCCGGAGCAGATCCGAGCGCCGAAGTTCAGGCGGCACCGGCGGCGTTTCACGTTTTCTGGAAGGGGTTTCTAACCGGCCCGGAAGAGCCTTGGGTGATTTTCAGCAACGCGGCGTTTGCGGGAAGGCCCGACAGGGGCATGCGCTATTACGACCCCGCGCGGGATTCGAAAACGCAAATCCTGGATCATTACACTGGCGTCGGTGAAGTGCTGGCAGTCCACGAGTTGGATACCGTCTTCGGCCTGCTTCGCCAGCGCATTCGCGTAAAGCGCGGGAGCCTCTTCTCCTTGGACGATGCCAAGAACAACGACCTGATTTTTATCGGCTCGCCGTCGGAAAACCTGACCCTGCTGGACATCCCGGGTACTCAGGAATTCGTTTTCAAGCAGGTTCCCGCGGGTCCGCGTGCAGGCAACATGGAGATCGTCAATATCCATGCGCAGTCCGGTGAGCCCAAGGAAGTTCTCGCCAGCCCATCCAATCAGCCGCTGGTGGAAGACTACGCCGTTGTCGCGCTCGTGAAAGGCTTGAATCCGTCGCGCTCCGTGCTCATCCTGGCCGGTACGACCACCATGGGAACGCAGGCTGCCGTCGAATATGTATGCCGCGAAAATTCGCTCGAACAGCTTCTGCTACGCCTTGCTGTCACGCACTCCGGCGAACTCCGGCCATTCGAGGCTTTGATTCACGTCAAGGTTGCGCGTGGTGTGCCGGTGGGAAGCGACCTCGTTGCGGTCCGCCGGGGGCCCTGATAAAACCATCTGTCCGTCAGCCTCGCGGCGCGGACGCCTGCAACCCTCCTACTCACCCCGCGCGGTGGCCGCTGTCTTGCCTCCCGGAACGATGCCGCGCACGATCACATACAGTACAGGAATGAAAACCAAGTTCAGCGTGGTCGCAGCAATCATTCCGCCAAATACCGTCGTGCCGACGGAAACTCGGCCCGCGCGGCCAGCCCCCTGCGCGAGTACCAATGGCACGACGCCCAGGATGAACGCGAGTGACGTCATCAAAATGGGCCGCAGACGGATGCGCGCCGCTTCCACCGCGGCCTCGACGACCGGCATCCCTTGCCCACGCAGTTGCTCCGCAAATTCCACGATCAAAATCGCATTCTTACTGGCAAGACCGATCAGCATCACCAGCCCGATCTGGCAGTAAACGTCATTCTGCAATCCGCGCAGGGCCTGTGCTCCAATCGCCCCGAGAATTGCGACGGGCACGGCCAGCAGCACGATAAACGGTAGCACGTAACTCTCATACTGCGCCGCCAGCGTCAGGTACACCACCACCAGTCCCAGCGCAAAAAGAATCAGCGCTTTTCCTCCGGACTCGATTTCTTCCAGCGACAATCCGCTCCATTCGAACGTCATCCCATTCGGCAGGACTCTATTCGCCAGCCCTTCCATCGCGGCAATGCCCTCGCCGCTGCTCCTGCCCGGCGCTGCATTGCCGTTGATTTCCGCCGAGCGAAACAGGTTATAGTGACTGATCACTTGGGGATTCTCGGTCTGCGCGACCGTCACCAGATTATTCAGCTGGATCATCTTGCCCGTGTCCGAGCGCACGTAATACTGGCCAATATCTTTCGACTGCGAGCGAAACCTGCTGTCCGCCTGCACGTACACGCGATACGACCGGTTGTTGAAGTCGAAATCATTCACGTATACCGATCCCATGTAAGCCTGCAACGTGTCCGTGACTTGCGTCAGGGAAACCTGCAGGCTCTTCGCTTTCCCGCGGTCGATACGCACGAGATATTGCGGGTCGTTCGCCGTGAAGCTGGTGAAAAGACCCACCATATCTTTGCTGGCATTCCCTTGTGCAGCCAGCTTGTTTGCCGTTTCCGCGATACTCTGCAACGAGTTGCGTCCAAGATCTTCTAGCTCAAACTGGAATCCCCCAAACTGTCCCAGCCCCTGCACCGCCGGTGGATTGAAGGGAACGACGAGCGCACCCTGAATTCCCATGAGTCGCCCGCGCAGCCGTTGAATGACCGCCGAAGACGAATGCTCCTTGCCTTTGCGCTCATCGAACCCCTTCAGATTGGCAAAGATCATGCCTCGATTGGGAGCGTTGCCGGAAAAGCTGAAACCCGCGACGCTGAACGCGCCCGTGATTTCCGGCACATGAGAAAGCGTCTCTTCCACTTGGGCGCAAATGTCCCGCGTGTAAGTCAGCGAAGCACCCTGTGGTGACTGCACGACGAACATGATGTAGCCCTGATCATCGTCCGGAATGAAGGCGCGCGGCACGCGCTGGTACACAAGATAGGTGCACCCCAGCAGTCCCAGGAAGACGAGCACCGCCGCGAATCGCCAGCCAAGAACTTGCCGCACCGTGCTTCGATACAAATTCGTTCCGGCTTCGACAACTTTGTTGAACGCCTTGAAAAAGCGCCCCTGCGCGCGTTCCCGGTGATGTCCCAGGAAGATAGCCGATAGAGCGGGGGTCAGCGTCAAAGCGTTGAATGCGGAGATCGAAACGGAGAACGCAATCGTCAGCGCGAACTGCCGGAAGAGAATCCCGGTTGTGCCGGGGAACAGCGCTACCGGCACGAACACGGCGACGAGCACCAGCGATGTGGCGATGACCGCGCCTGCGACCTCTTTCATGGCCACGGACGCTGCGTTGTGCGGCTCTGTGATGCCTTCGACGATATGTCGCTCTACGTTCTCAATAACCACGATGGCGTCATCGACCACGAGTCCCGTGGCTAGCGTGATGCCGAATAGTGTCAGCGTATTGATCGAGAAGCCCAGCAGCTTGACGAAGATGAACGTACCGATCAATGAAACGGGAATGGTGAGCGCCGGTATGAATGTGCTTCGCCAATCCTGCAGGAAAACGTAAATCACGATGACGACCAGCACGATCGCTTCCAACAGCGTGATCAGCACGTCTTGAATCGATTCGCCGATGACCGTGGTCGTATCGAAGGCCACCGCATATTTCAAGCCCGGAGGAAAATTCTTCGAAAGCTGCACGAGTGCGGTTTTAGCGGCCTTGTCCACGTCCAGCGCGTTCGCCCCGGGTAGTTGCGTGACGGCAAGCCCGATGGCGTCGTGGCCATTGAAGCGCAGGATTGAGCCGTAGTCTTCCGCGCCCAGTTCCGCGCGGCCAACATCCTTCAACCGGACCAGCGTGCCATCCGTCCCCGTTTTCAAAATGATGTCTTCAAACTCCGATGGTTCTGTCAGCCGTCCTACGGCGCGCACGCTGAACTGATAAGCCTGTCCGTTCGAGGCTGGCTGCTGGCCAATCTGCCCCGCTGCCACCTGAACGTTTTGCTCCTGAAGAGCATTTAAAACATGGGTGGCCGATAGGCCGTGCTGCGCCATCCGCCCGGGATCCAGCCACAGCCGCATCGCGTACTTCCGTTCACCGAAAATGATGGCGTCGCCTACGCCGGGCACCCGCTTGATCGCGTCTTTGATGTAAACGTCGATGTAGTTGCTCAGAAATAGGCTGTCGTACTGTCCTGTCTCCGAGTAAACGCCCGCCGCGAACACAAACCCGCTTGTCTGCTTCGTGATGATGACCCCGGTGTTTCTGACTTCGTTCGGCAGCCGTCCCAGCGCTTGGCTCACGCGGTTCTGCACGTCCACGGCGGCGAGATCGACGTTCCGCGTGACGTCAAACGTCACGCTGATTAGGCTCGTGCCGTCGTTGCCGCTGTTCGAGGTGATGTATTTCATCCCTTGCACGCCGTTGATGGCCTGCTCCAGGGGAATCGTCACCGCGGACTCCACGGTTTGGGCATTCGCGCCGATATAAATGCTGGTGACCACCACCTGCGGCGGCGCCAGGTCGGGGAATTGCGCGATGGGAAGTGACGGAATGGCTACCGCGCCGCCGAGGATGATCAGCAGCGCGCAGACCGTGGCGAAAACCGGACGCCGGATGAAGAAATCAACGAACAAGGCCGGAGTCCGCCTTCGATGGGATTGGAATGGCGCCGCTCATGAGTTTGCGAAGCCTACTGGCCTGCGACGCCCTTGCCGTTGCCCTGAATTTGTTCCGTGACCGGCATCCCGTCCTGCAGAAATTGCGTCCCGGAAACGATGACGTGGTCTCCGGGCTTCAGTCCTTCGAGCACGGCAAAATCGTTGCCGGCGGTGCCGCCAAGCTTTAAAAGTTTCTGCCTTGCCACGGTTCCTTTGCCTTCATTGACGGAAACGAACGCGAAGAACCGGCCATTTATGCGTAATACGGCAAGCACAGGAATCACGGGACCTTCGTGAACGCCCCAGGTAATCTGCGCGCTCACTTGCTGGGCAATCCGGAGCTTGGCTTGGCCATTCTCGAAGGTCGCTTTGGCCAGCACCGTCTGCGTATCGGTATCCACCTGCGGCGATACAAATGTGATGCGCGTCTCGATCCCCGCTTGATTGGTGTTATCCAATATTCGAACGGGAAGCCCGGGCTTCAGGTTCTTCGCGCGCTCGGCGGGAACATAAATATAGGCCTCCAGTGCGCCGGGCTCGTCCACAGTGGTCAGCAATGTGGAAACTGTCACGCGGTCCCCCACCCGTACTGGAACGTCTCCGATGATCCCATCCCTCGGCGAAGTCACGTTGTAGTAGTGGAGTTCGACCTTTTGCTGCCTTACTTGTTCGTCGATCGCCTTCACCTGCGCGAGAGCCGCATCATAGCCAGTCTGTGCGTTATCGAGCTCCTGCTTGCTGATCACTCCGGCGTCAAACAGCTTCTGCGCCCTCTCCAGCGAAACCTTGGCATAGCGCAGATTTGCCTCCTGCGCCGCGCGCGATGCTTCCTGGCTGTTCACCGTGGCTTCCTGTTTCAACGGGTCGATTTGCAAAAGCGGCGTTCCTGCTTCCACGTGGTCGCCGGACTTTACGAAAATCCGCGTAATCTGCCCCTCAACCTGCGGATTGATCGCCGCCGAGTGCCGCGACTTCAGGATGGACAGATACTCGCTGGTATCCGGAATTTTCACCGCAGGAGCAATCTGTACTTGGACCGGCATGGCAGGCGCGCTGGCGCCCGGCGCATTGTCGGCCGCGCTTTTCTGGCAGCCGTACACAAAAGCACCTGCCGCCAGTGCCAGCAGCAAGGCAGCCCCCCGCCTTTCCGGGGTTACTCTTCTCGTCCTGCAATTAGCGGATACAAATGAGCGCATGCCCGTTACCTGGCCTCAAATCTTACGACAATGATGGGCTAGAGCAAAATAGCTAGAGGGTCCGTCGCCTGTTGGACGCGGGAGAAAGCTGTTGGTTATCTTGAAGTTTCCGGCAGCAGGCTAGTAGAAATCGCGGGAATTGATTCTCTTTCCGGAAAGCCCGAGTTGCAGGACGTCCATCTGTTCCGGCCGGTCAAAAACCTTGCCCGGGAAAAAGATTTTCGCCAGCACTCGCACGCCGCCAAACGCTACGCCCAGGACCAAGGCCACCACCATGAATAAGCCCGTCCCGAGAAATATCTTGGCGATGGTTGTAAGCAACGGCGGATCGCTGATCGTCTGGTGCGGCTCGTTCCACGTCACTTCCGTTTCGTAATTCACTGCGCTCCGCAACGAATTGCCATAAGCCACCGACGATGGCTTCAACACCAACGAGAGCAGGGAAGCCTTGCGTTCAATTGTCGTCCCCGCTTGCTTCTCCGCCGGCGAGAGCGCCTGTTCCAAATGCCGCAAGTGTTGCTCCGCGAGTTGCGGCGTCGGATATTCGATCAGCAGCAGCACCGCCTCATTTTTGCCTTCCCGGTAGTGCGCGAACATCGCCTCCGCGTTTACATTGAAACCCGCTTCACTGACCAGATTCGCGAATTCGTCTCGCCTCAACGAAGCAATCGCATTACCGAACGCCACTGGCCCCCGCGCATATCTCTGCGTCCCGTCGCTAAACCCCCGCGGCAAGAACGTTCGAATCGGCGGAAGCGGCGTCTGGTCGGCATGCATGCTCACCGAGTTCACCAGCGCTACCAAATCCGCCGTGGAAATCGCCGGCGTCGGCCGTACCTCGAGTATGGAACTCCCCACCAGAACAAACAGCCGGTCGCCGTCCACAGCCGAAGTCCTATTCAACGTCGACGGGTGCATTTCCGGACGTATCAGCGCCGTGTACATTTCATACGCGCTGCTGGGATCGCGGTATTTCTGCAAATCTACTTCGATTTTGGCGCTCTCGGACGAGTACTCGCAGAATTCACCAGGCGTCCGCCCAGTCTCCTTCCACAAGTCTAAGTAGTTCGATGTGGCTTCTGTTTCCACCCACATCGGGCTTGGCTGGCCGGACCAACTGGCGAAATGAGCGGGAAGTCTCTGCTGCTGAGCGGACGAATGCGGCGCGGCGGCAAGCGCCAGCGACAACCCGGCAATAAAATGAAGCTTTCGCATCCCGGCCTCTATTAGACACCAACTACCTAGTTTTGGTTGCGAGATTGTTCAACGGCTGCCGGGCTGGGGCGTCCGGCGCCGGATTTGGCAGGCAGATTCATCGTCACGCTGTTCATGCTCTCCAGGTAGCTTGCCATGCCCTGGTACAGCCCTTCGGCCACTTTTTGCCGTTGCTCGGGCTTCTTGAGGAGCTGCTCGTCCGCCGGATTGCTCAGGAACGAAATTTCCGTCAGGATCGACGGCATGTCCGCGCCGATCAGCACCACGAACGGCGCTTTCCGCACGCCGCGGTTCTTCACCGGCTTGCTGGTCTTCTGAATCCGCTTGGCAAGGGAATCCTGGATGTCCTCGGCAAGTTCTTTGGACTCATCAATCTTTTCCGTCCTCGCGATTTTCATCACCAGATCCTGAAGGTCGTGCACGCCTCCCTGTGCCGTGGCGTTCTCGCGCGCCGCCACCTCCATCGCTTCCGCCGAGCCCTTCAGGTTCAGGTAATACGTCTCAATGCCGCGCGCCGCGTGGTCCCTGCTCGAATTCGCATGAATCGAAATAAACAGGTCCGCCTTGGCCTGGTTCGCGATGTTCGTCCGCTCTTCCAGCGGCACAAACGTATCGTCCGAACGTGTGTAGACCACATCCGCGCCGGGCAGCCGCTGCTCGATGATTTTCCCGAGCCGCAACGCCACGTCAAGGCACAGATCCTTTTCCATCAAGCCGGTCGGCCCAATCGTTCCCGTATCGTGGCCGCCGTGGCCCGCGTCGATTACAATCCTTCCAATCTTCAGCCCCAGCGCGCGCGTCAGCGTGGACTGCCCGTCGCGCGTTGGCTGTGGCGTGCTCGCAGGCCGGATCAAATCTGGCTTCGCGCTCGCTGCAGTGGCTTTGACTGACTTCGATTTGGCGTTTTTCACGCTCGGCGCCGAAGTGCGCGCCACGGCGGAAGAATTGCTCCCCGCACCCGAACCGCCAGTTGCACCACCGTTAATCGCGCCCCCGTTAATCGTGCCAGTGATAGCGCTCTTCGAATTTGTCGCCGGCTGCTCCGAAGCAGAAGCCGGGTCCTCCGCCGAACCCTTCGACGCCGCGTTCTGAACCGTTCGCGCTTCGCCGTTCTCCGCTGCTACGTTTTCATTCGAATCTTCCGCCCCGGCCTGCTGCGCGTGTTTCCCCTTGGCCGTGCGTACCGGCACCGCCAGAGAATTTCCGTAGAGATCAATCAAAAGCTGCGGCGGATTGTTTGTCAGCGAAGCGGTGTAATCCTTCACTCCATTCACGTCCAGCACCACGCGCACCACGCCATTATGATTCTGCGCCACACGCACGGCAGTCAGCAGGCCGCCGTCAACGCGGATATTCCCCCGAGCAACTTCCGGCGTCAGCCGCGCCGCGTGCAAATCGAAAAAAATGCGGTCCGGATTCGCGATGCGCCCGGAAGCGTACTGCACGCTGTCCTCAAGATCAATGGTCACCCGCGTCGCATCGCCGTTGGCAGCCGCGCGAATCCGCCGCACCCGCGGGATCTCCCGCGATTCTTTGCTGCTGACGGATTTGCCGCCGGAGTGCGCCGGCGCATTCGCGCGCGGTTCCTCGCCGGCTGTTGATGCCGCATTCGAATTTGACGCCACGCTGTTCGTCGCGTCGCCGTTCTGCAGCAGCGCCAATTCCGCCAGCGCTTCTTGCGCCTCGCGTTTCCTCGGCGAACGCGGATAGCGTTTCAAGAAATCTTCATAAGTCTTTTTGGCCAGCGCTGAATCTCCCAGCTGATCGCGCTGCAGCTTTGCCACTCGCAGGATCGCATCCTGGCAATACTTGCTCGTTGGATATTCGTGTACCAGGAATTGGTAGGTATCGGCCGCCGACTGGTAGTAGGTTCTCCCAAACCGGTCGCCCATCTCCGTGTAGAGTTCCGCGACGGCCAGAAGGGAATCGGGGACTTCAGGAGCTCGCGGCGTAATCAAAGCGACGCGGCGATAGCCGGTGACCACCTGCTTGTAATCCGCCAGCGTGCGCTTTTCGGTAGGTTTGCTGTTCAGCGCCGCGCGCTGCTCTTCGGCCCGCGCAAATTGCGTGGAGGCGGACTGGCGCCTCACCGCCGCCGTGGCCGCAGCTTCCGCATTCGCTTTTACCGGCGCAGCAGTGGCAACCGCCAGCACCAAACCCATCGCCGCAAAAACCGGCGAAAGACGGGCGAAGCTCTTGTGCAAAATTTTTTTTGCCCCCAACATCAAACTACATCCCCCAAACGCTACCCTACCGCAGCCGCAATTCACGAGCACTTCAAAAATATGTCCAAGTTTCCGAGGCCCCAATTCAGGGCTCCCCGAAAACTAAAAACTAACAACTAATAACCTACAACTCTTTCTATTCGTTCGTGAATATGATGCGGCCGTCAGGCGTGACGTCTCTGTGGATCGCACGTGGATTGATGAATGCATCCGCAAGACGACCCGATCCCGGCCGGAAGTAGGCATCCTGTACTCTCTGTACATAGTTCCGCGTTTCTCGATACGCGGGGATGCCGTGAGCACGATCAACAGCACCCTCTCCCGCATTGTACGCCGCCAGGGCCAGATCGAGGTTGCCATTGTATCGTTCTAGCAACCGCTTCAAATGTTTAACCCCGGCGTCTATATTTTGTTGCGGGTTGAACACGTCGTAAGCTCCATATCGTTGTGCCGTCGTAGGAATCAACTGCATCAATCCGCCGGCTCCCTTGCGGGAATACGCCTTTGGATTCCAGTTCGATTCCGTTTCGATCACCGCGCGGACCAGTGCAGGGTCCATGCGATGCCGGTCCGCCGCCTCTCGAACGAGTTTTTCGACGCCGTCACGGCCGATCTCCATGGCCGGGCGGTTGCGTCCCGTAAAAGAGGATTCGGCGGGCAGGTAGATGTTGGTGCGCGGCTTCGAGGCAGTGAGTTTGGCTGTCACCGGCAGTTCGGCGTTTACAAAAAACCGCCGTCCCGTATCGTCAACGACCTTCGCGATCTGGCCGCTGGCGCCCTGAGCGAAAAAGGATGCAAAGAAAATCGCGCAAAAGGCCAGCGTCGCTCGGATAAGCCCTGCCGTGATTGCCGTGCGTCTCATCATTCGACTTTTACCCCGACTTGGTCGGGGTCGTGCCTTGGGGAAGGCAAACAACAATTCGGGAACCGACTACAGAGCGGACAGTGTTTAATATCGTCCCGACCCGGTCGGGGTCAATGTCCCATCGGTACCAAGGGCTTCCGCCGAGCGGTCTACTCAAGGGTAGGTCGCCAGGCAATGGCTCGTCTTGCGAAGCCGTGTTGGCGGGGATGGCGACCCGGTCAGGGTCGCACGAACAACGACCCGATTAGGGTCGCACGTGCAATGACCCGGTTAGGGTCGCACCTGCAATGACCCGGCTCGGGCCGGGCTTGAAGCTGTATCCCGCCGGACACGCTTCTGGCGCTAGGCCGGATTATAGCAAGGGCTCGAGAAGGGAGGGGATACTCAATAGGGCACTTTTTAGGGCAGCTGTGTCTTTTCCGCCAGCCTCAGCCAAATCCGGTCTGCCGCCCCCGGAACCACCCACCTGCTTGGCCAGCGCCTGTATGAGCTTGCCAGCATGGACTTTAGCCGTCAGATCCTTGGTCACCCCGGCGATCAGGGCGACCTTTCCGTTTTCCGGCATGCCAAGCGCTACCACCCCGGAGCCCAGTTTCTGCCGCAGGCTGTCCACCAGTTGCCTAAGTCCTTCGCGGTCAACATTTTGCACTTCGGCGGCGATAACCTTAATCCCTTTAACAACTTGCACCTGCGCCGCCAGTTCGTCAATCTGGCTGAGCGCCCCCTTGCGCTTCTGCGCCTCCAGCTCCTTTTCTAACTGCTTGGCGGTCTGAGATAGCTTCTCTACCTGGGCCAGGATGCCGTCCTCCCCTATGTTGAGCTGGCTGGCCAGTTGCCGCAGGACTTGTGCCTGCTGCTGGTAGTGCTCCAGCGCCCCGGTGCCGGTCACGGCTTGGATGCGGCGAACGCCCGCCGCCACAGATTCTTCGCTCACAATCTTTAGAACACCGATGTCGCCAACGCGCTGCACGTGCGTCCCCCCGCAAAGCTCCTTCGAATAGAACCCGCGAGCCGCTCGGGGATCGGGAATCGTCACCACGCGTACATTGTGCTCCGGATACTTGTCCCCGAAGAACGCCAAAGCTCCGGAAGCTAGCGCTTCTTCCAGCGACGTGACGTTCGTCTCGATTTCCGTGTTCAGCCGGATCTCGTCGTTCACCTGCTGCTCGATGTCGCGCAACTCTTCCGCATCTACGTGAGCAAAGTGCGAAAAGTCAAAGCGCAGCCGCTCCGGCGCGTTCAGCGAACCGGACTGCTTCACGTGCGTCCCGAGAATGTTCCGCAGCGCCGCATTCACAAGGTGCGTCCCCGAGTGGTTGCGGATAATCCGGGCTCGCCGCTCCGCATCCGCGACCACCGCCACGCGATCCCCGACGCGCAGCGTCTCTTTTGCCACAACCTTGTGTGCCACCAGCCCCGCGACGGGATAGAAAGCTCCCGTCACCTCTGCCAGCAGTTGCGATTCGGTGTTGTCGTAGAACGCGCCGGTGTCCGCCACCTGCCCGCCCGATTCGGCATAAATCACCGTGCGGTCCAGAACAATCTCGCCGCTTTCCCCCGCCTTCAGCTCATTCACCGCTCCATTCTTCGTAATGATCGCTTCAATCCCGCAATCTTTCGTGCTCGTCCCAAAATAAAAGTCCAGCTCGGTCGTGAATCGGTCCGCAATTTTCGCATACGCCGGATTCGCCGCCTCCTTCGCCCCTCCCTTCCACGACGCCCGCGCCCGGGTCCGTTGCTCCTGCATGGCACGCTCGAAACCTTTAGAGTCAAATGTCAGCCCCGCATCTCTGGCTGCGTCCACCATGAAATCCAGAGGAAGTCCATAGGTGTCATAAAGCTTGAACGCGTCCTCCCCTTGAAATTTGTTCCGCACGACTCCGATGTCTAAGCGCTCGGCACGCTTGAACCCCTTGAAGGCGTCATCCAGTTTCTTCACTCCGATATCGAGTGTCCTTGCAAAGCGCTCTTCTTCGGCCCTAATAACTTTCTGTACGTAGCCAATGTTCTCGGATAATTCTGGATACGCAGCGGACATGTGGCGCGGGCGTGGTCAGCGATGATACGCAGCGAGGCATGGTTCTCGGAGGTTTCATTGAACGGCGTCTGCATTCTCGCCTTGGCCTGCAATATCAAAGGCTGAAAGAGGTCAGTGTCGTAGTTGGAGACCACGCCTTGGAGGATCGCGGCGAGACGTTCCAGGCCGGCGCCGGTATCTACGCAGGGCTTTGGCAGGGGAGCGAGGACACCTTCGGCG
>WNFD01001413.1_pt1 | contig 48158 bp, 40 predicted proteins | sample 5400491 | NCBI WGS metagenome assembly WNFD01 (sample SAMN13153343, study PRJNA577476) | soil metagenome | isolation source: 120 cm saprolite under Douglas fir tree site 2 hole 2 replicate 2 | place: USA:California | collected 2015-04-18
CGCCCCCAGTCCCTCCGGCGACTTGCCCTTGACGTTCACGTCGATCGTGCCGAGCTTTCTGGCCAGGTTGCTGCTCATCGCCGCGAGGTGCGAATGCAGCCGCGGCTCCTGAGCGACCACTGTGCAGTCCACGTTGATGACCCGATAGCCGGCATCGGCCAGCATCACGGCCACCGACCGGAGCATGTCGAGGCTCGATGAGTTCTTCCACTTCGGATCGTCGGCCGGGAAAAGGGTGCCAATGTCACCCAGGCCCGCGGCACCCAGGAGCGCGTCGATCACCGCGTGGGTGAGCACGTCGGCGTCGGAATGTCCGTCGAGCCCGGTTGGATGGTCGATCCGCACGCCGCCGATCACCAGGGCACGACCCTCAACGAGAGGGTGGATGTCGTAACCGATGCCGACCCTCAACTGGCGGCGTGCTCGTGTTCCCTGATGAGCGCCTCCACCACCTCGAGATCTTCGGGGGTGGTGAGCTTGATGTTCGCCGGCTCGCCGGGCACCACCGTGACCACGTGTCCCGTCGCGGCGACCAGCTGCGCGTCGTCGTCGCCGACCAGCCCCGCGTCGGCCGCCTCGCGATGGGCACGAGCCAGCAGCTCGTAGGAGAAACCCTGCGGCGTCTGCGCCAGCACGACCCGCGAGCGGTCGAGGCTCTCGACCAGCCGGTTGCCCTCGACGCGCTTCACCGCATCGCGCGGCGAGATGGCTGGGAACGCCGCCCCGGACTCGATCGCAGCCGCCAGCACCCGCCGCACCAGCGCCGCCGTCGCCAGCGGCCTGGCCGCGTCGTGCACCAGGACGAAGTCGCACTCACCAAGCGCAGCCAGCCCCGCGCGGACCGAAGCTTGCCTGCTCTCGCCGCCCGCCTTCACGACCACCGGCTTGCGTGGGTGGAGCGCCTCCACCTCGTGAGCGGCGATTTCGAGCCGGCTCGGCGGGCCCACGACCACGATCCGGTCGACCTCGTCCAGGGCGAGGAACAGCTCGAGCACGCGGGCCAGCGTGGTGCGGCCATTGAGGCGCACGAGCGCCTTGCTGCCCCGCCCGAGGCGGGAACCGCTTCCGGCGGCGGCGACGATCGCACCGACGGTCGGCATCAGGACGATTCCTCTCGCGGTGTCGTGCGTACCTCTTCGCGAGGCTTGATGCGGGCTGGTTGACGCCGCGAATCCGGGTTCGCAGGCTCGGCGAAGATCATGCGTCCAGCCGAGGTTTGAATCACCGACGTGACGACTGCGGTGATCGTCTGGTTCAGGAGCCGGCGCCCGTTCTGGATCACGACCATCGTTCCGTCGTCGAGGCTGCCGACGCCCTGCCCGGGCTCCTTGCCTTCGCGCGCCACGGTGACCAGGATCTCCTCGCCGGGAATCGCCACCGGCCGCATCGCCTGGGCGAGCTCGTTGAGGTTCAGCACGGACACGCCTTCGAGCCGCGCGATGCGGTTGAGGTTGAAGTCGTTGGTCATGATGGCCCAGCCGCGGCGCTTGGCGGTGCGCACGAGGTGCGCATCGATCTCGCCGGCGGGTGCGCCTTCGTCCTCCGTGACCTGGAGGTCGATCGACGGGTCCTTCTGCATCTCGGTCAAAACGTCGAGCCCGCGCCGGCCGCGGCGGCGGCGCGTTACGTCGGCCGAGTCCGCGACCGTCTGCAGCTCACGCAGCACCGAGCTGAGGATCACCAGCGGCATGTCGAGAAATCCGGTCTTCGCGATGTCGAGGATGCGTCCATCGATGATGACCGACGTGTCGAGCAGCACAGCGGGCATGCGATGGTTGTCGGTCGTGGTCGTGCCGCCTCCGAAAAACAGCGATGTGATCTCTGAGCGCTTGGTCAGACCGACCGAAGCTCCCTGCGCCGCGAGCAGCACAGCGAGGACGAAGGAAAGCGGATATCCATACGGAAAGTCGCGCACGAAATAACCGGCGAGAGCGGCCAGGACAAGGCCGACGATCATGCCCAGCAATCCGCTCAGCAGGTCGGGCAGTGGAGTGCTCGTCAGCCGGAAGTTGATCGTCCGCCATCCGCCCAGGACGTACGGCGTGCCCAGGTACGCGAAGATCAATCCTTCCAGCGTGGTCAGCCCGATGATCGCCCAGCCCGGGTGGGCACTGCTGCCCAGTCCCCGGACCATGAAATAACCGAGCACGAAACCACCGATCACTCCGAGCGCCCCCCCGCCCCAGCGGGCCAGAGACTCGGAACGCTTCACGGTTACCTCCTCAAGAGACCGAGAGACCGGCCTCCTTTATGAATACGCCGGACCGGATGGGATTAGGAAAGGCGGCGGAGACGGCCTCCGCCAGGGTCCGGACCTCGACGACATCGAGGCCGGAAGGCCGACCGGCTTTCGAACCGGACGGAATCAACGCGCGCGTCAGGCCATGCCTCGCCCCCTCCTGCAGGCGGCGCTCGAGGTGGCCGACGCGACGCACCTCACCCGACAATCCCAGCTCTCCGACCACCAACAGGCCGTCCGGCATTGGCCTGTTGCGCTCGTTGCTGAGGATCGCGAGTGCGAGACCGAGGTCGGCGGCCGGCTCGGTGATCCGGATGCCGCCCGCGACGCTGACGAAGACGTCCGAGGTTCCGAACGTCGGCTTGGGCTCGAGACGCTTCTCCAGCACCGCCAGGATCATGTGCAGGCGATTGACGTCGACGCCGTTGGCGATCCGCCGCACCACCTGGTTTTGAGTCTTGTTGACCAGGCTCTGCACTTCGACAAGGAGCGGCCGCGTGCCTTCGAGCACCGCGACGATCGCGGTTCCGGGCGCGGCCGGGGCCGCCGTGGCGAGGATGGCAGCCGACGGGTCCGGCACCTCTTCCAGGCCGGCCTCGCCCATGGCGAAGACCCCGATCTCCTCGGCCGAGCCGAACCGGTTCTTGGTCGCCCGGAGGATCCGAAGCTCCTGGCGCCGGTCGCCTTCCAGGTACAGCACCGTGTCAACGATATGCTCCAGGACCCTCGGTCCGGCTATCGAGCCGTCCTTGGTCACGTGGCCGACCAGGAACACCGGAACCCCGATCTCCTTGGCCAGGCGCATGAGTCGGGCGGCCGACTCGCGAACCTGGGTCACGCTCCCGGCGCTGCCCTCCAGGCCGGGGTCGGTAACGGTCTGGATCGAGTCGATGATGGCGAGCCGCGGCTGCTCGCTCCGGATCGCCTCGCAGATGACGTCGAGGTCGTTTTCGGCCAGGAGGAGGATCGCCGGCTCGAGGGCCCCGAGCCGCTGGGCGCGCATCCGGACCTGCTGGCCGGATTCCTCGCCCGACACGTAGAGCACCTTGCCGGAGACGGCGACCTGCGCGGCGGCGTGCATGAGAAGGGTCGACTTGCCGACCCCCGGCTCGCCCGCGATCAGGGCCAGGCTTCCGGGGACGATGCCGCCGCCGAGGACGCGGTTGAGCTCACCCCAGGCCAGGCGCGACCGGGGCGCGGCCTCGGCCGCGATCTCGCTGAGGGGAATCGCCTGGGCGGGCTGAAGCGACCTCGACCTGCCGTCCTTCGAGGCCTTCTTGACCTGGAACTCCTGGAGCGTGTTCCAGGCGTGGCAGTGGGGGCACTGGCCGGCCCAGCGGAGGTTTTCCCCGCCGCACTCGGTGCAGACATAGGTGATGGTCGATTTGGCCATGGGGAGACTGTGTACCGATGATCGCGGTTTTACAACCTCGCCCGTACCCTTTTACCGGGCCGGGCGTTCCATCTATGAGCGTCAAGACGCCGCCCTGACTACCCCCGGGGCGGCGTCCCCCTCCGACTGAACCAATTCCACCCGTTTTGCGCAAAACGCGCCTTTGAAACCAGCGCGAGAGGCGCCGTTGGCGCCAAACGCGCGTCATCCGCGCCGCCCTATCCTCGCCTCGTGGATCAAACCATCTCAGCGGACCGCATTCGTGAGGCGGCGAATGTCATCGACCCCGTCTTCCTGCGCACCCCCCAATACGAATGCGAGCCGCTGAGCAAGCGCCTCGGTGTCACCACCCTCCTCAAGGTCGAATCCGCCAACCCCATCCGTTCCTTCAAGGGCCGCGGCGCCGACTACCTGATGCACGTCCTCGCCGACGACGCCCGACGAATCGTCTGCGCCTCGGCCGGCAACTTCGGCCAGGGCATGGCCTACGCGTGCCGCAAACGAAACAAACCGATCACGGTCTTCGCCGCGCGCAGCGCCAACCCTCTCAAGGTCGAACGGATGAAAGCCCTCGGCGCCCATGTCGAGCTGACCGGTGACGACTTCGACCAGGCCAAGGACGCGGCGAAACTTCACGCCCAAGAAAACGGCCAGCTCTACATAGAAGATGGAAAGCTCGCACCGATCGCCGAGGGCGCCGGCACAATCGCCATCGAGCTGACCGACGACACCGAGCACCTCGACGCGATCTTCGTCCCCCTCGGCAACGGCGCGCTCGTCAACGGCATCGGCACGTGGATCAAGCGCCACACCCCAACCACGAGAGTCATCGCCGTGTGCGCGCAAAACGCGCCGTCGATGGCCCTTTCGTTCGAAGCCAAGAAGGCAGTCACCGCGCCGAGCAGCACCATCGCCGACGGCATCGCGGTCCGCGTGCCCGTGCCCGAAGCGGTCGGTGCGATGGCGAACACGGTCGATGAGGTGATGCTCGTCACCGACGACGAGATGCTTCAGTCGATGCGCGACCTGCTCGACGACGCCGGCCTCATTGTCGAACCCGCGGGCGCGGCGGGCGTCGCGGCGATCCAGAAGCGAGCGCAAGAGTTAGCAAACAAAAGAGTCGCCGCGATCCTTACCGGCGGCAACCTCACTGCGCAGCAGATCGCCGACTGGCTTACTGGCGCTCCAGGTCGGCGAGGTGGTCGAGCGCGGCCAGGGGACCCTGCTCGGTGAAAACGTCGGGCACCGCGGCGTGCAGGTTGGCCTGGACCTGGCCCGCCAGCTGCGCCCGCACCTCCAGCGGCAGCTCCGGTCGGCGGCGCGCGTAAGCGGTCACGAACCGCCGCAGCTCCGGGTCGATCCGCCGCAGCACCAGCTCAGCCTGGCTCGCCGGGGCGATGGCAGGCGGAGGCATGTCAGATGGTGGAGCGGGCGACGAAGCGAGCGGCGATGCGGGCGGCGAAGGCGGCGGCTCGGGCCGTCCGCCCGCCAGCTGCCACAGCTGCACGTAGTCCGAGTCCTTGACCACGACGGTCCCCGCGGCCAGGTCGCCGAGGCGCTTGCCCTTGCCGTTGATGAACAACACCACAAGGCCAACCCCGTACGCGTAAGGCAGGAAGTCTACGATCCGCACGACGTTGCGGATTCCGGCCTGGAAAAACGTCATCGGCTCACCGCGGTCGCCGACGGCGCGCAGCCGGAACACCTTCTTGCCGATCGTCTGTCCTGACCAGAACGACTCGCACGTCCAGAAGTAACCGAACACGACGACAAATCCGCCGATCACCGCGATCAGGAACGCGACGGTCGAGCTGCCGGCCTGGCCGACGGCGATCGCGGCGAAGGTGATGCCGATGAGCACGCCGGCGAGGATGAGCAGGTCGAGGATCTGGGCGATCGCGCGCGTGCCGAGGCCGGCCACCTGGTATTGGAACGAAACCCGCTCCGGGGTCGCGACGACCAGGTCGGTATCGGGGAGCGACTGGTCCATCTGTTGCTAACTTACGTCTCAGCGCCATGAGAGCGGAGGATTTCGTCGCCCTGCGGCGAGCCGACTGGAACAGGCTCGAAGACCTGCTCGCGCGCGCCGGCGCGGCCCACCTCAACGCACTCACGCCCGCGCAGGTCCTGACCATGGCCCAGCTCTACCGGCGCGCGACCGCCGACCTGGCGCGCGCGCAGCGCGACTGGCCCGGCGAGCCCGTTCACCGCTACCTCAACGGACTGGTCGCGCGCGGCCACGGAGTCGTCTACCGCCGCGGCGGCAACGTGTTCAAGCGAATCCTCGAGTTTTACGTCGAGACCTTGCCGCGGACCTACCGCCAGGCCTGGCCATATCTGCTTGCCGCGGGCGCTCTGCTCTTCGTGCCCGCGTTCATCAGCTTTTTCGTCGTCCTCGCGCATCCCGAAGCCGCTTACGCCATCGCAGATCCCCGCCTCATCGACCAGGTCCATCACCACCAGCTCTGGACCCACATCCCGCCGGAGGAGCGCGTGCAGGCCGCCGGACTGATCATGGTCAACAACATCTACGTTTCGATGGCCGCGTTCGCCCTCGGCGTCGCCTTTGGGCTGCCGGTGCTGTGGGTGATGATCAACAACGGCATCTCGCTCGGCGGTCTTTTCGGGCTGACGCAGGCCTACGGCATCGCGGGCGGGCTGTTCGACTTCGTCATCGCCCACGGAGTGCTGGAGCTGTCGATCGTCATCGCGCAGGGCGCGGGCGGGCTGATGATGGGTTGGGCGCTGGTGTCGCCGGGCAACCGCAACCGGTCCGACGCGCTTGTGCTGGCGGCACGCCGCGCCTTCACGCTGCTGCTCGGCCTGGCCCCGCTGCTGATCATCGCCGGGACGATCGAGGGCAACATCTCCCCATCGAACGCGCCGTTCGCGCTGAAGCTGGGCATCGGCCTGACCACCGGCGCGCTCTTCTATTCCTACCTGATCTTCACCGGCCGCAGATCACAACAGAGCCCGCTCCTTCAGCTCCAGGTAGCGCTCGACCAGAGACGGGGACAGCCGGCCGGCGACCACGTCTAGGCCGAGCACGCCTCCCCGCCGCAGAAGCTCGAAGCTTTCGCGGCGGCTCGCGACGAGCTCCTCGGCCGCCGCCCACTCATAAGCGCGATCCGTGGTGTCGATCGGGTCGTCGCGTGCGCTCAGCACCGCCGGGTCCGACATCGCGACGACGAGCACCAGGTGCCGCGCCGCGAGGCGAAGGGCGTGCGCGACCAGCTCCCGCGACGCCTCGGGATCCTGGACGTCGGTGAGCAGCACGACCATCGAACGCCGGCCCACGCGCAGCGCGAGGTGGGTCATCGCGTGGCCGAAATCGGGTTCCACGAACTCCGCCTCGACGGCGTAGAGCGCCTCGGTGATGCGTCGCAGCTGGGTGGTGCCGCGCTCGGGCTTGATGAAGCCGGTCACTCGGTCATCGAACGTCATCAGCCCGACGCGGTCGCCGTACGCCTGCGCCACCCACGCCAGCATCAACGCTGCGTTGACTGCGTGGTCGAGCTTGTCCAGGTCGCCTGCGGGAGCCGTCATCAACCGGCCGCAATCGATCGCGATGATCACTTGCTGGCCGCGCTCGGCCTCGACCTCGATCACCACAGGTCGGTCCCGGCGCGCGGTTGCGGTCCAGCTCACGCGCCGAACGTCGTCGCCGCGCACGTAGTCGCGCAGACCCGCGAACGCCGTCGACGCGCCAGGCGGTTTCGCGCGGCGCATCCCGGCCATCGCGCGAAGTCCGCGGCGCAAGGACAGCTGGATTCGCTTGATCGCGACGATGTTCGGAAAGACGGCAACCTCGTGAGGTTCGGGCAGCCTGACCTGGCGCCGCCACCATCCCTCGTTGCGCCAGACCTGCAGGTCGATCGGTCCGAAGCGATACGCGCCTCGACGCGGCGAGTAGGTCCGGTAGCTCACCTTGAGCATGCCGTTGGGGTCGAACCGTCCCGCAACCTCGCGTGGCTCGGGCCGCAGGCCTCCCGGCGCGTGGTCCGACACCCTCGCCATGAGCCCCGCGGCGCCACGGTTCTGGATGACGACGCTGACCTCTTCCGGCTCGCCCAGCGAGAACGGCTCGGGCATCACCCGCCGCGCCTCGTAGCCCGAGCGTCCTGGGAGCAGCGCCAGGTCTCGCGCAGCGATGATCGCGAGCCCCGCGTTGTACACGAACGCCACGAAGCCGAGGACCGGCGACGCGACCGCTAGCGCGATGAGCCCGGCGCCGATCGCCACCGCCCAGATGAGCCGCGGCTGCGGCGCCAGGCCCCTCATGAAGTCAAGCGCGCGTGCCGACTCGATTCCTCCGCTTCTTGCGCAGCGCGACCACCGATGTCGACAGCGCCAGGGCTCCCCAGACAGCCGCAAAGGCGCCGGCGATCCTGACAGCTGCGGGCGCTGCGCTCACCGGCACGACGACGTCGAGCACCCCGGCAACCAGCACCAGCGAACCCGAAACGAGCATCCACGGCACCCACGTCACCGCCAGCAATGAGGCGCTGTTGGATGCGATGCCTTGCTCCAGCAGGAGCCCGGCCAGCAGGTAAATCTCGAACAGGACGAACCAGCTTCCTATCGCGACGATCCATGCCGCCTCGACCACGATCGTCGGCGCACGGAAGGCGCTGCAGAGCACCGCGACCGCAAGAAATGCAAGCCAGAGCACGATAACTGTGCGCGCCACGATCCGAAATCGAGGGTCGACGACGCGCATTTCAGCTCAGCGAGGCGGTACGACTCGGCCGGCGACGGCGTCGAGCACGCTGTCGGGCGTCTGACCGGCCACCTCTGCCTCAGGGCGAAGGATCAGGCGGTGGCGAAACGCCGGTGCAAGCAGCGCCTTGACGTGGTCGGGCGTGACGAACTCGTGACCGTCGAAGGCCGCATACGCCCGCGCGGCGAGCATCAGCAGCACCTCGGCGCGCGTGCTCGCCCCGAGCGCGATCTCCGGCGCCGATCGCGTGGCGGCGGCCAGGTCGACTATGTAGCGCCGGATCTTCTCGTCGAGCACCACCTGCGCGACCTGCGCCCGGCACGCGTCGATGTCCGCCGTCCCGAGCACGGGCTCGACCCCGGCCTTGACAGGATCGCGCAGCTCGATGCCAGACTCCCAGCGCCGCAGCACCTCCATCTCGTCCGCGGCGACCGGATAGTCGAGCCGGACCTTGAAGAGAAAGCGGTCCTGCTGCGCCTCGGGCAGAGGGTACGTTCCCTCGTACTCGATCGGGTTTTGCGTCGCGAGGACGAAGAACGGAGCCGGCAGCGGGAGCTGCTTGCCCTCAAGAGTCACGCCGTGCTCTTCCATCGCCTCGAGCAGCGCGGACTGCACCTTCGCCGGCGCGCGGTTGATCTCGTCGGCGAGAAGGACGTTGGTGAAGATCGGGCCCTGGCGCAGCGAAAACGTGCGTGTCGCCAGGTCGAAGACCGACGTGCCGAGGATGTCGGCCGGCATGAGGTCCGGCGTGAACTGAACCCTGCCGTACTCGAGCGTCAGTGCGCGAGCTATGGACTTGGCGAGCAGCGTCTTGCCGGTCCCGGGAACGCCTTCGAGCAGGACGTGGCCCTGCGCCACCAGCGCGATCGCGCACAGCCGGATCGCATCGTCCTGGCCAACGATCGCTTTCGCGAGCTGCTCTCGAAAGCGTTCGAAGAAGTCAGTCGCGCCGACGATTGTCTTCCCCATTTATGGGGAAGTCCGGCGCGGAGCGCCGGGATGGGGCTGGTGCGGCACCGGGTGAGCGATCCGATGCAATCGGCGCGCGGCCTTCAGCAGGTCGCTCTCGTTCGCCGACGCGGCATAGAGCGACGTCTCCACCTCGGCCAGCTCGCCGGCCACCTCGGGCGCCCGCACCCACAGAGCATTCCAGAACCGCTCGCGTGGCTGCAGCGCCAGGCCTGTACGGGATGCCACCGCGCGCTCCGCCGCGCTGGCGAGCAGACCAAGCGTCACCGCCCGCGCGCTCGAGCGACGAAGCATCTGGCCGACGGCCACCGACCACTCGGCGTCAGAGCGCGCGACCTCGGCCGGCCGCTCGATCAGCGGTCCGAAACGCCGCCCGCGAAGGAGCAGGCCGAAGAACACCGCGACCAGCAGCCACAGCAGAGCCGCGCCCCAAGGGGTGGTGACCCAGGCCTGCGGGGCCAGGTCGCTCGCGGTCAGGCCGTGGTGGTACTCGTCGAATGCGACGCGCTCGCCGGCGTCCACCGCGCCGAGGACGTCGGCGAGCAGCGCCCCGTTGCTCGCCTTCTCGAGGTACCCGTTGCACAGCACCAGCGGGTCCGCGAGCACGATCACGGAGCCGATGCCGACGCGCTCGATGAAGCCGGCCGAATAGCCGTCCGGCGTTCGCAGGAACGTCACCTGCGCCGGCGCAGGATCGAGGGGCCTCACGTCTCCACCGCCGCCAACCGTGTTCACGCCGCCCACGACCGGGGTCGCCGTGTACTGCCCGCCGGACACCGTGCCCCGGAGCCGCGACACGCCGAGCGACTTGTCGAGCTCCGCGTCACCCTGCTCCGATGCGTAGACGAGCACCCCGCCGCGGCGCACCCATCCGAGCGTGGCCTCGGCCTCCGCCGGCGTGTATGGGCTCGTGGGCGTGAAGACGAACATCATCGTGAACGGGCTCGGCACGTCGAAGCTGCCCGTGATCTGATCGGCGGGATGGCCCATCGCCTGGGCATAGAGCAGCACCGCTGATGCGCCGTTGGCCGCGTCGCTGTTCGTGCTGTGCTCGGGAGAGTCCTGGCCCGGCTGGAACGCGTAGGCGATAGCCGCGATGATGATCGCGATCGCGCCCGCGATGATCCAGCCTCGCGCGCCCCTCACGCCGCGGCCTCCACGGGGCGCCGGTACCGGGCGGCGACCTGCTCCGCCTTCGCGTAGGTCGCCGCGTCCACTTCACGCCCGCCGTAGACAGCGGCCTCGAAAGGCAGCAACAGCGGACGCAGGCCCGCGAAGTCAGGGGCGCGCTGAAAGATCTCGCGCACCGTCAGCGGGCTTCCGTCCCACGACCTTTCCCCGGCGAGCGTCGACGCGACGCCTGCGCACAGGGCGCGAATCGCCGAGACCCGGTCACCCTTGGCGGCCAGGCGGTCCGCGTCGGCGAAGTGGTCGGCCGCGGGTCGGCGCCCGCCTGGCGCGACGCCTGCGGACGCGGCGTAGCGGCCGCCAGACGCCCGGACGATGACGATGATGACCGCCAGCACCACGAGGATCCCGACCACCTCGAGCCAGGTGACTGTCGTCTGCGACCCGGCTCCGCCTCCGAACAACAACCGCAGCAGCGCGGTGATCCGGTCCTGCACCCACTGGTAGAAGCGGTTGAAAAGTGATGGCGGACGGTGCAGCGCGTCGTAGCGGCTCATCGACATGACCTGGTGAAGGCGCTGCTGCGCAAGCGCCGGGTCGGACGTCGTGGCGGGTTGGCTTAGCGCCGCGAGCAGCGCCGCCAGCCGCTTGCTCGCGTCGTCGTATTGGGGTGGCCGGGCGTCCAGGTCCGCGATGATCTCCGGCTGGGTGTCGCCCACACCCGAAGAGAGCACCCTCACCGCCGCCGTCGCCGGCGCCGCGTCCTGGGGCGACGCGCCCTGGATCAGGTTGTAGGCCCTCTGAACGGCCTCGGCGTAGGTGGGCGCAGGAAGAGGGTCCGCCGTGGCGACGGTCGCGGTCACCAGCACCCCGGCGAGAGACGAAAGGAGGGCCACGGGGACTCGCCGGCCCATTGCGATCTTCAGGTCGGCTGCGGCGCGGCGAGCCGGTGCGCCATCTGGAACAGGTCGAGTCCTTCCTTCCGCACGCGAAGGTCGAAGTAGATCAGGACGATCGCGATCTGCAGGATGGGATTGACCAGGGCGCTGACGAGCTCGCTCGTCGCCAGCGAGATCCCCGTGGCGAGGAACGGCGAAACCACGAGCTGGAGCAGGAACTGCCCGAGCTGGACGAAGGCGCCGAGCGCGATCCCGACGACGTACCAGATGATCGAGATCAGGAACAGCATCAGGAACGTGCGCCACCAGCGGCCCTCCACCAGGCGCCGGCTGCGTCCCATCGCCTCGCCGAGCCCGACGTTCTCGACGAACATCGCCGGTGTCACAGCGATCCACATGACGAAGATCCAGATCCAGAGCGCGATGGGCGCCACGCACAGCAGCAGGGCGACGTAGCCGGTGACGGCGAACAGGACCCAGTAGCCGAGAAGCCCGAAGTAGCGGCGCAGCACGCCCATGAACACGCCGCCCGCAGTCACCGGCCGGCCCAGGGCGGACTCGCACGCGGCGTACATGACCGCGCCCATCGTGAAGGGCAGGATCAGGAGGTTGACGACCAGCCCCGCGCCGAGCGCGGTCAGCAGCGGGGCGACGAAGCTCAGGTCGCTCGGGCCGCTGGTCTGCTGAAATGCCGCCACGAAGGAGGCGAAGAACACGCCGAAGATGGCCGCCGACGGGATGGCGAGGATCACCGAGATTCCGGCAAAAAGCAGGAAATGACGCCGGTACATGCGGAATGTCTCGTCGAGAACGTCGCCCACCTCGAGCGGGCGCATTCTCAGCGGGACAGGTACGCTCATGTACTCAACTGCCGGTGTGTCGTAAATCCAGCGGCTGCGCGTTGCTGGAACGAAGGAATGGGCAATGGATCAGCGCGCGGCGCCGGACCCGGATGACGTAAGCGTCCTCTTCGTCGAGGACGATGCGTCGGTCGCGCAGATGTACCGGCTCAAGCTCGAGCTCGACGGGTACAGCGTCGAAGTCGCCGGGGACGGGCTGGCCGCCCTCGAAAAAGCGAGGGCTTCGCACCCCGACATGATCTTCCTCGACTTGAGGCTTCCGAAGATGGACGGCCTCGCGGTCCTGGAGGCGCTCCGAGCCGACACCTCCACAGCATCCATCCCCGTCGTGATCCTGTCCAACTGGAACGAGAAGGAGCTGGTCGAGCGCGGCGTCACGCTGGGAGCGCTCGACCACATGATCAAGAGCCAGACCACCCCGGCCAGGCTGTCACAGCGCTTGAAGGACCTGTTGAGCGGCTAGGGCTTGGCAGGGGCGGTCCCCGCCGGCTCCTTGTGTCGAGGCTTGACCGGAGTGAACTTGAGCCCGTCCTCACCCTCGACGTCGATCTGAACGACGTCGCCGCGAGCGATCTTCCCGCGCAGCAGGTGCTCGGACAGCTGGTCCTCGATCCGGTTCGTGATCACCCGCCGCAGCGGCCGCGCCCCGTAGGTCCGGTCGTAGCCCTCCTTGGCCAGGAGATCCTTCGCCGCGTCGGTGACCTCGATCGTGATCTGTTGCTCCGCCAGGTGCTTGCCCAACCGGACCAGCTGGAGGTCGACGATCTCGCGGATCTGCGTCGTGGTCAGGCTCTTGAACACGACCACGGCGTCGACGCGGTTCAGGAACTCGGGCCGGAACATCCGCTTGAGCTCATCGTCGATCTTCGCTTTCGTGTTCTTGTGCCTGCGCTCGACCTCTTCGGACTCGTCCACGACCGCGGGCTGGAAACCTAGCGCGGTCCCCGCCTGGTTGACGTCGCGGATGCCCAGGTTCGAGGTCATGATGATCACGGTGTTCGCGAAGTTGACGATCTTGCCCTTCGCGTCGCTGAGCCGGCCATCCTCGAGGATCTGCAGCAGCATGTTGAAGACCTCGGGGTGCGCCTTCTCGATCTCGTCGAAGAGGATCACCGAGTAAGGCCGGCGGCGAACCGCCTCGGTCAGCTGACCGCCCTCGTCGTATCCGACGTAGCCGGGAGGTGACCCGACCAACCGCGCGGTCGTGTGCCTCTCCATGAACTCCGACATGTCGAGCTTGATCAGGGCGTCCTCGGAGTCGAATAGATACTCCGCCAGGGCGCGGGCCAGCTCGGTCTTGCCGATGCCGGTCGGGCCCAGGAAGATGAACGACCCGATCGGGCGCCGCGGATCCTTGAGCCCGGCGCGGGCGCGCCGCACCGATTGCGACACGGTGACGATCGCCTCGTGCTGGCCGACCAGCCGCCGGTGCAGCTCGTCCTCCATGCGGAGCAAACGCGCGCTCTCTTCCTCGACCAGGCGCGAAACCGGCACGCCGGTCCACGCGGCGACGATCTGCGCGATGTCCTCTTCGCCGACCTCGGGCACCGTCTCGCCCAGCTTGTCGCGCCACGCCGCCTCTTTCAGCGCCAGCTTGTCCTGCAGCTTCTTCACCTTGTCGCGCACGGAAGCCGCAGCCTCGAAGTCCTGCTTGTTGACGGAATCGTCCTGCTCCGCGCGCTGCTTGCGGATCTCCTTCTGCAAATCCTTCAGCTCGTCCGGAATCGTGGTCAGCTTCATGCGCACGCGCGCCGACGCCTCGTCGATCAGGTCGATCGCCTTGTCGGGCAGCGCGCGGTCGCTGACGTAGCGGTCGCTCAGCACGACGGCGGCGTGAACTGCCGCATCGGTGATCGTCACGCGGTGGTGCTTCTCGTACAGCGACTTGACTCCGTTGAGGATGTCGGTCGTCTCCGCCAGCGACGGCTGGTCGACGAACACGGGCTGGAAGCGGCGCTCGAGCGCCGCGTCCTTCTCGATGTATTTGCGGTACTCGTTGAGCGTGGTCGCGCCGATGCACTGGATCTCGCCACGTGCGAGCGCGGGCTTGAGGATGTTGGCCGCGTCGATCGCGCCTTCCGCGGCGCCGGCGCCGACCAGCGTGTGCAGCTCGTCGATGAACAGAACGACCTCGCGGCTCGAGCGAATCTCGTCGAGGATCTTCTTCAGCCTCTCCTCGAACTCGCCTCTGTACTTGGTGCCCGCGACGAGAGCGCCCATGTCGAGCGTCAGCACGCGCTTATGCTGCAGCGACTCAGGGACGTTGCCGAGGTTGATCTGCTGCGCGAGCCCTTCCGCAATCGCGGTCTTGCCCACGCCAGGCTCGCCGATGAGCGCCGGGTTGTTCTTGGTGCGCCGGCTCAGGATCTGGATCACGCGCTCGATCTCCGTCTCCCGCCCGATCACCGGGTCGAGCTGGTTGCGGCGCGCGAGCTCGGTGAGGTCGCGGCCGAACTGGTCGAGCAGCGGGGTCTTCGACGGCTTCTTCGGCGCAGGCTCGGCCTCGGTCTCGGCGCTCGAGTCGTGCAGCAAGCGCTCGATCTCTCCGCGCACCTTCTCGAGGTTGGCGCCCAGGTCCTCCAGCACGTGCGCCGCGATGCCTTCGCCCTCGATGAGCAGGCCAAGCAGCAGGTGCTCGGTGCCGACGTAGTTGTGCCCCATGCGCCGCGCTTCCTCGAAGGAGATCTCGATGACCTTCTTCACGCGCGACGTCGGAATGATCTGCTGGATGATGATCCGTTCGTTGCGACCGAGCACGGACTCGATCGTCTGCCGGACCTTGCCGATCTCTACGCCAAGGTTGTTGAGAACCTTGGCGGCCAGGCCTTCACCCTCGCGGAGCAGTCCGAGGAGCAGGTGCTCTGTGCCGATATAGCTGTGGTGCGATCGTTCTGCTTCTTCCTGAGCAAGCGTCAGAACTTTCTTGGCCCGCTCGGTAAATCGTTCAAACGGATACAAGGTTCCTATCCTCCTGACTCCTTTCTACGCCTAGGTGGGGCCAGCACCTCCTCAACGCAACAGTGGTACCTGACGGTACCTCTGCACCTAATATAACGTCCAACTCAGCCACCCTAATTCACTTATGAGGAGGCGCGGTGAGGCACCTTCTCCAGCGGCTCGGTGGCTTCCTCGTCGCCGCTGTCGCTCTCGCTCTGCCGACCGTCTTCATACCCATCGCAAGCGATTCCTACATCCTGCCGCGTGCGTCGATTGTGATCGCCGGCGCGTGTCTTGGCGTTGGTATCGCATTTTTCCTTCCTGACGGGCCCGGGCTAGGCGCCTTGCGGTGGCCGCTCATCGCAGCCGCCGCCGCAGCGGCCCTGGCCTTCGCCTTCTCGGTTTCGTGGCCGCTGAGCCTCGCCGGGTCGTACACACGATACGAGTCCCTTCCAATGAGGCTCAGCTACCTCGGGCTGCTGGCCTCGGCGGTATGGCTCCTGCGCGACCGGAGGTCGCGCGACTGGGTGGTGGTCGCGTTCGTCTTCGGCGTGTGCGTGGCCGCGCTGGAGGGCGTCCAGCAGTGGGCGGCACAGGTCGCCTTTCGGCCCGACGGCAACCTGGGCAACGCCAACCTGCTAGCTGCGCTCATCGCGCTGGCGTTCCCGCTGGCCGTCGACCGGACGCTGCGTGGTGGCGTGTTCGTGCTCGCCTGGGTCGCGGCCGTCGTCGTGCTCGCCGCGGGCCTTTTCGCCACGACCTCACGCAGCGGAGGCTTCGGCGTCGTGGCCGGGCTCCTGGCCCTGGGCGTGTTCGCCACGCCCAGGCGCTTTGTGATCGGGACCGCGCTCGCCTCCGCGGGGGTCATGGGCATCGGGCTGGTCGTGATGCTGGCTTCCCCGCTGCGCATCCTGAACAACGATCCCCCCGAGCTGCGCCTCCATCTGTGGGGGGACGGGCTGCACATGGTCGCGGCCCGCCCCCTTACCGGATGGGGTGAAGACACCACCGGGCTTGCCTTTGGCCGCTTCCTGAGCCAGGACTACGCCTCGCTCGTGACCTTCGACCGCGTCCACTCCGGGGCCCTCGACATAGCGGCGACGCAGGGCGTCCTCGGGCTTGCCGCGCTCGGCTCGGTGCTGGTCGTCCTAGGCCTGGGAGCGTGGCGGCGGCGGGCGGACCGGGACGTCGCCGCGCTTGCCGCCGCGCTGGCCGGCTACTCGGTGTGGGTGTTCTTCAACTTCGACTGGTCTCCCGCCACCGGCGCGTTCTGGCTTCTCGCCGGCACCCTATGGTCAAGTGTCCTCCCCATTCATGGGGAGGTGGCGGCAAAGCCGCCGGAGGGGCCGGGCCGGAGCTATGCCTGGCGCCCCGTAGTCGCGTCGGCACTGGTTGCAGCCTCGGTCGTGTTTGCCGTCTTCCCCGTCCTCGCCGACACCTGGTACCTCCGCGGCCGCGCCGACCTGTCAGTCAAGGTCGACCCCCTCCAGGCCCAGTATCACTGGGCGCTCGGCGAGGGCATGCTGGCAAGCGGCGACCTGAGCGGAGGAGTTGCCGAGATGAGGCGCGCGGCCGACCTGGGCGAGACCGAGCCCGCGTTTTACGTCGAGCTGGGCGACCGCGAGCTTCAACTCGGCGACCGGACCCGGGCGCGCCGCGACTACGAGCGCGCGCTCGAGATCGACCCCTTCTACACCCCAGCCTCCCAGCGCCTGTCGGCGCTCGGCTGAACAGGGAATGAAATTGCGAGCGTTTGGCACCTAAAGCGCCTCTCGCGCCGATTTCAGAGGCGCGTTTGGCGCCAACCGTGCGGAATCCCGCCGACTTACGGGCCGGAGCTACTCCTCTTCTTCGGGGTACTCGTCGTGCCGGTGGTCCGTCCGCGCACCGGCCAGGCTCGCCGGCGGGGCCGACAGCTGCTTGAGGCTGAGCGAGATCCGCCGCCGGGCGGTGTCGATGCCGATCACCTTGACCTGCACCGTCTCGCCGACCTTCAGCACGTCCTCGGTCCGCTCGACGTGGTCCCACGACAGCTCCGAGATGTGGAGCAAACCCTCGATGCCCGGCATGATCTGGAGGAACGCGCCGTACTTCTTGGTCTTGGTGACCTGGCCCTCGACGATCGAGCCAACCGGCATCGATTGGACCAGGCGCTCCCACGGATCCTGCTGCAGCTGGCGCAGCGAAAGCGAGATCCGGGTCTGCTCGGGGTCGAGCTTGATCACCTTCACGGTGACCTCCTCGCCGAGCTGGAGCACGTCCGTCACCTTCGAGACGCGGTCCCACGAGAGCTCCGAGATGTGGATCAAGCCGTCCGCGCCGCCGATGTCGACGAATGCGCCGTAGCTCGTGATCCCGGAAACGGTGCCCTTGACCGTGGTCCCGGTCTGCAGCCTGCTGAAAAGCTCCTCGCGCTTGCGCGCGCGGTCCTCGTCCTCCGCCGCCTTCTGGCTGACGATCAGCCGGTTGCGCTTGCGGTTGACCTCGAGGATCTTGACCGGGATCCGCTTGCCGACCAGCGACTCGAGCGAACCCGCGTAGGCGCGCGCGACCTGGCTGGACGGCAGGAAGCCCCGCAGGCCGAGGATGTTGACGATCAGCCCGCCCTTGTTCTGCTCGCGCACGTCGGCGTCGATCACCGTGCCGTCCGTCTGCTTCTCCGCGGCCACGAGCCACGTGGTCTCGGCCCGCGCGCGACGCAGGCTCAGGACGACGTTGCCCTCCTCGTTCTCCGGCTGAAGGACGTATACCTTGATCTGGTCGCCTGGCTCGAGGCCGGCCGGGTCCATGTCCCCGCGAAGGCCGAGCTCCTTGCTCGAGATGACGCCCTCTGCCTTGGCGCCGATGTCGACCAGGACCTCGTCAGGGTCGACGCGTACGACGATCCCATCCACGATGTCCCCGTGGTTGGGGGTTTTGAAGGCCTCCTCCTCGAAGTGGAGGTAGTCCTCCATGGTCATCGCAGCCGAAGAATCCTGGTCGGTCCCCTCCTTGTTCTCGGTCAGGACGGCACCAGACTCAGTAGACAAATTACGAACCCCCTAGAAGTTATTGATGTGGTGTTGGTCGTCAGAACGGCCTCCGCCTAAATGAACGCCAATTGTAACGCAGTTCGGCTCATCTACCCGGCAAACGGAAGGGCCAGGTCGTGGTTGTCGATCAGCCTCGTCTGGCCGATTCGGACGGCCACCACCGCGAGGCTGCCGGGCTTCCGAAAAGTAGCCGGATCGACGACCTCCGCGTATTCGACCCGGACCAACGGCTCGCGGCCAAGACGGCCCAGCAGAAGCCCCCGGAGGTGCTCCGGGTCGCGTTGACCTGACGCGTACGCGTACGCCGCCTCGCGCAGGGCCGCGCTGAGGCTTACCGCCGCCGTGCGCTGCTGGGGGTCGAGGTAGACGTTGCGTGAGCTGAGCGCCAGGCCATCGGGCTCGCGCACGGTCGGGACGACCCGGATGTCGACGCCGAGGTCAAGGTCGCAGACGAGGCGCTTGACCACGGCCGCTTGCTGGGCGTCCTTCTGGCCAAAGTAGGCGCGGTCGGGCTCGGCGGCCCCGAAGAGCTTCGTGACGACGGTGGCCACGCCTTCGAAGTGGCCCGGACGTGCGGCGCCTTCGAGAGTATCCGTGATCCCGCTCACATGCACGCGCGTGCTCGCGTCGGGCGGATACATGGCTTCGACGGACGGCCGGTACACGGCGTCGACTTCGGCGTCCCGAAGCATCGAGTAGTCGCGCTGCCAGTCCCGCGGGTAGCGGTTGAGGTCCTCGTTCGGCCCGAACTGGAGCGGGTTGACGAAGACGCTCACGACCACCACGTCGTTTTCGCTGCGTGCAGCGTCGATCAGCCGCATGTGCCCGGCGTGCAGGGCGCCCATCGTCGGCACAAGACCGATCGACTTCCCCTCACGGCGCCAGGAGCGCGAGGCCGCATGCATCGCGCTCGCATGTTCGATTACGGACGGATGAGCCTCAGCCGCCGTATCTGGCCTCTTCGCGATCCTTCGCAGGAGCTGAGCCGTTGGCGGAGTACTCGTGCTCCGGCCCGGGGAACTTCCCGGTCCTTACGTCCTCCGCGTAGGCGCTCGCGGCGCGCGCTATCTCCTCGGCGAGGTTGGCGTACCGCTTCACGAACTTCGGCGCCTTGCCGGTGGTGAGCCCGAGCATGTCGTGCATCACGAGCACCTGCGCGTCGGCGCCGGGGCCTGCGCCGATCCCGATCGTCGGGATGCGCAGCGTCTTTGTCACGTCGGCCGCGAGCTTGCTGGGCATGCCCTCCAACACGATGCTGAACGCGCCCGCTTGCTCGAGCGCCTTCGCGTCGGCCAGGATCTTGGCGGCTTGGGCGTCGGTCTTGCCCTGCACCTTGAACCCGCCCATCGTGTGGACCGACTGGGGCGTGAGGCCGACGTGCCCCATGACGGGGATTCCGATCTCGGCGAGCCGGCGCGTGATCTCGATCACACGGCCGCCACCCTCGAGCTTGACGGCGTGCATGCCCGCCTCCTGGACGAAGCGCCCGGCGTTCGCGATCGCCTGCTCGGTGGACACCTGGTACGACATGAACGGCATGTCGCCTACCAGGAGCGCCTGCCTCGAGCCCCGCGACACCGCCTTGGCGTGGACCAGCATGTTCTCGACTGTCACCGGCAGCGTCGTCGGGTAGCCGAGCATGACCATGCCGAGGCTGTCGCCGACCAGCAGGACCGGGATCCCCGCCTCGTCCAGGATCTTGGCGCTGAGGTAGTCGTACGCGGTCAGGACGGCAAAGCGCCTGCCCTCGTCCTTGAAGCGCTGAACGTCCAGCACCGTGGTCATCTGCGACCTCTCCTTCGGGTCGCTGCCACATCACGGGTCAGCGCCCTCCTGGTCCGCCCCGCCGCCGCAGGATCGAGTCCCGCGTGTTGCGCGATCTGGAGCGCGGCCAGGGCGAGCATACGATAAAGGTCGGGGTCGTCCACGACCGCCAGGTGCCGTCTGACTGTGTCGGCGTCGCCTCGGCGGATCGGTCCCGTGAGGGCGCGCACAGGCCCCTTGTCGCGGATGTTGGCCAGCGCCCCCTCGACCAGGGGCAGCAGCGCCTCGAGGCTCGCCTCTTCCGTCCATCCGATCTTCTCCAGCATGCGTACCGCCTCGGCGACGACCACGTCGACGAAGTTGGACGCGTAGACCGCCGCGGCGTGGTATGCGGCGCGGTCCTGCTCGCGGACGTGGTGCGGCTTCGCGCCGAGCTCCCTCGCCAACGTGCGCAGGCGACGCATCAGCGGCGCCGACGTGGCGTCGACGGCGACAGTGATGCCGTGGAACGCTCCGGGCTCGCGCGGGAAGGGGAACGACTGGAGCGGGTGAAATGAGCCGAGGGCGTGCCCGCGCAAAGGGCTCAGCGCGTCGAGGCCGAGGGCTCCGCTTAGATGGACGAAGCTCAAGCGGAGGTCAGGGTCCATGCGCGCCATGCGGGCCGCCGCCTCGGCCACGAATCCGTCGGGCACGGCGAGGAACACGACGCCCTCGCGGGGCATCCGAAACCCCTCGCGCGACGGGACGAGTCGGGTGCGATGACCTGCAGCCCGGAACGCCCGTGCCAGGCTGCGGCCGAGATTGCCTCGGCCCGCGACTGTCAGCAGATCAGGCGTGCTGGTGCTACGACGCCGCGCTCGACGAGCTGGCCGCGGCGGGCGCCAAAGGCTCCTCGCTGGCGAGGATCTCGTCCAGCTCCTTGCCGTCGATCGTCTCGACGAGCTTCAGCCGCTCGACCACCGCGTCCATCTTGTCCCGCTGCTTGGTCAGGATGGTCTTCGCGGTCTGATAGCCGTGACCGATGATCGAGCGAATCTCCTCGTCGATGATGGCCGCGATCTCTTCTGAATAGTTGCGCTGCTCACCCAGGTCGCGGCCGAGAAAGACCAGCTCCTCCTTGTGGCCCATCGTCACGGTGCCGAGCTTGTCCGACATGCCCCACTGCGTCACCATGCGGCGCGCCAGCTGAGTCGCGCGCTGGATGTCGTTCTCGGCACCGGACGTGATGTCCTGGAAGACGATCTCCTCCGCCACGCGACCGCCCATGATGCCCGCGATCTGGTCCATCAGCTCGTCGCGCGAGATGAGGTACTTGTCCTCTGCGGGCAGGCTCAGCGTCCAGCCGAGCGCCATGCCGCGGGAGATGATCGAGACCTTGTGCACCGGGTCGGTGTGCGGAAGGGCCTTCATCACCAGGGCGTGGCCGGTCTCGTGGTAGGCGATGACTTCCTTCTCGTGCTCGGAGATCCGCCGGCTCTTGCGCTCGGGACCGGCGATCACGCGGGCGATCGCCTCCTCGAGCTCGTCCATGCCGATCACCTTCTTGTTGGCACGCGCGGCCAGGATCGCAGCTTCGTTGATCAGGTTGGCCAGATCGGCGCCGCTGAAGCCCGGGGTCTGGCGCGCCAACACGTCGAGGTCGACCGTCGAGTCGAGCGGCTTGTTGCGCGCGTGGACGTCGAGGATCTGGCGGCGGCCCTTGATGTCGGGCCGGTCGAGCGTGACGTGCCGGTCGAAGCGGCCGGGGCGGAGCAGGGCGGGGTCGAGCACGTCGGGCCGGTTGGTCGCCGCGATGACGATGACATGCGTGTTGGTGTCGAAGCCGTCCATCTCGACGAGCAGCTGGTTGAGGGTCTGCTCGCGCTCGTCGTGTCCACCGCCGAGGCCCGCGCCACGCTGCCGGCCGACCGCGTCGATCTCATCGACGAACACGATGCACGGTGAGTTCTTCTTGGCCTGGTCGAAGAGGTCGCGCACTCGGCTCGCGCCGACTCCGACGAACATCTCGACGAACTCCGAGCCCGAGATCGAGAAGAACGGCACGCCCGCCTCGCCGGCGACGGCCTTGCTCAACAGCGTCTTGCCCGTTCCGGGAGGCCCGACGAGCAGCACACCCTTCGGGATGCGTGCGCCGAGGGCGACGAACTTCTCGGGGTACTTGAGGAACTCGACGATCTCGGTCAGCTCCTGTTTAGCCTCATCGACACCCGCCACGTCGGCGAACGTGATCGCGGGCTTGTCGCCGGCGATCATCCGCGCCCGAGACCGGCCGAACGAGATCGCCTGGTTGTTGCCGCTCTGGGTCTGGCGGAGCACCCACCACATGAAGGCGGCGATCAGGATCACCAGGATGATGTTCGGCAGCAGCACGCTGATCAGGTAGCTGCCGGTCTGGCTCTTGTCGAACTTGACGTCGACCTTGTCGGTCTGCATCTGGGTCAGGAGCTGGCTGCATCCGCTGCTGCAGTCGGGCAGCACCACGTTGTGCTTCTTGCCACCAAGCTCAGTCGCGACGCCGTCGGTGCCGTTGATCTCGAGGGACTGCACCTTGCCCTCGTCGGCCTGCGAGATCAGGTAGGAGTAAGTCCAATCGGGCGAGTTCTGGCCGTTCTGGATCGAGCTCCAGGTGAACCAGAAGATCAGGCCAAGGACAACCACCAATGCAAAGTAAAAAAGGCTGGAGCGGGGGAAGCGACTCAACTCAGATCTCCTCGAGGGACTTTTGGCGTTTCTAGCCTAACAACTTTCCCAGCCGGCGCAACCGGCATAGGCGCCACCGCCACGTGCACTCTCTCGTTCTCGCGGCCGGCTGCAAAGTCGGCGTCGACGGCGACGCCGGGGATCCAGGCGAGCCGGTCGCCCGCGAAAACCAGCGGCCATGTATCGCGCTCTTCGCGGGCCACGCGCGCGTCCACAAATACGTCCTGGAGCTTGCGCGTGCCCCGGCCGCCCAGGGGGCGCATGCGCAGCCCGGGGCGCCGGTAGCCGACGCGCAGCTGAAGCCCGCCGCGAAGGTGCACGACCCTTGGGTCGTCGCAGCCCGCGCAGGTCGTGACCTCGAGCCGAGGCTGAAGCCGAGCGGGGCGCCGCGACGAGACGACCTCCATGTGGTCCCCCACGATACGGAAACGCAGGGCGCCGGGAAGGTCGACGCCGCGACCGCCGCGGCCGGGGCGGGCCAGGTTCAGCATCGCCTCGACGTGGGCCCGCGAGAGCCCTGGCTCAAAACCGCCTGCACCTTGATAGATACGCTTGAGCGCTTCGACGGCGACTGGCTCAGGCATTTCGAGCAGACGGCTCCGCGTGACCGGGCCCGTGGCCGCGTCGGCAGCGGCGTCCTGCCATCTCGCGGCCGCCACGGCGGCGGCGTGGATGCGGTTGGTGATTCCGGGGCGGGCACGCTCAAGCTCGGGGAGGATCTGTGATCGCACCCTCACCCGCGCAAACCGCAGTTCGAGGTTGGCCGGGTCCTCGTGCGGAACCACGCCCCGCTGCTCGAGAAACGCGCGCACCTCGCTCTTCCAGACACCCAGCAGCGGACGCACGTAATGGCCGCGTCGCGCAGGCATGCCGCGCATGCCCGCGAGCCCGCACCCGCGCAGCATATGAAGGGCCGCGCCTTCGACGAGGTCATCCGCCGTGTGGGCGAGCGCGACGACATCCGCGCCCGCTTCGGCGCGAGCCCGCTCGAGAAAGTCGTATCGAAGCGTCCGCGCCGCGGCCTGCAGCGATCCCCTGGCGAGCGGTGACTTGCGGCGCTCGGTGATGATCCGAACGCCGAGACGCGCGCACAACGCCTCGACCTGCCGCGCGACCGCGTCGGACCCGTCGCGTAGTGCGTGGTCGTAATGGGCGGCCACGAAGTCGCGGCCCGCTTCGTGGAGCGCGATGAGCAACGCGGTCGAGTCGGGGCCTCCGGAGACCGCGGCGAGAACTCTGCCCGGTGGGAGCTCGTTCATGGTGGTGCCGGGTGGACTCGAACCACCGACAACGCGATTATGAGTCGCGCGCTCTACCACCTGAGCTACGGCACCGCCGTACGAGATGCTAGCGAGAGGCCTGGGCGCGCGCCTTCAGCTTGCTCTTCTTTCTCCGGTGCTTGGCGATGGCGACTCGCTTTCTCTTGTTCATGGCCTCAGACGAGGGTGGGCTGGGGGGCCTGGGATCAGGATGGTTGCGGAGGTCGGATTCGAACCGACGACCTTCGGGTTATGAGCCCGACGAGCTGCCGCTGCTCCACTCCGCGATTCGATTATACCCGCGGCCTTTCCCGGCCTCGTCGGGCGGTTTTTCCACCCGCTTTGCGCAAAACGTGTCCATCGATTGCGCGCGAGTGGCGGACGGGCGCGGAGTTGTCCTGGCCGCGGGTGACGGCACCGGCGAGGGGGTGGTGACCAGGTACAGCTTCTCGTTCGGCTTCGCGTAGCCGTTCAACCGCGCCTCCTCCTCGTCGGCGGTGCCCGAGGTCAACGCCTGGACGTCTTTGCGATAGCCCGCGTTCTGGGCGGCGATGTCCGAGTTCTGCCGGCGCAGGTCCGAGACCTGCTGGCTCAGCTTGTGGCCGACATAAGCCTCCTGGGCAAACGCCACTCCGGCCCAGGCGAGGACGACGCCGATCGCGCCCAGCAGCACCACGTTGCGCACGCCAAACGAGCTGGTGCGCAAACTTCCCGCGACGGTCAATGCTCTGTTCTGTCTCATGCTGCGACGTTTTCTGGGATGTCGAACGGGGGAGCCGACTATAACAAACGGGCCCTTGTCCTCCCCATTTATGGGGAGGTGTCGGCGCAGCCGACGGAGGGGCTCGTGGTCTTGCTTTAGCGGGCTTCTTCCCACCGTCGAAGCATTTCTTCGGAGTCCACGTCGGCGAAGCTCTTGCCCTCGCTCCGCAGCCCCGCTTCGGCGGCCGCGAAGCGGCGGCGGAACCTCTGTCCCGCGACGCGCAGCGCGTCCTCGGGGTTGAGCTTCATCGTCCGCGCCAGCGACACGACGGCGAACAGCATGTCGCCCAGCTCCTCGAATGCGCGGTCGCGGTCGTCGACCTCGGCCAGCTCCTTCGCCTCCTCCGCCACCGACTCGGCCGCCGCGGCCGGCGTGCTGAAGTCGAAACCCACCCGCGCCGCTCGCTTCTGCAGGCCGAGGGCCCAGGCCAGGGCAGGCAGCGAGGCCGGCACGCGATCCACCACCGACTGGTCATCGCCCGCCTGACGCGACTCGCTGATCTTCTGGTGCTCCCAGTTGCGCAGCACCTCGTCGGCGTTCGCGACGGACACGTCGCCGAAGACATGCGGGTGGCGCTTGACCATCTTCGCGGCAACCGCCTCCGAGACCTTCGAGGCGTCGAACCGACCTTCCTGAGCCGCGATCTCCGCGTGCATCGCGACCTGGAGCAGAAGGTCGCCCAGCTCTTCCATCATCTTGGCGTCGTCTTTGGCGTCGATCGCCTCGAGCAGCTCGTATGTCTCCTCGAGAAGGTACGGCCGCAGCGACTCATGGGTCTGCTCGCGGTCCCATGGACATCCGTCGGGAGCGCGAAGCCGGTGCACGACCTCGAAGATGGCCGCGATCCCGTCTGAGTAAGGCTTCTCGCTCATGTGGGTGTCAGCAGACATTACCGCGAACCTACGGCCGCGCCGCCGACTGCGTAGAGGGTCGACATCTCGTCCAGCAGGAGCAGGAGATCCGCCTGCCAGCCCTCGCCCTGGCGACGCATCCTGATCCGGTTCGGACCGACCGCGATGCGCCCAGGCAGGCGCCGCGAGAGCTCCTCCACGTCGAGCAGGCGCTCCGGGTCGACGCGGATGACGATGTCGCGGCCCTCGGCGATGACGCCACGCAGCCCCATGCGCTGGCCGCGCAGCTTCACGCGCAGCGAGTACGCCAGGTTGTCCAGCTGCTCTGGCGGGTTGCCGTAGCGATCGCGTAGCGAGCGCAGCATCGAGTCGAGCGCGTCCTCGTCCTCCGCGCCGGCCAATTGGCGGTAGGCGCCGAGGCGCAGCTTCTCGTCGCGGATGTACGAGCGCGGGATGAAGTGGTCGAGCGGCAGGTCGAGGTTCATCTCCGCGGTCGACAGCACGTCGGCCACTGCGGTTTCGTCCTCCCCGCCGCGGAGCTTCGCCACCGCGCTCTGCAGCATCTGGAGGTACATCTCGAAACCGACGGAGGTGATCGCCCCGTGCTGCTCGGTGCCCAGCAGGTTGCCCGCGCCGCGTATCTCGAGGTCGCGGAGCGCGATCTTGAATCCCTGGCCGAGCTCATGGAGCCCCGAGATCACGTCCAGCCGCTTGTCCGCATGCTCTGTGAGCGAGCGCGTCGGGTCGTAGAGAAAGTAGGCGTATGCGCGCCGGCCCGATCGCCCCACACGACCGCGCAGCTGATAAAGCTGCGCCAGCCCGAAGCGGTCCGAGCGCTCGACCAGGATCGTGTTGACGTTCGGGATGTCGAGGCCCGACTCGATGATCGTCGTGCAGACCAGCACGTCGTACGTGCCGGACTCGAAGTCCACCATCACCGAAGCCAGCTCGTCCTCTGCCATCTGCCCGTGGCCGATGGCGACGCGCGCGTCCGGGATCAACGCGCGGATGCGTTCGGCGGCCTTCTGGATCGTGCGCACTCGGTTGTGCACGAAATACACCTGGCCCTTGCGCTGCAGCTCGCGGCCGATCGCCTCCTTGATCAGCTCGTCGTCTTCCGCGGTGACGTAGGTCTTGATCGGCTGGCGCTCCTCGGGCGGGGTCTGGATGACGCTCATGTCGCGAATGCCGCCGACCGCCATGTGCAGGGTGCGCGGGATCGGCGTCGCCGAGAGGGACAGCACGTCGAGCTGCGTGCGCAGCTTCTTCAACCGCTCCTTCTGCATCACGCCGAAGCGGTGCTCCTCGTCGATGACGAGCAGGCCCAATCGCTTGAAGCGCACATCGCGCTGGAGGAGGCGATGCGTGCCGACCACAATGTCAACGTGGCCGGACTTCAGGCCCTCCACCGTCCGCGCCTGCGTCTCGTCGTCGACGAATCGCGACAGCATCTCCACGACGACCGGGAAATTCTTCAGACGCTCGCGGAAGACGTGGAAGTGCTGCTGCGCGAGCACCGTCGTCGGCGCGAGGAGCGCCACCTGCTTGCCGCTCATCGCCGCCTTGAACGCCGCACGCAGCGCGAGCTCCGTCTTGCCAAAGCCGACGTCGCCGCACAGGAGCCTGTCCATCGGGCGATCGGACTCCATGTCCGCCTTGATCTCCGCCAGGGCGGCGACCTGGTCGGGCGTCTCTTCATAGGGAAAGGAGGACTCGAGCTCCTGCTGCCACGCGGTGTCCGGCGCAAACGCGATGCCGGGACGCGCCTCGCGCATCGAATAGATCTTCAGCAGATCCTCGGCCACGTCCTGCACGACCTTGCGCGCGCGTCCTCGCGCGCGCGTCCAGTCCGAAGTGCCAAGCCGGTGAAGGGCGGGCGTGCCCTCCGCCCCGCCCAGGTATTTCTGGACGCGGTCGAGGTTTTCCACCGGCACAAAGAGGCGGTCGCCCTCCGCGTACTCGAGCTCGAGGTACTCGCGGTGCGCTCCGTCCGACTCGATGAGCCGCATGCCCTTGAAGCGGGCGATACCGTGGTCGACGTGCACGACCAGCTCGTCCGGCTCGAAGTCGAGCGTGAACTCGCGGGTCATGTCCTCGGCCTTGGTCCGGGCGCCACGCGTGGGGCGTGAAGGTCGTCTGACCCGGCCGAACAGCTCGGCGTCCGTGGCCAGGTGGAAGCCGGCCTCGGGCTGCGAGCAGCCTGCCGTGATGTCGACCGACGCGTGTTCGAGCGCCGGCTTCAGCTCGAGGTCCAGGTCGAGATCGACCGCGGTCAGCGGAGTCTTGACGCCGCCCTCGTCGAGCAGCGCTCGGAGCCGCTCGTCCTGCTCAGTCGCGAAGACGATGGTGGCGCCCTCGCTCCTCGCCGCGAAACCCGCGAGCGCGCGAGGCTGGCCAACCAGCGGCTCGCCGGCGAACCAACCGAGGTCGATGATGTCGCCCGCGCCCTCCCCCGCGGTGATAGTCAGGCGCGGCCCGTCCCCCAGCTCCTCGAGCCGGTGCACCGTCGGCAGCGTGAACTCGGGCGGCAGCTCGCCGCCCCCCGCCTCGGCCGCGGCGAGCATCGCCGCCTCGTCGAGCAGCGTCCGCGCGTCCGCCAGCTGGCGGCCCGGCTCGAAGTCGATGACGACCGCTCCTTCCGGCAGGTGGTCGAGGAGCGACGGGCGCGACGGGTCGAGGTAGGCGGCGTAGAACTCGACGCCCGCGAACGCCGCGCCGGCCTCGAGCCGGGTCAGGTCGTCCTCCCACTCGGAGCGGACGTCGCCTCGCAGCCTGCTCATGGTCACCGACTGGCGCAGGCGCTCCACCGCCGCCCTGCCCCGCTCCGGCCCGATCAACAGCTCGCGGCCGGTCCGGATGGTCACGTCGCGGACCGGCATCACCGACCGCTGGTTCTCGGGGTCGAACAGGCGCAGCGTCTCGACCGCGTCGCCCGACCATTCGGCGCGCACAGGGGCGTCCGCCGCGGAGGGAAAGACGTCCAGGATGCCGCCCCGCAGCGAGAACTGGCCCCGCTCCTCGACCAGCGGCTCCCGCGTGTAGCCGAGCTCGACCAGGCGCGCCGCGACCACGACCGGGTCCGGGCCCTGACCGGGCTTCAGGACCACGGTGCTGTCGACGAGGTCCTCGCGCGAGATCGTCTGGCGGGTGATCGCGCGCCGCGACGACACCACCAGGGCCGGTTGGATGGGGCGGTCCGCATCTGCCAGCGCAGCCAGTGCCTCGAGCCTCCGGTTGATCGCCTCGTCGAAGGCCGGCGGCCGGTCGAGGAAGGAGACCGAGACCTCGGCGAAGACGTTCGTCGTCGGATGAGCGGCCAGCCACAACCGCATCTCGTCGGCGAACCGCTCCGGCGACGGCACGAGGATGAGCACCGTCTTGCCGCGCTCGACGCAGGCGCGGGCGACCGCAGCGGCGATGATCGGCCAGGCAGGGCGTGGCAGGCGCGCGACGTGGATCTCCGACGAACCCCTCGCGATCCAGCCCTCCAGCCGCGGCGCCGCGCCGATCGCGGCCTTCCACAGTTTGGTCACGGCAGCTCCTCGCACCCCAGCGCACCGGGCCGGTTGTAGCGATCCATCGCGCGCTCGATGCCGGCGTCGAGCGCGAGCTCGAGTGCGTCGGCGACGCCGCTGACGATGGTGGGGATGCGCTCCGCCTCCGCCTTGCTGAATCGCCCCAGGACGTAGTGCACGCCCGACTGCGACCCCCTTCGCGATGGCTTGCCGATGCCCACTCGGAACCGCACGAAGTCGTCGGTGCCGAGCGACTCGATGATCGAGAGGACGCCGTTGTGCCCGGCGCCCGATCCGCCACGCCGGATTCGCATGCGGCAAAGCGGGAGGTCGAGCTCGTCGTAGACCACCCACGCCTGCGCAGGCGTCAGGCCCGTGTCCTTCAGCGCCTTCGCCACGGCCTGACCCGAGAGGTTCATGTAGGTCTGGGGCAGGACGAACCACGCGCCTCGCGCTTCCGCACGGCCAACCAGCGAGCGCCAGCGCTTCTTGTCGATGGGCGTGCCGAGCCGGCCCGCGAGCTCGCGAAGGCACGCAAACCCGAGGTTGTGGCGCGTGTCGGCAAACTCCGACTCGGGATTGCCGAGCCCGACGATCAGCCGCTCTTCCTTTCTTTCTTCCATGCGGGCGCAGTTAGGCCCGCGGCGAGCGCCGCAGACCGTGCATCGAGTCTAAAGCCGCCTCGGGGCGAGCTCTATTCCGGACGAGACCAGGGCCGCCACCGTGAGCCGGTTCATCTCCTTGCCCTCCCTGGCCGTGGCGTGGTCCCAGCCGAGTAGGTGAAGCAGACCGTGCACCGCAAGCAGCGCCACCTCGGTGCGCTCGTCGTGGCCGAACTGCCTGGCCTGGCGCCGCACGGCCGGCCACGAGATCGCGACGTCGCCGACGTGCTCGGCCGACCCCGCGAAGGAGAGCACATCGGTGGCGTGGTCGTCGCCGGCGTAGGTCCGGTTGAGCTCGCGTAGCTCCTCGTCCCCGGTGAGTCGGATCGCGACGGTCGCGGCGCCTTCGGGCAGGCGAGCCGCGATCTCCGGCAATGCCGCGGCACGGGCCAGCACCTTGCGGAGGAACGCGGGGGCCACGCCGGCCGGCACCGCCTTGACGACTTCGGCTTCCAGTACAGTCACCGTCGATGAAGATTCTCGTGACCGGCGGCGCGGGTTTCATCGGGTCGCACGTGGTCGACGCCTACGTCGCAGCCGGGCACGAGGTGGCGGTGCTTGACAACCTCAGCACCGGCCGCGAGGAGAACGTCAACCCGAAAGCCCCTGTCCACCGCGTCGACGTGAGAGACCTCGATCGGGTGCGGGAGGCAATCGGCTCGTTCAAGCCAGACGTCGTCAACCACCATGCCGCGCAGGCGGAGGTGCCGAAGTCGGTCGCCGACCCCGGGTACGACGCGCACGTCAATGTGGTGGGAGGCCTGAACGTGCTGCGCGCATGCGTCGACAACTCGGTGCGCAAGGTCATCTTCAGCTCCACGGGCGGCGCCCTGTACGGCGAGCCCGACGTCGTGCCGGCGGACGAGGACCATCCGATTCGCCCGCTGTCTCCTTATGGGACGAGCAAGTTCGCGTTCGAGCAGTACCTCGGCACGTTCGAGCGCACTTTCGACCTGCGCTTCACGACCCTTCGCTACGCCAACATCTATGGCGCACGCCAGGACTTCTTCGCGGAAGAAGGCCGCGTGGTCGCGATCTTCGCCAGCCGGATGATCGAAGGCAAGCCGGTCACCATCGACGGGGACGGCAACCAGTCGCGCGACATGCTCCACGTCGGCGACGTGGCGACGGCCAACCTCGCCGCTCTGGAGCGAGGCGACGGGGGCACGTTTCACATCAGCTCCGGCATCCCGGTGACGATCAACGATCTGTTCCGCAAGCTGTCGATCCTCACCGAGTACAGGCTCGAGCCGCGTCTCGGCCCGGCACGCAAAGGCGACGTGTACCGCATTGCCCTCGACAACACCCGGGCCAGGGAGCAGCTCGGCTGGGAGCCGCGCGTCCAGCTCGAGGAGGGGCTGCGCCTGACGGTCGACTACTTCCGTGAGCGGATCGCCAGGCTTCACTCTTCAAGAAGTTGAGCACCCTCGCATTCCTCCACGGCTACGGCGCCACCGTCCTTCTCATCTATGCGGTGCTGCTGGCCCTGTGGGGCACGTATCACTACTTCCGCACCCAGAAGGTCAGCGGCGGTTTTCGGTCGAGCTACCTGATCATGGCCGGCGTGACCGCGCTGCAGGGATTGCTCGGCCTTGCTGCCCTGATCGGTGGAGGCAGTCCCCGGGAAGGGCTGCTGCACGTGGTCTACGGAATCTTCGCGGTCATCTTCCTGCCGGGCGCCTACCTCTACGCGCGCGGCGGCACGAGCCGCCGCGAGGCGCTGATCCTTGCCGGCGCGGCCTGGATCGTGAGCATCGCGTACTTCAGGGGCATTTCGACGGGCTAAGGTAGGCGGCGCGATGGACCCTTCTGCGCGTGTGAGCAAGACGACTTCGCGGCCTCCCATCCCGGCCGAGCCCGAGCGACGCGTGCTGATCACCGGCGGGGCGGGTTTTCTCGGCGTCAACGCCGCCGTTCATCTCGTCAAGGACGGCTGGTACGTGACGTTGCTCGACAACCTGAGCCGGCCGGGCACCGAGCGCAACCTCAAGTGGGTCCTGACGCGCTATCCCAACCGGATCGCCTTCATTAAAGAGGACGTGAGGAACGGGAACGCCCTGGCGGACCACGTGCGGAACCAGGACGCGGTCATCCATCTCGCCGGCCAGGTGGCGGTCACGACGTCGCTGATCGACCCCAACACCGACTTCGACGTCAACGCACGCGGCACGCTCAACATGCTCGAGGCGGTCCGGCTGAACAACCACGACGCGCCGTTTGTCTTCGCCTCGACGAACAAGGTGTACGGCAAGCTCGACCACAACAACGGCCCATGCACCGAGGCGCAGCCGATCGACTTCCACAGCCCGTACGGATGCAGCAAGGGTTCGGCGGACCAGTACGTCAGGGACTACGCCCGCTGCTTCGGCATGAACACGGTCGTGCTGCGCCAGAGCTGCATCTACGGCTCACACCAGTACGGCACCGAGGACCAGGGCTGGGTCGCCCACTTCGTGCACTCGATCCTGAAGGACCGGCCGCTGACCATCTACGGCGACGGCACGCAGGTGCGCGACCTGCTCGACGCGCGCGACCTGAGCGCGCTGTACGCGCTGGCGATCGACAAGATCGGCATCACGCGAGGCGAGATCTACAACGCCGGAGGCGGACCGGAGAACCAGCGCAACCTGATGGAGGTCATCGACCAGATCGGCGAGCTAACCGGGCGCAAGCCGAAGTACAGCTTCGCCGAATGGCGCGAGGGCGACCAGAAGTACTACGTGAGCGACATCTCGAAAGCGCATCGGGATCTCGGCTGGGAGCCGCGGGTCGCGTTCGACAGCGGGCTGCGCGACCTCATCTCCTGGGCGCAGTCGGTCAACTAAGGCCGGACCGAGCAGTCCCCGGGCGCCGGCTGCGGGACGTTGACGGCGATGAGCTTCCAGCCGTTGACCAGGTTCGCGCCGGTGTCGGCAAACCACGCGGGGTGATCCGCGATGAAAGCCTCGTATTCGGGTACCGACCAGCTGATCGGACCCGGCGGCGAGAGCAAGAGAAGCCGGGTCTTGGTGTTGGCGAGCCAGCACTGCAGCAGCGGACCCGCGACCTGCGGGTGTTCGGCGTAGTGATAGCCGGCCGGCAGGTAGAAGAAGGGGTCGTAGAACTGGCTCGTGACCCGATCGCCGCGCAACCCGCCGTCGCGGACCATCACATAGAGAAGGGTAGGCTCGTCGCCAGGCATGTTCAGCACGCCGCCGCGATACTCGGGACGGTTGTAGACCGCCATGATGTCGCGGCCGAGGCTCGTCTCGTAGACGAACAGCGGCTCGGTGGACTTGTACGCGCCCTGCACCGGCAGCCACAGGAGCTGCACCGCAATCAGCCCCGCCGCTGCTGCCGCCGAGGACAGGGGTCGCAATCGCCCGATCCGACCGGGCAGCCACCTCACCAACGCGATGGCGAGCAGGATCGCCGCGAAATCGAGGGGGAGCTCGAAGCGGCGCTCCTTCCATTCAGTCATGTATCGGAGAAACGTCGCAAGGCTCAGCGCTGAGTAGCCGAAGCCAAAGACCAGAAGCAGGTACGACGGAGGCCGCTTCCACAACACCCAGGCCGCCGCCGCGGCCGATGCGAGCGCGGCCGCGCCGAACACGAGCCAGAGCACGCCCGGCGCTGACGCCTGGCCACCTGTCCCGCCCGCCGCGAGGCCCACGAATTGAAAGTTGATGTAGAGCGGATAGATCGGGTTTCCAGTCTGGTCGAGCAGGAACTTGGCGTAGACGACCATTCCAAGCAGCCAGCCGAAGACCAACGGAGCGCGGGATCCTCCCCACCCGCGCGCGCCCATGAGCCACGCGACGACCAGGCCCAACCCGAAGATCCACGCCTCGACCCTCGCCATCGCGGCGATGGCCCACGCCAGGCCCGCCCAAAAACCGTGGCGCGGCAAAAGCCAGATGCCCAACAGGATCAGAGCGGTGGCGATCGGCTCAGCCATCCCCGCGGTGTCGTTGAAGACGGCGACCGGCGACAGCGCCGCGAACGCCCCGGCCACGACCGCCACGGCGAGACCCCAGTACCGATGGCACAACAGAAAGATCAGCGCCACGGCGGCCGTGCCGAAGACCAGGCTCAACAGACGGGCCAGCACGATGTCCGTGGACCCCGTTGCCAGGAACAGGACGTTCATCAGCAGCGGATGCAGTGGCCCCCAGAAGTACTCCCAGCCGCGCATGTCCCAGAGCCGAGGGCCGTGCGAGAGGCCGACCTCCTTCGTGAGGTACGCGATCTGCCAGTGGTGATAGGCGTCCGTGAATCCGTCCCCGGCATTCTCCGCGTCGCTGAAGAACAAGAGGTAGTCGAGCCGCACCGCCACCGCAGCGGCGACGATCGCGCCCAGCCAACCGAGTGGCGGCCGCGAGGCCGGCGCCGCATCGACGGGTTGCTCTGTTGCCCGATCCTCCTCGTCTTCGTCAGCGAGGATCCGCGGCAGAAGCCTCAAGCCGTCGCCGCCTCCGCTGCGATCTGCTCGTGCGCCCGCGCCACCTCGAGCACAGCCCGCTCCATGGTGTCGATGTGCCTCTCCCAGTCGAAGCGCCGGGCCCACTCGACCGCGCACTCCCCGGTGGCCTGGTTCTTCGCCTTGTCGTCGAGCAGCCGCGTGATGCCGGCGGCGTAGTCGTTCACGTCGAGCGGCTCGGCCAGATAACCCGTCCCGGGTCCGACGGTCACTGTCGGGCCGGCCTGGTTCCAGGCGACGACCGGCACGCCCTTCGCCATCGACTCGATCACGCCCATGCCGAAGTCCTCTTCGGGCGCGGGATAGACGTAGACCGCGGCGCCTTCGTAGAGCGAGATGAGCTCCTCCTCGGCGATCTGACCGAGGAAGAGCACGCCGTCCTCGACCTGGAGATCGGAAACGAGGGCCTTCAGCGAGGCGGTGTGCGACGTGGCCGGACCGGGAACGATGAGCTGGGCGCGCGGATGCCTCTTGCGCACCTCGACCATGGCGCGGATCGCGAGGTCGAACCTCTTCTGCGGGTAGTGGCGGTTCGTCAGCAGGACGTATGGCCTGCGGATCGGGTAGCCGTTGATCGTCAGGCCGCCGCTGAACCGGGACTCGACAGGCAGCGGAAAGCCTGAAGGTGCGACGTGGCACCCGGCCGGACAGTCGACCGCGTCGCGGCGATACGTCTTCCGGATGATGTCGCCGATGTAGCCGCCGTTGACCAGGAGCTGGTCGGCTTCCTGGATCGAGCGCCGGTCGGCCCAGGCCACAAAGCGAGTCGCGCGCAGCACGATCGCGGCGAGGAGCCGGTAATCGGCGTTGGACACCCAGCCCGTCTGGCGGTCGATGCTGCGCGGATAGACGAGCCGGTTGGGCTGATTGAGGTACACGACGTAAGGCACGTCCATCAGACGCGCGGCCCACCACGCGATCCACGCGCTCGGCTGGTTGCACCCGACGATGGCGTCGACTCCGCGGAAGCGCCAGGCGTACAGCGGCATGAGCAAGGATGTCGCGGCCATCTGCGCCGCCTCACGGAACGGGAACCAGCGCGGCAGCTGGGGCAGGAATGTCTTGACCCGCACCTCGCCGATCAGGTCCGGGTAGCAGCGCGACGCGTCGACGGTCGGCGCGAAGCACTCGACCTCGTAACCGCGACGGCGCAAGCCCAGCACTTCCTCGATGACCAGCCTCTCGCCGCCGCCCGAGTACGTGAAGCCGCAGTGGAAGACGGCGATGCGGCGGGGTCCTGGCACGCGCGCCCTCCGCTTGCCGCCGACCAGCACGAGGCCGAGCAGGCCGAGGACCAGCGCATACCCCGCGGTGATCGCGTGGTACAGGAGCGTCGCCCCCGCCGCCGCGGCGGCGCCAAGGCCCAATCCTCCGCCGAGGATGAGAGAGCCGGCCACCTCCAGGCTTCCGACATAACCGGGTCCCGCCGGCACCGCGAACGCGAGCAGCAGGGCCGGGTAGGCGGCCATCGCCCTGAGCGTCGGGACAGAGATGCCCAGCGCCCAGAAGAGAAGGCTGAAGTTGAACGCGTCGATCAGGAGGGCGACCGCCGTCAGGCCCGCCAGCCGGGCCACGACTGGCGGCGTCCACAGGCCGCGGGCGACGGCGCGGAAGGCAAAGGCCTGCCCGGCCATCCCGGACGCCACCGACTTCGGCAGACGGTTCCTTATCCGCGGCGAGCCTGCGATGCGCGGACCCAGGAGCGCCGTGCCGAACACCGCGGCGAGCAGAGCGATGGCGAGCGCCGCCGCGCCGAAGAGGCCGCGCGGCGCGCTGACCAGGCCGGTCGAGGCGACGAACGCGAGCACGCCGAGCACGAGTGCCACGCCGGCGAGGTCGCAAGCCTTGTCGATGACGATCGTGGCCAGCGCCGAACCTGACGGCACCCGGTGGCGACGCCACAGCCACCAGTAGCGTGCCGCGTCTCCAGTGCGGATGGGCAGCACGTAGTTGAGCAGGCTGGCGCCGGCGTTCATGGCAAACGCACGCACCATCCCCACCGGCGCAAGTGGCCGGAGCAAGATCAGCCATCGCCGAGCGCGGATCAGGCTCGTGACCAGGGACAGCACGACCATCAGCGCCATTTGCCACCAGCTGTGGACTCGGGCGTGGGAGAGGATCTCCGGGAGCGAGACGGTCCGCAGCCACAGGACCAGCAACCCCAGGCCGAAGACCGTTTGCAGTCCAAGGCGCAGCCAGCGATTCATCCGGTCACCTCGATGTCAGACGTTCGCCCTTCCAGGATCCAGCGCTGAGCGAACGCCCAGAAGGCGAACAGGAAACCGACGAACAGGATCGTGCCGCCGTAGTCGTGGAACAGGATGGCCGGGGCGACACCAACCGTGGCGGCGATTGCCGCGACCGCGGAAACGCGCAAGAGGTTGAGGAGCGTGGTGCCGGCGACGCCGATCAACATCACCTGCACGCGCGCCTCGAGCGTGTGTCCTCCGCGCAGACCCGTGAGGAGGCTCACCCCGAACAGGATCAGGCTCTGCCAGCCGATGCAGTTCCACGAGATGAACAGCGTATGCATCGAGCCCGCGCCGTCCCACACGACGAGGTGGCTCCCCGACGCCGCGGCGTGGATGCCGGCCAGGCCGAGCAGGCTCACCACCATGCGCGACTCCGCGGGCACGATGGCCTGCAGCGGGTTGCCGGCGCCCAGCTGCATGGCCCATGCGGTGAGCAGCTCGTCAAACGTGGTCACGAGCGGAAGCACCATCAGCAGCGCGCAGGCGAGGGCGATCAACGTGAGGTTCACGCCGTCCCGTTCGCGTCTCAGGTGCGTCTCCTCTTCAGGCCCGAGACGATCAGGGGCGCCGCGGCGACGAGGCCGACCAGTCCGAGCAGCGACTCGGGGACGATGATGCTCGGCGGCACGATTCGCGTGTCGCCGGCGCCGGCCGGGCCGTCGTAGATCAGCGACGGCTTGCCGCCGGTGGCGTGGGTAAGCGTGACCGTGACGCAGAGCGATCCGCCGGGAGTGATCACCATCGGCAGCTGGCTGCCGCTCGTGCTCACGGTGAAGGGGCTCGTCGTGTTGGCGCCGTTCGCGCCATAAGTGGTCGACCACGTGGTCCCCACGTTCGGAATCGTGGCCACGAAGCCTGCGCAGCTCGACGTGAGCGAGACGCCGGCCGCCACGGTCACCGTGTCGCTGGTCAGACCCGACCCGCCGGTCCAGTACATCGTGAAAGTCCAGACCCCCGCGGCGACCGTCTGGGCCGGGAGGTTGCTGAAGGTCCAGGTGGTCGCGACGCCGGCACCCGCGGCGGACTGGATCTGGCAACCAGGGTTCGTGTTGCCCGCGTTCTGGTCGAGGGTGCTCGCCGTGCATGAGGGCGCGGTCCCGGTGCCGTGCAGGTACAGCGGGTTGCCGGCGGCGCTCACGACGGGCGCATGAGTCGAGGCGAGCGCGAGGCCGCCGAACAGGAGCCCGAGCACGCCGACGACGAGCCATCCGAGCCAGCGGCGATGCGCCATCGGGCGCCGGACGGGAGTGGCTGAAAGCCGCGCCGCCGGAGCGCTCCATCTCTGGGCGCTGCCCCGCCGGCCGCCGAGCCAGCGACGCAGCATGTACAACCGGCGCAGGTGCTTCACCTCGTCGGTGACGCGGCCCGTCTTTGGCGTGCGGAACCAGGGCCCTTCGTCCTTGCTGATCAGCCCCTTCAGCGCGGCCCAAGCCTGGAACGGAACGAGGGCGAACGACAGGATCACTGCGCCGAACACTCCCTGGACATCGCGGACGGGCGCCTCCTCGAGGATCAGGCCGCCCAGGTTCATCAGTGGCAGCGCAAGCACGTTGGAGAAGATCAGCGACCATCCGAGCACCGCGGTCCATCCCGGCACGTGGGTCCGGAACACCAGCTCCGACACGACCCAGCTGATCGTGCCGACGACAAACAGCGCGGCCTGCAGGTAGTACGTCGAGTCGTAGACGAACTCGAGCTTCTCGATGGGCGTGACCAGCGGCGAGCCGATGATGGGCAGGAACCATTTGCGCACGTTGTGCGTGTGGCCCTCCGCCCAGCGCATCCGCTGCCGCGCGAGGCGCGCGAAGGTGCTCACGCATTCCGCAGGAGTCTCGGCCCAAGGCGTGTAGATGACCTTGTACCCCCGCGCGTAGAGCTTGAGGGTGAGCTCCCAGTCCTCCGTGATGCTCGTACCCCAGCCGACTTCGCGCAGCACGTCGGCGCGGATCATGTAGGCCGTACCCGCGATCATCTTCAGCGCGCCGATCGCGTCCTGGAACGGCCGCTCGATCATGTAGCTGCCCGCGTACTCGGCACGAACGGCCGCGGTCAACCAGCTCTCCGACTTGTTCAGCACGTGCCACTGGTAGCTCTGCACGGCAGCCACCTCGGCGCGCCTTTTGACCTGGCCCGGCTCGGATGGTGGCTCCAAACGGCCGAACGCCGCTTCGAACCGCCTGTTCGACGTGCCGTCGCTGACTCGATAGAAGAGCGGCAGCAGGCGCTCGATCGAGTCCGGGAATGGGACCGAGTCGGCGTCGAAGACCACGACGTACTCGGTGCGCGGGTCCATGACCTTCAGCGCTTCGCGCAGAGCGCCGCCCTTGTAACCGGACCGGCTCGTCCGGTGCAGGATCTTGAAACGCGGCTGGGTGCGCCAGCGCTCGAGAATTTGCACGGACTCGTCGGTCGAGTCGTCGACGACGACGACCTCGTACTCCGGATACTCGAGCTGGGCGAGCGCGTTGAGGAGACGCTCGATGACGCGCTTCTCGTTGTACGCGGCGACGTGGATGGAGACGAACGGGTGGTAGCCCAGCTCGATGTGATACCCGTTGCCGTTCCCAATCCGGGCCATCCCGAGCCCGTTGGTCTTGCCGGCCGCGCTTCGCGGCGCTGCGCCGATCAGAGTCGTCAGCAGCACCATCGCGGTGCTCAGGTAGTACTTGACCGCGTAGGCGAAGAACACGGCCCCGAGAAGCAGGCCGGTGAACGCAAAACCGTACGCGAGCCAGTCGGCGCCGCTGCGGATCTTCGAGTGAACGACCAGGTCGGAGAATCCGTGGACGATCGCGACGATCGGGATGACGCCCACCACGAAGGCCGCGATGAGCACCATGTTGAGCAGGAAGCTCCACAGCAGCGAGGTGAGCCCGGGACCGCGGTCCGACCGCGGCCCCACCAGTCGACCCGGATCTTCTCCCGACGCCATCAGGCCGTGCCCTCGAAATAGAGCGCGGCGCTCAGCTCGGCGCTGTCGAAGCGGCGGTGACCGCCTGGCGTCGTGACCGTGGCGTGCAGCCGGCCGCGGCGCACGGCGCGGTTCAGGGTGGGCTGGCTGACCCCCAGGAGGCGGGCGGCTTCGCCGGTCGTCAGCAGCCGAGCGCCGCCAGGGTCGTCGAGCAGGCCGGCCGCGAAAGCTTCGACGTCTTCCGGGCTGAAGCGCCTGTGGCCGCCCGGCGTGACGAGAGCCGGGCGCAACAGGCCCTTCGCCACCGCGCGCGAGACTGTCGCCTGGCTGACACCCAGGCGGGCTGCTACATCCTTCGAACTGATCAATCTGTGCAAGACGTTTGCTGGAGCAACGCATCATATGCGGAGAGGAGTCCCGGCCACCAACCTAAGGGCTTGGGATTCCAAGAGTGGCGCAGGCATTTCATCGTTGAAAATATGCAAAGATCGACCAGCCCGTCCGCGGATTTCGTGCCAAACTTTTCGCTGCGCAGTTGTGCGCGCGGGCCTTCAGAAAGGAATCAGCGACCTCGTTATCTAGAACCTCACCCCCCGCAGCCAAGCTCGGAGCCGGTGTCGAGAAATCGCCCGGCCCGAGCCTTTTTTATGGGGTTTTGGGGTGACGCGCTCCTCCCCATTCATGGGGAGGTGGCCCGCAGGGCCGGAGGGGCAGAGCCGCCGGCCCATTCGTGCAGGGCCTCGCGCCACGGCCGGAGTGGACGGTAGCGGGTGGTCGCCAGGCAACCGTTGAGCGGCCGGTGCGCCGGAGTCGAGTACGCAGAGGTGGCGACCGACTCCACGGCCTCGCGGCGGCCGAGCTCCTCCAGCGTGGCCCGGGCGAAGGCGTCCCAGCCGGCACAGCCTTCCGCTACTGCGTGGACGATCCCGGCCACACCCTGGTCCGCGAGCTCAAGAGCCGCCGCGGCGAGGTCTTTCGCATAGGTCGGGTTGACCTTCTGGTCCGCCACCACGCGCACCGGCTGTCCCGACCGCGCCCGCTCCAGGATGCGGATCGGGAAGCTATGGGGCCCGCCAAAGACGGCTGCGGTCCGCACCACGAGCACGTGGGCCCCCACCTCGAGCACCTTGCGCTCACCCGCGAGCTTGGAGCTCGCGTAGACCGAGAGCGGCGAGGGCTCGTCGGCTTCCACGTAAGGCTGGTCGTGCGCCCCGTCGAAGACGAAGTTGGTCGAGAAGTGAACCAACGACGCGCCGTGGCGCCTGCAAGCCACGGCCAGGTTGTGCGGGCCGTCCGCGTTGACCGCGTACGCCGCCTCTGCCTCGGCCTCTGCCCGGTCGACGGCGTTGAAGGCGGCGCAGTTGAACACGACGTCGGGCTTGCGTGCCGCGATGAGCTCCTCCACCGCGGTCGCGTCGGTGATCGATGCCTGGCCGTGCGCGACACCGCTTTCGGGCCCCAACACGCGGACCAGCTCGGAGCCGAGCTGACCGTTGGCGCCGAAGACGAGAGCTTTCAGAGCGCGGCTTTGTCGGCCTGCGGCGGCGCGGTCTGCTCCGTGAGCACCACCGTGATCTCGGGCTCGGGGGCCGGCCGGCCGACCAGGAAACCTTGCGCGGCGTCGCAGCCCGCCTCGATCAAGACAGCCTCCGCCATCCGGTCCTGGAGACCTTCGGCCACGACGCGCAGGCCGAGGTTGTGACCCAGACCGACAGCGGAACGCACGATGGCGCCAGAGTCGGCGTCGGTGCCCAGGGCGGAGACGAACGAGCGGTCGATCTTGATCTCGTTGACAGGCAGCCTCATCAGGTAGAGCAGTGACGAGTAGCCCGTGCCGAAGTCGTCGAGCGCGAGCCGCACGCCGATCTCGTGCAACCTCTGCAGCGCTTTCGCGGCCGCCGCCGCCATGGCCACGCCCTCGGTGATCTCGAGGGTGAGGCGGCTCGGGTCGACTTTGAAGTTGCCGAGCGCGCGGGCGACCATCTCCTCGAGCGAGTGGTCCTCGATGTTGCGCGGCGAGACGTTGAGCGACACACCGACGTCGATTCCTTCTTCGAGCCACCTGCACAGCTGCGCCAGCGCGGAGTCGATGACCCACGCGGTGAGGGGGTGGATGATCCCGGTCTCCTCGGCCATCGGGATGAATCGGTCCGGCGGCATGAGACCTTCGCGCGGGTGGTTCCACCTGACCAGGGCCTCGACAATCTGCACCGCTCCGGTCGCCAGGGTGACCTGCGGCTGGTAGTGCAGCACCAGCTCGCCCTGTGGGATGGCGCGTCGCAGCTCTCCCGCGAGCCCCGAGCGGCGAAGCGTCTGCGCCTCCTGCTCGGGCTGGTAGATCGCGTAGCCGCCGCCTGACCGCTTGGCGACATACATCGCCACGTCCGCGCGCCGGAGCAGAGTGCCCGGGTCATCGCCATGCACGGGGTACATGGCGATCCCGATCGACGCGCCTGTCTCGACCATCTGGTCGGCGATGGCAAAAGGGCCCTCGAGCGAGGCGAGGATCTTGCGCGCCGAGGCCACCACGTCATCGGGATGCCTGGCGTCGGTGGTAAGCACGGCGAACTCGTCGCCCCCCAAACGCGCGATGGTGTCCGTCGCGCGCAGCACGCCGCGGAGGCGAGCGGTCACCTCCTGCAGCAGGCTGTCGCCCCGGTCGTGACCCAGCGCGTCGTTGATGTCCTTGAATCGATCGAGGTCGAGAAGCAGGACCCCGAACATCTTCTGGTTGCGCCGGGCCGCGAGCAGCGCCTGGCGCAGTCGGTCGCCGAACAGGCTGCGGTTTGGCAGCCCGGTCAGCGCGTCATGCAGGGCCTGGTACTCGAGCGCGTCGGTGTGCGCCTTGCGCTCAGAGATGTCGCGCAGCGTCGCGATGAACAGGTGACGCGAACCGACCTGCATCGAGCTCACGACAAACTCGAGCGGGAACAGGCTGCCGTTCTTTCGCTTGCCCATTGTCTCGTGGGCGCCGCTGACCGGGGTGTCCACGTTGAGGCGGCGCTGGAGGTAGTTGTCGAACGCGCTCCGGTGCGTCGTGGCGATGAGGATCGCCGCCTGCTCGCCGACGAGATCTTCTTCCGAATAGCCGAACAGCCGCGTCACGGCTGGGTTGGCCGATTCGATGATCCCGGTCTGGTCGATGGTGGCGAGGCCGTCAGACACGTTGTCGAGCACCGATCGCATCCGCTTCTCGCTTTCCTGCAGCGCCGCCTCCGCGTGCTTGCGCTCGACGAACTCGCCGATCTGGGAGCCGACGTCGTTCATCACCGCAACCAGGCCATCGTCCAGCTCGCGCGCCGCCCAGGTGTGGAGAGAGATCATCGCGACCACGCGGCGGCCGCTGCGGACGGGAAAGCCGACGATGCCGTGCAGGCCCGCGGCGACCGCGGCGGCGGAGCGCGCTGACGTGTCGCCCGCGAGGTCGGGCATCACCACCGGCGCTCCCGACTCCCAGACTCGGCCGGCGAGGCCTTCGCCTCGCCTGTAGTTCACCTGCGAGGCAGTGGTCTCGTACGCCGACGTGTCACGCCCTGGCCGCTTCCACGAGGTCACGAAGTGCATCGCCTCGCGCTCCGGGTCGACCTCCCAGTACTCGGCGAGCTCCCAGTCGAGCGACCTGCAAAGGCCCTCCAGCACGCCGGGCGCGGCCCTGTCCCATCCAGGCGATGTGACGAGCGCCTGCGTCACCGCGAAACGCGCGGCCTGCAGGACCTCAGCGCGCTTGCGGTCGCGGATGTCGACCGCAACGGTCTGGAAGTAGTGGGGCTTGTTGTCGATGTCGCGGACCAGGCGCATCGTCAGGTCGACCGACACGTGCTCGCCGTCCTTGCGCGTGTAGCGCCTCTCCATCCGGCGCCCCTCCTCCTCGCCGGCGAGCATGCTGTGCATCGCGTCGCGCAACGCCGCGGCGTCATCTGGGTGGGTGATGTCCAATAGAGAGAGCGTGCGCAGCTCGGATTCGCTGTAACCCATCAGCTCACAGAACGCGGGGTTGACCGTTGTGATGCGCCCGTCGAGGCCCGTGAAAGCCATGCCGGCTTGCGCCTGCTCGAACAGGGTGCGGAAGCGCGTCTCGCTCTCGCGCTCCGCCGCCTCCGCGCGGAGCCTCTCGCTGATGTCGGTGACCAGCGTCAGCAGCTGGGTTCGCCGAGTGGTGACCTGGTGAATCACCACATCGAGCGCCACCCGACGGCCCGACTTGGTGATCATGGTCGACCGGTAGCGAGCCGGCGCCACACCGCCGGACATGCGTCGCGCGAGATTGGCGCGGTAGCCTTCCTGGTCCTCGGGCGCGGCCAGGTCGATCATCGACGGCATCGCGGCAAGCTCCTTTCGCGTGTACCCGGTGAGCTCCACGTAAGCGTCGTTGCCGGCGACGAAGCGACCGTTCTCGGTGATCATCAGGCCTTCACCTATGTCGCTCAGCGTTGCGAGCAGGGAGCTCTGGCGCTCGACCTGGACGCCGAGGTCGCGCTCGACCGCGCGGCTGGTGAGCAAGGCGAGCAGGCCCAACCCCGCCAGCAACAGCGTCCAGATCACGACCGTGTTCAGCGAGACCATGAGCTGGGTCACGGCGTAGATCCAGAGCGCCGCGAGCCCAACGATCGCCACCGCCGCGACGTAACCGAAATGACGCGAGTGGAACCCGACCTCGAAGTGGAGGAACACTGTCGCGAAGCTGACGGCCGCCAGCGGTGGCAGGTCCTCGCCCAGCCATCGCCCGGCAACCCCCAGCACGAGGGTCGTAAGCAGAGTCGCGACGACCATGATCGGCAGCTGGGCGACAAGGCTGTTGCCGAAAGGGGACGCCTTGACCGCCAGCGCGACGGCAGCGAAGACGACCCCGATGCCGATCAGGATGGCCTCTTCGCTCAGCACGTCCGCCGGCGGGCGAGCCTGCCAGATCCGGTAGGCGACCGCGCCGATGATGGCGGCGACCGCGATGGCGTTGACCAGCGGCAGGTTCCACGGGCGCATAGGGCGTGGAGTGCCGGCTGCGGCCCAGGCCGCCCCGAACAAAGGGTCTCCGACTGGCGCCGGGGTCGCGCTCAGCTCTTTAGCCAACTCCCAGAACGATAACGGTAGGGACCCGGACTTGAGTTCAAATCGAGGGTCGGCCGAACGTCAGCCCGGTTACTTGCCGCCTTTGGTCTGGGGCCTCTGGGGGACCGTCCGCTTGAGCGGCGGCCGGCGGCCCGCGTGGAGCGGGTTGATCTTGTCGCCGTCGCCGTCCTTCCCCGCCCGGCTCGCGCGCCCGGCCGTGGCGTGGAGGGTGCGCAGCTTCGCCAGGCGCTCCTTTTTGGCCGCCAGGGCGGTCTTGAGCGCTTCGGAGAGCTGGGTGTCGTTCATGGGGACCACCCGGAGGCGGGCCTCCAGCTCGAGGACCTCAACTTCGGCTCTTGTCAGTTCGAGATCGATGGTTTTGGACACTGTCATCCTTTTATGTGCGTTTCTAAGCTACTGAACCAGATAACTACCCCGCAAGTGACGAAGTTATGCCCTCGGGACTTAACCGCTCAGTTGCGTGATGGTGACGGAGGCAGAAGTTGAGCACCGATTGGGGCCCGGCGCGCACTGGTCTTGGTTTGTCAAAACGATCGTCAACGTGCCCTTGTAGCCGTCGCTGGACGGGCAGCCCCCTGCGCCACCCCCCTGTGGAACGGAGACCGTAACCAGGCCATTGGCCACGCTGACCGCCGGCACCGCCGGCGGACCGCCCGGAGTGGAACAGGCGTAACTCGCCCACCTTGCAGTCGCCGTAACCGTTCCAGAAACAGGGGTCCCGCCGCCGTAGGGGAACTGACCAGTACAGCCGGGAGCGTTCGGACCCGCTCCAGTCCACCAGCATGGAAACTGGGGGTTGGTTGGGATTGCGCCTCCGGAAAAGGCCAGATGGTCGTACATCCAGAATGTCGGTGCGATCGTGGTGCCGGCGCCCATCGAGTCGGTGACCTGGATCGTGAACTTCAGATAGCCGGACAGCCCGCCGAAAGTTCCGACCAGCGACAGTCCGGACAAGCTCGTTCCGGCCGGCAGCGGCCCCTGCGTCAGCGTGTACGAATACGGAGAAACGCCGCCGCCAAGCTGACCGAACGGTCCGCAGACCGTGACGCACCCCAGCTCCACCCTGCAGTACTGCGCGCAGGCCGGGATCAGGCTCGCGGACAGCGCGGGGGCGATCGAGATCACGGCCGGCAGGGTGGCGGTGCTGTTCCCCGCATCCGCGACCTGGATCGTGAACGTGAACTGACCCGGCGCGTTCGGGCTGCCTGAAACAGATCCATCCTGGCCGAGGGTGACCCCGCCGGGGAGCGCGCCGGCGCTGACCGACCATGTGTACGGAGCCACTCCGCCCGTCGCCGAAAGGGCCACCGCGGCGTATGCAACCCCCACCTCGCCCCCGTGGAACGGAGCGCTCGATGCCTGCAGCGGCGCGGTCGGAGTGGGCGAAGGAGACGGGGTCGGCGAGACGGCGCTCACCACGTTCCTGGGTGGCGCGCAGGCAAACGCGAGCAGCAAGACGACCGCCAAAACGGCCCACCACCTTCCTCTCGCGGCTTCACAACGCACCGAACGCGGAGCGAAGTCTAAACAGAACTTGACGAAATTCAGCGGGCGTTCAGGGATCGATATCACGCCCCGTATCCAACGGCGCCTGTGGACCGGGGAAATTCAGCTCTTTTGGCGCCAACGGGACCGGAAAACGCGAGACCGGGTCAGTCCAGCGAGATCGCTTCGCGCAGCTTGTCGAAAAAGCCCTTCGTCACCTTCTCCGGTTTGCCGGTCAGCCCCCCCACCTTACGGAGCAGCGACTTCTGTTCCGGGTCGAGGTCCTTCGGGATGACGACCTGGACCACGACGTACTGGTCGCCGCGCCGGCCGCCGCGCACGTCCGGCATGCCCTTGCCCTGGAGCCGGAACGATTGCCCGTTCTGGGTGCCGGCGGGGATCGCGATCTCGACCGGCCCCTCGAGCGTGGGGATCTGGATCCGATCGCCCAGGGCCGCCTGGACCATGTTCACGCGCAGCTCGAAGATCACGTCCTGGTCGTGGCGGGCGAGCTCGGGGTGCGCCTTGACGCGAAGCACGACATAGAGATCGCCGGCGGAGCCGCCGCGAAGGCCGGCCTCACCCTCGCCGCTGATCCGGATCTGTGACCCGGTGTCGACGCCCGGCGGGATCTTGACCGCCATCCGTTTCGTCTTCTGGACCCGGCCCTGGCCCCGGCACTGCGTGCACGGGTTCTTCAGGATGCGGCCGGCTCCTCTGCAGGTCGGGCAGGTGGCGGTTGCGACGACCTGGCCGAAGAACGACTGGGCGGCGCGGCGAACCTGGCCCGAACCGCCGCATCCGGGACAGGTTTCCTGGCCGGAACCCGGCTCGGCGCCGCTGCCCGAGCACCGGTCGCAGGTGGCGGGGCGAACAACGTCGATCTGCTTCTCGACTCCGGTGAACGCCTCCTCGAACGTGATCGTCATGTCGTACCGAAGGTCGTCCCCGCGGTTGGAGCGCTCGCGGCGCGCACGGGCGCCGAATCCGCCGCCGAAAAACGTGTCGAAGATGTCCGCGAACGGCATGTCCGAGAAATCGACGGCCGGTCCGCCGGCGCCGACCGCGGCGTGTCCGAACATGTCGTAGCTGCGGCGGCGGTCAGCGTCCGAGAGGACCGAGTACGCCTCGCTCGCCTCTTTGAAGCGCGCGTGTGCCTCCATGTCGTCCGGGTTGCGGTCGGGGTGCGAGTCCATCGCGATCTTGCGAAAGGCTCTCTTCAGCTCCTCAGCCGACGCTTGCCGACCGACGCCGAGCACTTCGTAGTAGTCGCGCTTGACCGCCATTTAGTCGTTAGTTCGGTTCGTCGTCGTCAGGGAGGGCGGGGCGGCGGGCCAGCTTGACCAGCGCGGGCCTCACGACTCGGTCGCGGATTCGATAACCGCGGCGCAGCTCGGAAGTCACGGTGTCCTCGGGCTGCTCGGCCGACTCCTCGTGGCCGACCGCCTCATGCAGCTTCGGGTCGAAGCGAGCACCGACCGCTTCGATCGGCTGCAGCCCGTGCGTGCCGAGCACCTCCTCGAGCTTGCGCACGCTGAGCTCGAGGCCCTTGAGCCACGACTCGTCGATGCCCTCCGGCCTGTGCTCGAGCACTTTCTCCAGGTCGTCGACGACCGGCAGAAGCCGCGAGATGAGGTCGGCCGAAGCGTGCTGGATCGTCTCCATCTGCTCCTGGCGCGAGCGCTTCTTGTAGTTTTCGAAGTCCGCGGCGAGGCGAAGGTACTTGTCCTTGGTTTCCGTCGCGGCGGATTCCATCTCGGCGACCTTGCCCTCGAGCGAGCTGGTCGCGGGTTCGCCCTCTTCCTCGTGCGGATGCTTGCGAGTGGTCATCGAACTCTAGATACCGCGCGCCGCACTCGTGCTAAACGCCAAGCTCGGCCATCCTGTCGCTCGCGCCGCGGGCCACGGCCTGGAGGCGGGCGACCGTCTGGCTGTAAGCCATCCGCGTCGGGCCGATGACTCCGATCACGCCCTTGAGCCGGTCCGAAGGACCGTACGTGGTCAGCACCACCGTGCAGCCCTGCAGCTGGCTGGAGCTGTTTTCGGAACCGATGACGATCTGCAGGTCGGAGTCGCCGATTAGCTGGCGCAGAAGGACGGTCAGGTAACGCGTCTCCTCGAGCACCTCGAGCACCTGCGTCAGGCGCGACGATTCGGCAAATTCGGGATGCCGGAGCAGGTTGCGTACGCCGTCGTGCACGACGAGGCTCTCTGAACCTTTCTCGTACAGGTCGAGCACCGCGATGACCCGCCCCAACAGCTCCTTCTCCAGGCCAAGCGGCGCCTCTTCGTA
>WNFD01001463.1_pt1 | contig 47997 bp, 54 predicted proteins | sample 5400491 | NCBI WGS metagenome assembly WNFD01 (sample SAMN13153343, study PRJNA577476) | soil metagenome | isolation source: 120 cm saprolite under Douglas fir tree site 2 hole 2 replicate 2 | place: USA:California | collected 2015-04-18
ACGCGCTCTACGGGAGCGGCCTCGACGACCTCCGCTACATCGTGCTCGACGAGTGCCACTACATGGGCGACGAAGGGCGCGGCACGGTCTGGGAGGAGATCATCGTCAGCGCCCCCAGCGACGTCGTGCTCGTGGGTCTTTCGGCGACCGTCGCGAACGTCAAGGAGATCGCTGACTGGATCTCGATCGTCCATCGGCCGATCCTCCCGATCTACCATCCGCATCGGCCCGTGCCGCTCGCATATGTCATTGCGGACCTGGCCGGTGAGATCCACGAGCTCCCTGGAGTCCGCGCCGGGCGCGCGCGGGTCGCCGGCGATGAATCGCGCGGTCCGGACGACCGGGGACGGTGGTACACGCGACGCGTGGTCCATCCGACCGTTCTGATCGAAGCGCTCGAGGCACGGGCGTGGCTGCCCGCCATCTACTTCATCTTCAGCCGGGTCGGCTGCGAGCGCGCGATGCAGGACGTGCTCACCGAAGGGAAGAGCCTGCTCGCACCCCCGCAGCAGCGGGAGGTGGACACGGCCATCGGAGAGATGATCCGCGAAAGCCCGACCGTCGCCGAGTCCGCGCTCAATCAGAGCGTGTTCGAAGCGCTGCGGCTCGGCATCGGGCTCCACCACGCCGGGATCCTGCCGAGCCTCAAGCGGCTTATCGAGCTACTCTTCGAGCGCGGACTCTGCAAGGTCGTCTTCGCGACGGAGACGATGTCCCTCGGCATCCACATGCCGGCCCGATCGGTCGTCCTCCAGGGGCTGACAAAGCGGACGGACCGTGGCTTCCGCGCCCTCACGCACAACGAGCTGACCCAGATGGCAGGACGAGCCGGGCGACGCGGGATCGATCCCGAGGGCACGTGCGTCATCGCGCTCGACGCCCGCGACGGACTCGAGGACATTCTCAGGGTGATCGACGGCTCGCCCGAGCCGATCGAGAGCCAGTTCAAGCTCGGCTACGGCTCGGTGGCGCTCCTCCTCTCGACCGGCGCCCCCCCGGAGACCCTGCGCCGGCGCATCGAGTCGTCGTTCGGCCAGTATCAAAATCTCAAGCGCATTCGCGAGATCGAGGCCGACGTCCACGCTCTCGAGGCCTCGCTCGAGAAGGTGCGGGGCTACGCCGCACCGTGCGGCGACTTTCAGCGCATCGGCCGCTACCGGCGCGCGCGCCAGGAGATCGAGGCGCGGCGTCAGGCGCTGGGCCGCGGGCCGCGCCGTGGAGAGCGCACCGTCGCGGAGGCGGAACCCGGGCGTCTCGTCCTGATCCGGCGCGGCGGGGCGCCGACCCTCGCGATGGTGCTCGGCATCCACGCGATCCGCGGTCACCGCGTGCTCATCGACGCGCTCTTGCCGCACGGGGTCACAGTGCGGGTGAAGAGCGGCGTGATCAAGCGCATCTTCTGGGCGACACCGGCGCTCCACGTCACGCGCGACCGCGCGCCCGGGGGGCGCGAGCGGCACAGCTCTGACAACCGCGGCCTAGGTCACCTGGCCGCCCAGCTCGAGCGTTTGTCGGTGGCCGAGCTCATCGAGCACGAGCGCTCCCAGGGTCCCGAGGCCATGCTCGCCGCGATCGAGTGCCACCGCTGCCCGTGGGGCGCCACCGCCCGCTGCGACCGGGAGTGGCGGGAGCTCGAGACCGTCACCGAGCGGCTCGGCGTGCGCCGGCGGCAGCTCGAGCAGCTCCGCAGCGCGTACTGGCAGGAGTTCCTACGCGTGATCGAGGTCCTGGAACAGTTCGGCGCGGTGCGTGACCGGAAGCTCGAGTCGAAGGGCCGGCTCATCGCCAGCCTGCGCCACGACAACGAGCTCCTCGTCGCCGAGTTCGTGGCGCACGGCGTGTTCAACGACGTCTCCGGTCCCGAGGCGGCGGCGATCTGCTCGGCGTTGATCGAGGAGGCGCGGTCGGGCGACCCGGCCATCGCGCGCGTGTTCCTCCGGAAGCGGCCGAAGCTCAAGCGGAAGCTCGACCAGCTCATCCGCGTGGCCGATACCGTGCACGAGGCCCAGCGGGCGCGCCACCTGCGCGTTCCCGTGGGTGTCCATGCCGGCTTCATGCCCTCGGTCTTTCGCTGGGCGTCCGGCGAGGACGACTGGAGCGGGATCGTGGAGGAGTCCTTCGGCGGCCACGAGGGCGACCTGATCCGCGCCATGCGCCGGCTGATCGACGTGCTCCGTCAGCTGGCGGACAGCGACGAGGTGCCCGCCGAGACGGGCCGCCTGCTCGCCCAGGTCTCACGGACGATCGATCGTGGCATCGTTCTGGAGTCCGCCCTGATATGATCCAGAGCGTGAGGCGGATCGTCCTGGTGGCCGGCTTGCTGACCTTGGCCGCATGCGCGTCGTACCGCGCGAAGGAGCAGCGGACGACCCAGGGACCGCTGGCCGAGGATCTCTGGATAAATAACGTCATCATGGCCAACGGACGGGAGCCGAACTTCGACGAGCGACGTCACTGGAACAACCAGATCGACCTCAAGATTTCGCAGTATTTACACCGCAATCAGGACTCCGCCAATTCCATCGACGTGTCGACGTTCCGCTTCATCCGTCAGGTGTCGGTCGGGCAGAGCGACGAACAGGTTCTGATCCTCCTCGGGCCACCGATCGCGAAGACCACGGACGAGGCCGAGATGGAGAAGCTCGCCCGCAAATATTGGCCGTCGATCAAAGGTACTGCCACCGAGGCGTGGGTGTACCCGGCCGGCTGGCGCCTCTACTTCAAGGACTCGAAAGTGGTCGACATTACGCAGTACTTCGTGCCCTGACGCAGCGCTCCCGGTCGTAGAGGTCCCGATGATTCAGCAACCGAGGGCGGAGACGTCCGCGACACTGACCTTCGCCAAGGGGAGGGGAATCATGGCGGAAGTTAACCTCACGGCCGCATTCTCGACGGTTCCCGCGACGGAGGCCGAGGAGATCAAGCGCGTCATCGTCGAGACCGTGCAGCAGCTCGCGCAGGACGACGGGAGCTTCAAGAAGGCGAAGATCGTCTTCACCGAATCGGACGAGCGCTGCGGTCTCACCGCGGAGCTCGACGGCGTGAAGCGCGAAGGGGTTCCGCTCCAGCTCGACATCGATCAGCTCGAAGACGCCAAGACCTCGGCGGGAGCGCGGGCACAGCTCAAGGAAGCGCTCCGCCTCTACTTCCGGCGCGTCCTTGGCAAGTGACGACCCGGGCGTTTTCCTGTTCGCCTGGCGGGACTGCCTGTTCCGCGTCCCCGACGCGGTCCAGCCGCCCAAGGCCGGCTCCCTCTTCTTTTGCCGGCACCTCGTCGTCCGCCCGGGCGAACGAATGCTCGAGATCGGCGCCGGGCTCGGGTTGGCCGCCGTGCTCGCGGCGAAAGCGGGCGCCGACGTCGTCGCGACCGACATCCTCCCCGAGGCCGTCGGCGTGATCCGTACGAACGCGATCCTCAACGGCGTCGTCGTGGACGCGCGGCTCGGCGACTGCTATGCGCCGGTGGTGGGCGAGCGATTCGACGTCGTGTGCACGAACGCGCCGCAGATGCCCACGCCGCCGAACCGCGCGCGCCGGGATGCGGCGGCGGCCGCCGACAACGGCGGCGCCGACGGCTGGGAGATTTTGGATCGCGTGATCGCGGGCGCCCGCCAGCACCTTCGTCCGGGCGGCCGGCTGATCATCACGATCTTCGCGTTCCTCGGCCTGAAGACCGCGTTCGCGAAGCTCGAGGCGGCGGGGCTCACGCCGACGATCGTCGCCAGCGAGGCCCAGTCGTTCCCGAGAATCGCCTACGAGCGGCTCGAGCACATCCGAGCTGTCGACGCGGAAGCCTCGGTGCCGGCCGGGATGCCCGTGACGGTCGAGCGGTTCGTGATCCAGGGCGCCGCGCCGGAGTGACCGCGTGATGACACGACGGCTCATCGTCAACGCCGACGACTTCGGCCTCACGTCAGGGGTCAGCGCCGGGATCCTGGCCGCGCACCGCCACGGGATCGTCAGCAGCACGACGGTCCTCGCCACCGCGGCGATCGACGCGGAGTCGGTCAGCGCGCTCCGCGACTGCGGCCTCGGCGTCGGGCTCCACGTGAACCTGACGCTCGGCCGACCACTCTCGGGAGCGCGCTCGCTCGTGGGCACTGACGGCCGCTTCGTCCGTGACGCGCGCCACGCGGCGGCGCGGGCGGACGTGAAGGACGTCGAGCGCGAAGTGACGGCGCAGATCGAGAAGTTCACGCGGGGTGATTCTCGACACCGCGCGCCGCCTCGGCGTGCCCGTCAGGAGCCAGGACGAATGGGCGCGTGCCCGCGCGGTCACCGCGGGCCTTCGGACCCCCGACCACTTCTTCGGGGAGTCAGGCCCCGGCCCCTACTGGTCCCTCGCTCGAACCCTCGCGCAGCTCCGGGCCCTGCCGGCCGGCGTCTCCGAGTTCATGTCGCACCCGGGCTGGTTCGATGACGCGCTCACCTACAGCCGTTACGGGCGACAGCGCGAGACCGAGATGGTCGGTCTCGGGACGGCGGGCGCGCGCGCGGCGGCCGCGAGCCTCGGCATCAGGCTCTGCCACTTCGGCGACCTCTAGGGCCGAGCCGACGGGTTTTGATCCGGCGTATTCGATGACCGCGGCGATCGTCGGCGTGGATGTCGGCGGCACCACGACGGCGGCGGGTGTGGTCACCCGCGACGGCGACGTGGTCGTGGACGAGAGCGCACCCACGCGAGGCAAGGCGCCGGCTGACCCCCTTGCCGCGATCAGCGCGCTGATCCGAAAGGTGAGCGACGAGGCCGCGCGGCGCACGCGGTCGATCGACGCCATCGGTGTGGGCGTGCCCGGGCCGGTCGATGCGGCCCGTGGCCGTGTCGGCGAGCCCGTCATTCATGTCCCGGAGCTCGAGGGTCGGCCACTGGCCGATGAGCTCACGGCGGAGTTCGGCCTGCCCGCGTGCGTGGACAACGACGTCAACGCGCTGGCGCTCGGTGAGTGGATGTTCGGCGCCGGCCGGGGTGCTCGGTCTCTCGTTGTTCTGGCGGCCGGGACGGGGTTCGGCGCCGGCGTCGTGCTGGAGGGCCGCCTCGTGCGGGGCGCCGGCGGCTTCGGCGGCGAGCTGGGCCATGCGCCCGTTCGGTTTGACGGCCCGCGGTGCTGGTGCGGCGGCCGTGGGTGCCTCGCGCTTTACGCAAGCGGGCGGGGGATCGTGGATTCCGCGCGCGCTCGGGTCGCGGGCCACGCGCAGGCGCCCTTGCTGAAGGCCGCCGGAGGGGATCCGATGGGGATCACGGCGCCGGGCGTCTTCCACGCGGCCGCCGAGGGCGATTCCGTGGCCGCATCGGTCGTCGACGAGGCCTGCCAGGCTCTGGGGGCGATGATCGGAATCGTCGTGAACGGCCTGAACCCGGAGATCATCATCGTCACCGGCGGGGTCGCGCAGTCCCTGGCGCCGCTCGAGGCGAAGATTCTCCGCGCGGCGGGTGAGTACGCGTTCGCGCGCGCCCTGGCCGCCACACGCGTCACGATCGTACCGGGGGACAAGCGAGTCAGCGTGCGCGGCGCCGCCGCGCTGGCGCTGTACGAGCGAGATATGAAGAACAAGGGGGCAAACTCCTGAAAGCCATCACGTTTCAGGGCGTGGGCGACGCGCGGGCGCAGGAGGTCGCCGATCCCAACCGCGCGATCAAGGTGATGCTCAGGCCCTGACTCACGAGGGCTTCGGGTCGTTCCTCAGGAGCTCGTCGAGGATGCGCGGCAGGCGCGTCACCGCCGACTCGCCGTGGATCTGCGCGACCATCTCCCCCTTCCGATCGATCACGACCGTGTACGGCGAGCCCTTGAAGCCGAAGGGATTGCCGATCGTCAGCTTCGTGTCGAGCGCGACGGGATAGGTGACCTTGTACTTTCGCACGAAGGCCCGCGTGTCCCTGGCGGTGTCCTGGACGTGGAACGCGAGCACCTCGACCCCTCGCGCCCGGTAGCGGTCATAGACACGGCCGAGCCCCGGGGCTTCCTTCGCGCACGGCTTGCAATAGGACGCCTGGAAACGCAGCACCAGGATCGTCTTGCCAACGAGGTCGTGAGAATCGAGCGAGGTCTTTCCGTCGAGGAGCTTCACCTTGAAGCCCGGCGCTGCGGGCGCCGTTTCGCCGTGGACCGCGATGGCGAGGAGCAGGACGAGGGCGAGCAGAGAGCCGGCCACGCCACTATAGTACCCGCAGCGATCGACCCTCGCCCACCGAGTATAATGTCGGCGTGAACGACCTCGAGCGTGAGCTCCGCAAGAAAATCCGCGGGGACGTTCGCTTCGATCCGGGATCCCGCCTTCTCTATTCGACCGACGCCTCCATGTACCAGGTCGAGCCCGTCGGCGTCGTCATCCCGCGCGACGCCGACGACGTCCAGGCGGCGGTGGAGGTCGCCGGGAAGCTCGGCGTCGCGATCCTGCCGCGCGGTGGCGGCACGTCGCTCACCGGCCAGACGGTCAACCACGCGCTCGTGCTCGACTTCTCGCGGTACATGGACCGCGTGCTCGAGGTGAACACCGAGGAGCTGTGGGCACGGGTGCAGCCGGGCCTCGTGCAAGACAACCTGAACCACCACGTACGCCCGCTGGGCCTGCTCTTCGGCCCGGACACCTCGACGTCGAACCGCGCGACGCTCGGTGGCATGCTCGGCAATAATTCAGGCGGGTCGCACTCCATCGCCTACGGCCTCACCGTCGAGCACGTCATCGAGCTGAGGACCCTTCTCGCCGACGGCTCGCGCGTCGTTTTCGGCGAGATCACGCCCGACGAGTTCGCCGGCAAGTGCCGGGCGCCAGGGCTCGAGGGCCAGATCTACCGAGAGATCGCGCGGATCCGCGAGACGTACGGCGACGAGATCCAGTCGCGCTACCCGGCGCACTGGCGTCGGGTATCCGGCTATAACCTGAACGAGCTTGTTCCTTTTGTAGCGGGGTCCGTGAGGCCGGGTTGGACCGAGGGTGGCCTGAGACAGGCGCGACCCGGCTCCGACACGCCCGGTCTACCCGGCTCCGACACGTCTGGTCTGCCCGGGACGTTGCGATCCGGCTCTGGCTCTCGCCTCAACGTGGCGCGGCTCATCGTCGGCTCCGAGGGCACGCTGCTGACGGTGATCGAGGCGAAGGTGCGGCTCGTGCGGCGTCCCAAGAGGACGGCACTCGATGTCATCCACTACCGTGACATCCAGGAGGCCCTCGAGTCCTCGCAGGCGATCCTCGAAACGGGGCCGTATGCCGTCGAGCTGACGGACAAGATGATTCTCGACCTCGCCCGGGGCAACATCGAGCAATCGAAGCGCATGGGCTTCGTCCAGGGCGACCCGGCCGCGATCATGATCGTCGAGTACGCGGCCGAGACGGACGCCGAGGTCCGAGCCAAGATCGAGGCGCTCGAGGCGCGGCGCCAGCGCGAGCGATTCGGCTACGCCTCGCACGTCGCCTACGATCCGGCCCAGGTGCAGTCCATCTGGAGTCTGCGCAAGGCGGGGCTCGGCCTCCTCCTGGGCATGAAGGGCGACAAGAAGCCGATCGCGTTCGTCGAGGACACCGCGGTCGAGCCACGGCATCTCGCCGAGTTCGTGGCGCGCTTCCGGGAGATCTTCGCCAAGCACGACACCGTCGGCGCCTACTACGGCCACTGTTCCGTCGGGTGCCTGCACATCCGTCCGGTGATCGACCTCAAAACGCCGCGCGGTCTCGAGCAGGTCCACGCCATCGCGGACGAGATCGCCGATCTGGTCGTGAAGTTCCGCGGCACCCTCTCGAGCGAGCATGGCGACGGGCGCGCCCGCAGCCCGTTCCTCGAGCGCATGTACGGTCCGCGGATCATGCAGGCCTTCCGGGAGCTCAAGCGCGCCTTCGACCCGGACAACCGCATGAATCCCGGCAACATCGTCGCTCCGGCAGGGCTGACCGACCATCTCCGTTACGGTACCCAGTACACGACCTGGGAACCCACGACGCTCCTCGACTTCTCCGAGCAGGGCGGGTTTGCGGCGTCGGTCGAGATGTGCAACGGCGTGGGAGCGTGTCGCAAGACGCTCGAGGGCACGATGTGCCCGTCGTACATGGCGACGAAGGACGAGGAGCACTCGACGCGCGGCCGCGCGAACGCCCTCCGCGCGGTGCTCTCGGGGCGGCTGCCGCCGTCGGAGTTTACCGGGCGGCGGCTCTACCAGGTCATGGACCTGTGCCTGGAGTGCAAGGGGTGCAAGGCCGAATGCCCGGCCAACGTCGACATGGCCAAGCTCAAGTACGAGTTTCTCCATCACTACTACCAGGCCAACGGGCTGCCGCTGCGCAACCGCCTGTTCGGACGCATCGCGCGGATGAATCGCCTGGCCTCCCGCGTGCCGACGCTCTTCAACTGGATCTCGGGCCTCGCCCCGAGCCGCTGGGCGCTCGAGAGGATCGCGGGGATCGACCGTCGCCGGCCGCTGCCGTCGCTGGCGGCGCAGCCGTTCACGGACTGGTTCAGGCATCACATGCCGCCTGCGGCGGCGCCGCGCGGCGAGGTCGTGCTGTTCAACGACACCTTCACGACCTACAACGTGCCGGAGATCGCCCGGGCCGCGGTGGAGGTGCTCGAGGCGGGGGGCTATCGCGTCGTGCTCGTGGACCGCAAGTGCTGTGGCCGACCGCTCATCTCCAAGGGGATGCTCGCCGAGGCGCGGGAGCACGCCACCTGGAACGTGAGGCGTCTGGCGCCATACGCGCGGCGGGGCGTCGCGATCGTCGGGCTCGAGCCCTCGTGCCTTCTGACGCTGCGCGACGAGACGGTGGACCTCGTGCGCACCGACGATGCCCGGGCCGTCGCACGGCAGTCGTTCCTGTTCGAGGAGTTTCTCCTGCGTGAGCGCGCCCGCGGGCTGACACTCACGTTCGGCGCCGCTGGTCGGAAGGCGCTGCTTCACGGTCACTGTCACCAGAAGGCGCTCGTTGGCACGGCGCCGACGGTCGGAGCCCTCCGCTGGGCGGGGTTCGAGGTCGAGGAGGTGGATTCCGGCTGCTGCGGCATGGCGGGCTCGTTCGGCTTCGAGCGCGAGCATTACGACATCTCGATCGCGCTCGGCAATCGCCGCCTCGCCCCCGCCGTGAAGGCCGCCCTTCCGGAGACCGAGATCGTCGCGCCCGGCATCTCGTGTCGCCAGCAGATCCAGCACCTGGCGGGTCGCCGGGCCAAGCACCCGGCCGAAGTCCTGCGAGAGGCGCTCTCGCGCTAGTCGCCGTCGCGATCGCTGCCGTTTTCGCCGCCGCCTTCGTCAAGGGGGCGATCGGCTTCGGATTCCCCACGCTGGGCACGCCGCTGTTGGCGCTCGTGGTCGACGTGAAGACCGCCGTGGCGGCGCTGGTCATTCCGAACCTCGTGATGGACGGGCTTCAGCTCCGGCGCCAGAGCCCGCTCGGCGCCACCCCACGCCGGCTGGCCCCGCTCCTGGTCTTCACCATGCTGGGCACGATCGTCGGCACGAAGCTCCTGGTCGTGCTCTCGGGGCGCACGGCGATGTTGATCCTCGGCGCCTTCGTCCTCGGCTTCGTCGCGCTCGATCTCGCACGCTTCTCGCCGCGGGTGCCCGCGGGCTGGGAGCGCCTGCTCGCGCCGCCCGTCGGGCTCGCGGCCGGTGTGATGGGGGGCGTCACCAACGCGCCCGGCACGGCGCTCGCCCTCTACTTCGTGGCACTCGGCATGGACAAGCGCGAGTTCGTCCGCTCGATCGCCTTCACGTTCCTCGTCGTCAAGGCTGTTCAGCTCGCGTCGCTCGGCTGGTACGGGCTCCTCGGCTGGCCGCTCGTGCTGGGCTCGCTCGGGCTGACCGCCGCCGGCCTCGCGGGCTTCGGGCTCGGCGTCCGCGTGCAAGACAGACTCGACCAGCGCGCCTTCAACCGCGGGGTGCTGGTGTTCCTGGCGACGCTCGGCGCCTGGCTCGTGGTCCGGACGCTCTGAGCCGCGCCTTCAGGGGGCGGCGCCGGTCAGCAGCGCGAAGATGCGACGGATCAACTCCTCGTGGTCCTCGATGTTTTGCTGAAAGATCCGGAGCTCCTTCAGCTCCACGAGGTCCACGGTGCGGAAGGGCTCGCCCGGGCGCATCGAGGCGAAGGCGATCGCCTGAAAGCACGAGCGCCCCGCCTCGGGCCGGTCGGTCACGAGGATGAAGTAGAGGTTCGGCCACTGCCGGCGCGCCATGTAGAAGATCGACCGTTCGCCACGCTGGTTCTCGACGGAGACGAACTGGTAGGCCGACGGCCGGTACTTCACCTCGATGAGGAACTCCCCGCTGTTCTCCGACTCCGGCTCGGACGAGACGCGGAAGTCGGGGGAAAAGTCTTCGCGCCCGAACCGAAGCGGCGAGGTGTTGTTGCGAAAGGGGCGGATCTGGTAGCGCGCGCGGCGGAAGATGGCTTCCACGAGGGCTTCAGCAATGCGGCTTTTGACCTCGAGCAGATCCATAATCCTCCCCGAACCGGGAAGAAGCGCTGAAACCCACACCGAAGTGGTGCAGGACCATAGTATCATCCGGCGGGGCTTCGCCCCGACTCCCAAAGTCGCAAGGAGGACGTGATGCTCACTCGCCGCCAGATGCTCGTCACCAGCTCCACGTTCGCCGGATATGCGCTATCCGTCGACACCGTGCTGGCCCAGGCCATCAAGACCGATACCGACGGGATCATCGCCGGTGACCAGGTGGTCAAGATCGGCAGTTACGAGATGCCCGTGTACGAGGCGCGGCCGGCGACGGGGAACGACCACTCGATCCTGCTCGTGATCTCCGAGATCTGGGGTGTCCACGAGTACGTCCGCGATTGCACGCGGCGGTTCGCCAAGGCGGGCTACTATGCGGTCGCGCCCGAGCTCTTCAAACGCGAGGGCGGGGTGGCGCAGCTCCCGAACGTCCAGGACATCCTGAAGATCGTGCTCGCGCAGAAGCGCGAGCAGACGCTGGGCGATCTCAAGGCGACGGTGGACTGGGCCAAGACGCGGCCCAACGTGAAGGCGGCCAGCGTCGGCGTCACGGGCTGGTGCTGGGGCGGATCCACGGTGTACCAGGTGGCGGCCACGAACGCGGACATGAAGGGCGCGGTCGCCTGGTACGGGCCGCCCGCACGTCCCTATCAGGGCGCCTCGGGTCCGGTCTCGGGGTTCGACGTCGCCAAGGACATCAAGATCCCGTTCCTCGGGCTCTACGGGGAGACGGATCAGAATCCGAAGCCCGAGGACGCCCGGCGCCTGGGCGAACTGTTGAAGCAGCACAACAAGAACGCTGAGGTCGTCGTCTACCCGGGCGCGGGTCACGGCTTCCATGCCGACTACCGTCCGTCCTACAACGCGGCGGCAGCGGCGGACGCCTGGAAGCGCTGCACGGACTTCTTCGCTAAGAATCTGCGCGCGTAGCGGGCAGGCCGCGGCGCCCGGGATCGCGCGATCTCGAGTGCCCGCCTCCGGTGATGCCGGGCGTGAGGGAGTGCCGCCGTACCGCGCGACCGGTGGGGGGAATCGGGGGGAGCGGCGTCGCTCTCCCCGATCTTCAAACAGTCGCGAAGAAGCGCGCTGGCGCGCCGTCGGTGCCGGCGATCTTGTAGAAGGGGGCGGCGAAGTCCACGCGCCGACGGGGTAGCGCGCCGAGGCTCGTGAGGCCCTCCATGATGACGACGCCCGAGCCGAGGATCACCCGGTGCATTGGGAAGTCCTCCGAGGAGAAGTCGGGCAGCCGCGCGCAGTACTCCTCGAAGAAGTCGAAGCCGATGTTCTTTGCACCCCGCGCGACCAGCCACTCGGCCGACTCGGGCGGGAAGTAGGGCGACTGCGTGAAATAGTCGGGCCACCGGCCGTACATCTTGTCCGTCCAGTCCGTGCGCAGGAGCACGATATCGCCCTGACGCACGTCGTCGGCCCCCCCGCGCTTGAGATCGTCGATCGTGATCGCGTGGTTCGGCCCCGCGAACGACAGGTCGACCACCAGGGCCTCGCCCATGACCTGGTCGAGCGAAATCTCCGCAGTGGTGATGCCGTCCCGAAAGACGTGCAGGGGCGAATCGATGTGGGCGCCGGTGTGGAGGCTCTGGTGCACGCTCGAGACCTGCCAGAACCCGGGACCGCGCCGGTGGGGCGTGATCTCGAGCCGCATGTTGGTGGACGGCGGCGAGAGCGTCGCGTCGTCCACGGTCACCGACAGGTCGATGTAGCGTTTCATGGGCGCGGTCTCCTATGAGTGGGCCAGGCGGTCCACGAGGCCCCGAGCCCAGGCCATTTTTTCAGGCGACATCACGAGCTTCGCGGCGAACGGTTCGCCGAAGGGCCGGGTCGCGTCGATGCCGAGCTTGGCGGTGACGCCCCGCTCGTCGGCGCTCGGGTCGAGCAACGCGCCGAGACTCCCCGAGACGACGACCAGATCGCGGTCGGCCTGCACGCGTGTCGCCACCGCCCAGAGCACCTCCGATTCGTCGAAGACGTCGATGTCGTCGTCGACGACGATGACCAGCTTCACGTAGTGATCCACGCCCAGGACGATCGGAATCACGTGCTTGGCCTCGCCGGGCCGGCTCTGCGCGATCGAGACGTAGGCCGTGAACGACGACGTTCCCGAGAGCGGCACGTGCACACCACGGACGTTCGGGATGACGCGCGCGAGGGCGTTGGCAATCTCGGCCTCGCGGATCAGGCCGAGGGTCGTGATGTGATCGCCCGCGCGCCCGGAGCCGATCGACTGGAACCACGGCCGCTCGCGCATCGCGAGGGCCTTCGCGACAAAGACGTGCTCGGTCGACCGACGCGAGACGTAGCCGGTGAACTCGCCGAATGGGCCCTCGGGCTCGCGTACATTCGGGAGGATCTCGCCTTCGATCACGATCTCGGCCGACGCGGGCACGTGCAGGTCGATGGTCGAGCAGGGCGCGACCTCCAGCGGCTCGCCCAGGAGCCCGCCCACCACCTCGAACTTGCCGACGTCGGGCGGGGGATAGGCGAGCGAGCCCATCGACACCAGGGGGTGGAGCCCCAGCACGATCGCGCACGGCAGCGCGCGGCCCTTCGCCTCGGCGCGCCGCTGGTACTCGAACATGCGTCGGCGGGAGTGGAGGCTCACGCCCATCCGGTCGCGCCCCTTCAGCTGGAAGCGGTGATACCCCTCGGTCTCGACGCCGGTGTCGGGATCGCGGGCGACCAGCATCCCGGCGGTGAGATAGCGCCCCGCGTCGCCGGGAAAGTACCGCGGCATGGGCAGGGCCCCGAGGTCCACGGCCGGCCCGGTCAGCACCCGATGGCGGAAGGGAGGATCCGGGACGACCACCGGCTTGATGTGCTCTTTGATGCGGCGCGCGTACTCGGCGGCGAGCGCACGCTCGTCGACACGGAGCGCCGACGCCAGGGCGCGGCGGCTCGCCACGACGTTGCAGACGATGGGGATGTCGTGGCCGGCGACCCGATCGAAGAAGAGGATCGGATAGCGCCGGCGGCGCTCGTACTCGAGGACGAGCGCCATCACGTCCTCCTCGATCGACACCGAGGGGAACCGGCCGCTTGCCGCGCGCCAAGACCGCGAGGCCGATGCGTCTGGATGTCCGTCCCGTCGTCATTTTGGTTTGACAGGCTAGCAGCGCGGCTGATATGAAGCAAGCGCTTTGCGGACTATCACCTGCGGAACGTCCGGCTCGCCGATCTGACCATCTGACGAAAGGACGACAATGGCGAACTTCGGCACGGTGGGGGTGGACTGGCAGCAGCGGGTGAACTGGGACCGGCTGCGGACGTACCGGCTGGAGCGGGCGCGCGAGCGGATGAAGGCGCACAACCTCGGCGCGCTCCTCCTGATGTACGACGAGAACGTCCGCTATGTGACGAGCACGCTGACGCCGGGCTGGAACCGGCTGAAGCCCGGGCTCCGCTACGCGCTCCTGTGCGGCGACGGGGCGCCGGTGCTGTTCGAGCAGGGCGACATCGGGTTCCAGATCCAGCGCCACGCCCCGTGGATCCCGCAGGAGAACATCCGGTACTCGTACGCGTGGATCAAGGGCGCGGCGGGGCCGGCGTCGCGCCAGCAGGTCAAGAAGTTCACCGACGCCCTCGTGAAGGAGATGCGGCGCTACGACGTCGCCGACAAGACGCTCGGCGTCGATTTCATCGACATCAACATGCTCAACCAGTTCAACGACACGAAGCTCACGTGGGCGGACGGCATGACGCCGATGATGGAGGCGCGGGCGATCAAGAACGTGGACGAGCAGGAGTGTCTGCGCATCGTGGGCGCCATCGGCGACGCGGCCCACTGGGAGACCATGCGCTTCCTCAAGCCCGGCCTGACGGAGAATCAGGTGACGGCGCACATCATGCAGTACCTCTACGCGATTCCGGGGGTGGAGGACGTGGAGGACGTGATCGTGTCGTCGGGGCCGAACACGTGGCCGAACTGGCGGAACTTCTCGGATCGGATCATCAAGCCGGGCGAGATCGTGTTCATGGATCTGGCGGCGCTGACGTGGAACGGCTATAAGTCGTGCTACTACCGGACGTATTGCGTCGGCAAGCAGCCGACGCAGGAGATGAAGGACTACTACGCGACGGCCCTCACGTGGCTGTACGACTCGATCCACGCGGTGCGTCCCGGCGCGACGACCCGGGACATCGCGCTGAAGTGGCCGTCGGCACAGGAGGCGTGGGGATACGCGGAGGAGGATCAGGCCGCCGCGAATCTCTGGGGGCACGGACTCGGGCTCGCACAGTACGACCCACCGGTGATCTCGCGGATCTGGTCGCTCGACCATCCGCTGGAGATCCGTCCGGGCATGGTGTTCGCGCTCGAGACGCAGCACGGCAAGCGGTACGAGTGGGGCGTGCGCATCGAAGAGATGCTGATCGTCCACGACGACCGGACGGAGATCATCTCGAACTTTCCGGTCGAGCAGATCACGGTGGTGATGTGAGCCCGGCGTGACCCTCGCGGCGGTGCTCCAGGCGCCGCGGCGCCTCGAGCTCGTGGCGCGACCGACGCCGGTCGCCCGTCGCGGCGAAGCCGTGGTGCGCGTCGCGGCGACAGCCGTGTGCCACACGGACCTCGAGATCTACACCGGACGCCACCCCGGGGTCCGTCTCCCTGTGGTGATGGGCCACGAAGCCACCGGCGTCGTCGAGGCGGTCGGCGACGGCGTCGCGCGCGTCCAGCCCGGCCAAGCGGTTCTGCTCAATCCGATCATCGCCTGTGGCGCGTGCGACTCCTGCGCGCGTGGCCACGGCAACCTCTGCCGTAACGCCGGCCTCTTCGGACGGGAGATGGACGGCTCTCTCGCCGAGCACGTCGTGCTGCCCGAGAGATACCTCTATCCGCTCCCGGCTCACGTGCCGCTCGCGGCGGCGACCCTGATCGAGACGCTCGCCACCGTACGCCACGCACAGGAGCGCGCACGCATCGCGCCGGGCGAGTCGGTGGTGGTCCTGGGCCAGGGCGTGGCCGGGCTGCTCCACACGCAGCTCGCGAAGCTCTCGGGCGCCTGCCCGGTCGTCGCCGTGTCCCGCAGCCCCTGGAAGCTCGAGCTCGCGCGCCGCCGACACGCCGACCGCGTCGTGAACTCTGCCCACGAGGACGTCATCGCCGCCGTGAGGGAAGCCACCGCCGGACGCGGCGCGGACGTGGTCGTCGATGCCGCGGGCGATCCGGCGCTCATCGCGCCCGCGATCGAGATGCTGGCGCCGGGCGGCCGACTTGTCGTGTACGGGATCAGCCACCGGCCGGTGCCTGACTTCACGACGTTCCCTCTCTACTTCAAGGAGCTCACCCTGTACGGCTCCCGCGCCCTGACGCCCGGCGACTTCGCCCCCGCGATCGAGCTCGTCGCCTCGGGTGCCGTCGACGTCGACGGCTTCATCACCGCGTCGTATCCGCTGGAACGGGTGGCAGCGGCGTTCGAGGAATACGAACGCTCCGCCGACTCCGTCCTGAGACTCGTCATTGTCCCGCGCGAGTGAGCGGCTTGCGGTTCCGCTCGACGCCCCGGACGCCGTCGACGCCGAGCTCGTGGGAGGGAAGGCCGCGACACTCGCCCGGCTGTTGCAAGCCGGTCTGCCGGTGCCCGACGGGATCTGCCTGACCGCTGACGCCTACCGTTGGCAGCGCGACGCGGCGGGCGTGTCCGGGCCGGCCGAGCGCGTCGGCGCCGCCGCCGACCCATACGAGGCCCGCAGGCTCGCGCTCGAGGTGAGGCTCGGCTTCTTGCAGGGCGCGCTCGCGGCGCCGGTGGCCGAGGCGCTCGACGCCGCTCACGCGCGGACGGCCGAGTCACCCGGACGCCTCCTTGCCGTGCGCTCCTCCGCGCTTCGCGAAGACGCGCCGGGGACCTCCTTCGCCGGGCAGTTCGACACGTTCCTGGGAATCGCCACTCGCGTGGACACGGTCACCGCGGTGCGCGCCTGCTGGGCGTGCCTCTGGTCCACGCGCGCGCTCAGATACATGCGGGCCCACGACGTGGATCCCGGGCACACGGCCATGGCCGTCATCCTCCAGAGGATGGTCGAGGCGCGCGCGGCAGGTGGAGCGCTCAGCCGCCCCGAGGACGGCGGCGTGGTCGTGACCGGGACGTGGGGGCTCGGCTCGGCGCTGGCTCAGGGCGAGGTCGTTCCCGACCGCTGGACGCTCGCGCGCGATGGGTCGCTGGAGAGCGCGGACCCCGGGCGGAAGGACCGGCTCGTCGTCGCGTCAGCCGCGGGCGGCGCCCGACCGGAGGCGGTCGCCCCGGAGCTCGTTCACGCCCCGTGTCTGGCGCCGGCGGAGGTTGCGGAGCTCGGGCGGCTCGTGTCGCGAATCGAGTCCCACGTCGGCGGGCCCGTCGAGGTCGAGTGGGCGAAGGACGAGGGCGGCTTCCATGTCCTCCAGGCGCGGCCGCTTCACGTCGAGCCTCGACACGCGCCCGACGAAGTGTGGCTCCGGCATCCCGGCCTCACAGGTCAGCCGGCGGGTGTGGGCTGGGCGACGGGCCCCGCGTGCGTCGTGCTCCACGAGCACGACCTCGAGCACGTCAAGCTCGGCGACGTCCTCGTCACGCAGGTCGCCGGCCCGGCGCTGACGGCCGTTCTGCCGCGTGTCGCCGGCGTCGTCGCAGAGCTCGGCGGCAGCACGTCCCACCTGGCCGCCCTCGCGCGCGAGCGTGGCATTCCGGCGGTGCTCGGCGTCAGCGACGCGACCCGGAGGATTCCCGAGGGGGCGGTCGTCGCGGTCGACGGCGTGACGGGCGCCGTGCGCTGGATCCACTGAGCCCCGCCATCTGCCGCAGCGTCGTGATGAGCGCGGCGAGGTCCTCGGCGCCGCGCCCGGAGGCGGCGGTCGCTGTGCAGAGTTGCTGGGTGAGGCTCGTCAGCGGCAGCGGCACGCCCAGGCGCTGCCCTTCTTCGAGCATGAGCCGGAAGTCCTTGAGGAAGAGGTCCAGCTTCATCTGGGGCTCGAACCGTCCGTCGACCATCAGCGGGCCGCGCACTTCGACCATCTTCGAGGCGGCCGCGCTCTCGCGCAAGATGTCCAGGAGCGCCTGCGGAGCGAGCCCGCCCTTCTCGCCGAGGACGAGGGCCTCGGCCAGCGCGGCGGTGTTGAGGCCGACCAGCAGATTCGTCGCGAGCTTGGCGAGCGACGCGCTGCCGACCGGCCCCACGTGGATCGTCTTCCTCGCGACGGCCGCGAAGACGGCGCGGCACGCCTCCAGGCGCGCGGCGTCGCCGCCGACGAAGATCGTGCAGTCGCCGCGCTCGACCATGGCGCTCGTCCCGCTCATCGGGGCGTCGAGGAACCCGCGCCCGGCGGCCGCCGCGGCCTCGGCGAGGCGGCGCGTCAGGGTGGGGGAGATCGTGCTCATCTGGAGCAGGGTCGCCGAGCGCGGCATGACGTCCAGCAGCCCGCCGGCGCCGAGGATCACCGCCTCCACCGACTCGGGCGACGGCAAGATCGTGAAGACGGCGTCGGCGCCCGCCGCCGCGTCCTTGACGCTGGTCGCGGGGGTGAGGCCGAGGGGCGCGAGCCGCGCGAGCTGATCCGGGCGTGTGTCGTAGCCGCTCACCGCGAAGGTGCCCTCGAGAAGCCGGGAGGCGACCGCGCCGCCGAGGAGCCCGACGCCGATGATCGCGATACGTTTCATCTCGTGGCCCTCACAGTCCGAGATAGCGTGACTTGATCTCCTCGTTCCGCCACAGGTCGTCCGGCGCGCTCGAGTGGACGACCCGGCCGCGCGAGAGGACATGGACGTGATCGGCCACCCGGAGCGCCAGCGGCAGGTTCTGCTCCACGAGGAGGATCGACAGCCCCTGGGCCTTGAGGTTCTCGATGACCCGGCCGACCTCGCGGACCAGGAGGGGCGCCAGGCCCTCGGTCGGCTCGTCCATCAGCAGGAGCTCCGGGTTGGTCGTCAGGGCGCGCGCGATGGCCAGCATCTGCTGCTCGCCGCCGGAGAGCTTGCCCGCGCGGTGCGCTCCGCGCTCGCCCAGGCGCGGGAAGAGCTCGAGCACGCGCGCGATCGTCCAGGGGCCGCTGTTGGCCTTGGCGGCCACCGCGAGATTCTCGAGAACGGTCAGCGAGGGAAAGACGCGGCGCCCCTGCGGCACCAGTCCGAGCCCGAACGACACGGCCCGGTTCGAGGGCCACGCCGTGATGTCCCGGCTCTTGAACAGCACCTGGCCCCGCCGGGGCGGCGTGAAGCCGATGATGGATCGGATGAGCGTGGTCTTGCCCATGCCGTTGCGCCCGAGGATGCCAACGACCTGGCCGCGCGCCATGCTCAGGGACACGCCCTGCAGCACGTGGCTGTCCCCGTAATAGGTGTGGATGTCACGCACCTCGAGCATCAGGACGCTCCCAGGTAGATCTCCTGCACGAGCGAGCTCGCCTTGACCTCGTGCGCGAGACCGTCGGCGACGACCTTCCCGTAGTGCAGGACGGTGATCCGGTCGGTGAGGGCAAACGCGACGTCCATGTCGTGTTCGATCACCAGCAGCGTGATGGCGGGATCGAGGTTCTTCAAGAGCGCCGTCATCGCGTGGGACTCCGCCGGCGAGAGCCCCGCGGTGGGCTCGTCGAGCAGCAGCAGCCGGGGCGCGCCGGCCAGCGCCAGCGCGATCTCGAGCTGGCGCTGCTCCCCGTGCGAGAGGTTCCGCACCGCTTCGCCCTCCTTGTCGTCGAGCCCGACCGCGGCGAGCACGGCCCGCGCGCGCGCGAAGAAGGCGGGATAGCGGTGCAGACCGCGGTGCAGATGGAACTTGGCCGGCGTCAGGGCCTGGACCGCGAGGAGGCAGTTCTCGAGGGCGGTGAGACGGGGGAAGAGATTGGTGATCTGGTACGTACGGGCCAGACCGAGCGCGGCACGCCGGTGAGGCGAGAAGCGCGTGACATCCCGGCCGAACAGGACGATCCGCCCGTCGGTCGGCCGGGTCTCGCCGCTGATCAAGCTGAACAGGGTCGTCTTGCCCGCGCCGTTCGGGCCGATGATGGCGCGGCGCTCGCCCGACCCCACGGCGAGACTCACGCCGTCCAGCGCGCGGAGCCCGCCGAACTCCTTCGAGAGGTCGGTCAGGCTCAGCGCGGGGCTGGGTGATCCCGGCATGTCTCTCGCACGGCCATCAGCAGTGCTTGCACGGCGGAAAGTTCCGGTCGTACACGGGCTGCTTCAGGAAATCGTCCGGCTTGTACTTCCAGAACTGCGAGACGGCCGGATAGGTATGGACGACGGTGTTCCAGAGCTCGCCGTCCTTCCTCTCGACCTTGCGGACGTAGATGTTCTGGATCGGGTTGCCGTAGGCGTCGAGCTTGACCGGGCCGCGGGGAGCGTCGGGGATCTCCACCCGGCGCAGCGCCTCCAGGAACTTCTCGCGGTTCTCCACGTCGCCGCCGATGACCTTGGCCGCCTCGTTGATCCATCGGGTGCTGGTGTAGCAGGTCTCCGAGAAGTACGACGGGACCTTCCCGTACCTCTTGCGATATTCCGCGACGAATTTCTTGTTCACCGGCGTGTCGAGGGCGGCGCTGTAGATCAGGGGGGACATGCCGCCGATGGCCTCGTCGCCGAGGGACGGCAGCACGAACTCGTCAAACGTCGTGCCGCCGCCGATGAGCGGCAGCTTCACCTTCAGTCCGGCGTCCTGGTACTGCTTGGGAAAGCGCGACGCCGAGATCGAGACCATGAGCGCGAACACCGCGTCGGCGTCCCGCTTGATCTGCGAGAGATACGGCGCGAAATCGGTCGTGTTGAGCGGCGCCCACAACTTCTGGACGATCTGCCCCCCGTTCTCCTCGAAGGTCTTCTGGAAGCCGCCGACGACCTCCCAGCCGAAGGCGTAGTCGATGCCGATGACGGCGATCTTCTTGTAGCCAAGTGTCTTCGCCGCGTACTCGCCGAACGGGTGCGAAGGCTGGCTCGACGCCCAGCCCGTCCGCACCACCCACTTGGCGGGCTTGCGCTGGGTGAGGTCGTCGGCGGCGATCACCGGATAGAGCATCGGGATGCGGTACTCCTCAACCTTGGGCGCCATCGCGTAGCCGATGTGCGCGAAGACCTCGCCGACGAGGACGTGGACCCGGTCGCTCTCGACGAGCTTCTGCAGCTTGGTCAGCGCGATGTTCGGCTGGCCCTGACTGTCCTCGACGATCACCTCGACCTTGCGGCCGGCGATCGTCTGGTTGTTGTCGTCGAGCCACATCGCGATACCGTTCGTCATGTCCTTGCCGATCTGCGCGGCACCGCCCGACATCGGCGCGATCACGCCGATCTTGATCGGCCCCTTCTGAGCCCACGCCGGCCCCGGTCCGGCAATCGCGACCAGGACCATCGACAGCACGCACAAGACGACTGCCTTCTTGCCCATGGCTCGCTCTCCTTTCGTCCACTGTCTCAAGGCGCCCACGACACCCTCGGGCGCGTACACGATCGTGCCGATGTAGACCCCGCCCAGGATCAAGAGCCACCGATGCGTGTAGACCGACACGAGGTTCTTCAAGCCCACGATGAGGGCCGCGCCCAGCGCCGGCCCGAGCAGCGTCCCGCGGCCGCCCAGCGCGACCATCAGGAGGATCTCGACCGAGGTGGCCAGCTCGAGGTCCGCCGGGCTGACGAAGCCGTTGTAGTACGCCCACAAGACTCCGGCGAAGCCGCCCACGCCGCCCGCGATCACGAACCCGATGTACTTGTGCAGCCACACGTGATAGCCGAGCGTCCGCATGCGCGACTCGCTCTCGCGGATGCCCACGAGGGTCTGCCCGAACGGGGACCGGACGATCGTCCGCAGCAGGACGAGCGCCAGGAGGAATCCGGCGAAGGCGAGATAGTAGAAGGGAATTCCGCGGGTGAAGGACCAGGGTAGGCCGAGGTCCGGGCGCGGCACGCTCGCAATGCCGTTGTCGCCCTGGGTCATCGATACCCATCGGTGGGCCAGGCCCCACACGACCATGCCGAGCGCCAGTGTGATCATGAGGAAGTAGACGCCGGTCGCGCGCAGGGCCACCAGGCCGAAGATCGCGGCGACCGCTGTCGCCAGCAGAACGCCGACCGCGAGCGTGACCCAGAATCCGGCCCCGTGCCGCGTGGCCAGGATCCCGACGCTGTACGCGCCGAGTCCCAGGTAGGCGGCGTGTCCCAGCGAGGCCAGGCCAGTGTAACCGAGAATGATGTCGAGGCTCATGGCCAGCACCGCGTAGATCACCGCCTGGGTGAGCAGCGCGAGCAGGAACGACGAGACGAACGGAGGGGCCACGAGCAATACCAGAAACGCGATGACGATCGCGATCCGCGGCGTGCTCGGTGGCAGCACGCCGCGCACTACGCGCGACCGAAGAGGCCCGTCGGCCGCACGGCCAGGATCGCCGCCATCGGGGCAAACAGCGTGAAATACGAGAGCTCGGGAAAAAGCGCCTTGCCGAAGTTGTCGAGCAGTCCCACCAGGAGGCTCCCGATCAGGGCCCCCTTGAGGCTGCCCATACCGCCGACGATGACGACCACGAAAGCGTACGGCAGAATCTCGAAGTCGGCGCCCGGGTAAACGCCGACGAAGCCCCCCGCCACCACGCCCGCCAGGGCCGCCAGCGTCGCGCCGAGCGCGAACACCGCCATCGAGATCAGATGGACGTTGATACCGACCCCGCGCGCCATCTCGGGGTCGTCCACGGTCGCCCGGATCATCGCGCCGATGCGTGTCCGCTCGAGAGCAAGCCAGAGAGTCAGGGCGACCATCACGGCGACCACGACGATGAAGATTCGGTACACGGGGAAGTAGAGCTGTCCCACCACGTACGATCCGGAGAGCGCTGACGGGATCGGGATCGTGTACGGATCACCGCCCCAGAGCACCAGGGCCAGGTCCTGGAAGATGAGCGCGAAGCCCATCGTAGTGAGCACCTGGCCCAGCTCCTGTCCGCTCAGGCGCTTGAGGAACGCGTTCCACTCCGCGATACCGACGAGCGCGATCGCGAGCGCGCCCACGACGACTGCGAGGGGGAAGCTGCCGCTGCGCCAGATCACGGTCAAGGCGACGTAGCCGCCCAGCAGGTAGTAGGACCCGTGGGTCATGTTGACGATGCGCATCATGCCGAAGATGAGCGAGAGGCCTCCCGCGAGGAGAAAGAGCAGGGCGCCGTACGACACGCCGTTGAAGAGCTGGCTGATCCAGAAGTCCACGACGCCGGTCAGCGTCGCAGGAGTCGAGGAGCGTTGCCGCCGAGGGGGCGGGTCACGGCTGGTGATTGTACTATAGGCCCACCCTGCGTTCGCACCGCCTGATCACAGGAGGCACGCGTGAGACTGCCCCACGAGCGCTTCGACTATTCGCCGCTCGCCGCCCGGCGCCCCTGGAAGCTTCCCCGGGGAGCCCGCATCGCCGTGTGGACGATCGTCAACGTGGAGGAGTGGGACATCGAGAAGCCGATGCCGCGGGGTGTCCTGTCGGCCCCGCAGGGCGTCACGACGGTGCCCGACGTGCCCAACTGGGCGTGGCACGACTACGGAATGCGTGTCGGGTTCTGGCGGATGCTCGAGGCCCTCGGAAAGCGCAAGATCCGCGCGACGACCGCCATCAACGCCAACGTCTGTCGGTCTTACGAGCCCGTCGCGCGAGCGATGCTGGACGCGGGCTGGGAGTTCATGGGCCACGGCGTGAAGCAGGGGGCGATGCACCTGGTACCCGACCAGCGCGAAGCGATCCGCACCGCCATCAGGATCCTCCGCGAGTTCACCGGCAAGAACCCCAAAGGCTGGCTCGGCCCCGGACTGACCGAGACGTGGGAGACGCTCGACATCCTGGCCGAAGAAGGCATCGAGTACGTGTCGGACTGGGTCAATGACGACCAGCCCTACGAGATCAAGACGACCACCAGCGCGCTCGTGTCGGTGCCCTACACGCTCGAGCTGAACGACATCCCGATGATGCTCATCCAGCATCACGAGTCGACCGCCTGGCTCGATCGGGTGCGAGACCAGTTCGACCGGCTCTACCGGGAAGGCGCCAAAAACCCTCGCGTCATGGCGATCGCCGTGCACCCCTACATCCACGGCGTGCCCCATCGAATCAAGTACTTTGAGGCGGCCTACGACTACATCCGACGGCACAAGGGCGTCTGGATGACGACGGGCGAGGAGATCTACGAGTGGTTCAAGCGCGGGCGATGAAGTCCCACAACCGTCCGGCGCGCTCGATGACCGCGTCCACGTCCTCCGCGAGCATGTGCCGTTCGGCGACGAGCCGCGTCGCCGAGTCGCGCACGCGCGCGAGGTAGACGGCGCGGGAGGCATAACGCTCCTCGATCGACCCGCGAGGGTCGTCGCTCGCCTGACGCGCGGCGCGCGTCGGGGGGAAGGGGAGCGTGGAGCCCAGCATGCTCATGAGATCTCCCGGCACGCCTTGCGCGGGGTGACGCGGGTTCCAGCCGGTGTAGGTGGCCAGCGGCGTCAGGAGCTCGACGGGCCGAATCCCCGGGAGGTCGTTGCCGTCGTCGTCGACTGACGGCACGAACGTGACGAACGGCGCGCCGATCTTCGGCGGTAGCTCGTGCACCACGCCCCGGTCGAGATCCCGGCCGAAATCCAGCCGCCGCGGCCGCTCGATCCGATCCGGGAAGCGGACACCCGGAATCCGCGTGAAGCGCTCTCGCGTCGACTCGGCCGGAACGGCCGTGCCGTCGCCGAGCCGCGGCACGGCGCTCGCCGGGGGCTCCACGCCGGCGGTGACCCAGCGGTCGAGGTTCACGAGGGCCGCGCGCAGGAGCGGCGCGTAGTCCACGACGTTGAAGGTCTGCAGGCGTGCCGGGCGTGTGCTGGCTGCCGGCGAAGAGGTAGAGGCGCGTCTGCGGGTGCGGGGCCACGTCCCGCGTGCCCTCGACGTCGGTGTGGATGAGCGAGGCGTCGCCGCGCCAGTACTCGGCCGAGGTGTTGGTCGTGACGATCTTCGGCAACGTGCCGCGCGCCTCGAGGCGGCCGAGCAGCGCGCCGCGCTCGCCGGTCACCGGGTCGACCTCGGGCGTGTCGGTGAACGGGAACAGACTGCCGACGGAGCAGGTCGCGTTCAGCGACGGCTGACCGAAGCGCTGGTTGAACTCTCCGCGGCGCGCGCCGGCGACGTGTGCGATGACGCCGTCGAAGACCCGGCGGCCGGCCTCGTCCTCGTTCAGGCCGAGATAGAGGAAGTGACGGAGAAAGCGGCCGGTCTGTGACACGCCGAGGACGTACGCACGCTCGAGCTCCCCGGCGCATGGGTTGCCGTCGGCGGTCGAGGCCGACCGGAGCCAGGCGGCGGCGTCGCGCACGGCGAGAAGGCCGAGGCCGACGAGCGGCGGATGCTCGGCTCGGTACACGAGCTCGTAAATTTTTCCCGCCTCGAAGCCGCCGTCGAGACAGACGTGGGACGCATCGGCGAATCGCCACGCCGTCCGGGCGATTGCCCCCGCAGGGGCGCCCGCATGCTCGCGGACGGTCAGGCGCGCGGCCGGATCGCCGAGGTCGGCGGTCGGATGGGCGATGTGGTAGCGGTCGGCCATCGGCAACGTCTCGACACGGGCGTTCGGCCGCCACTCGCAGCAGACCGGTCCGCTGATCGGCCCGTTTCCGCTGCGCACCGCCGGGACCGTCAGGGCCATGAGCCCGTCGCGTCGCGGGACGTCGTGTTGCCAACCGCACCATGCGACCGTGTAGCCCCAGCGCATGAGAAAACCGTTGCCGAAGTCCTCCGGAGTCGCCGGGTCGGGCACTCGCGGCGTGCTGTTGAGCAGTCCAAGCGCGACCTTGCGGCCGCGGTTCGGAACGTCGAGGAGGAGCCGGCGGTTGCCGCGCGCCGGGTCCTGGGGCCTCAGCAGATAAAAATCGGCTTCGCACTCGACCAGTCCCGCGGTGGTCCGCGGCGCCGCGGCGAGGTCGGTGATGGCCTGGTTTGCCGAGTGCACCGGATCGACGCCGATGCGGAGCACGCCCATGATCTTCTCGTACGCGCCGGCCGCCCCGAACGGACGACCGTCCAGCACCACCGAACGCCGCGTGATCTGGAGTGAGGTCACGGCCATCAGCGCTTCGCCTTGACCGGAGCGACCACGACGTCCGTCGGCGTGCCGGCGAGATAGTTCTCGACGTTCTCGATGGCCCGCAACAGGCCATCGCGGATGACTTCGGGCGTCTGCCCGGCGTTGTGCGGCGAGAGCACCACGCTCGGGAACGCGACGAGGGGATCGCCCGGCTTGAGCGGTTCGTCGTGGAAGACGTCGAGGCCGGCGCCCGCGATCTTGCCTTGCCCGAGCGCGTTGAGCAGCGCGTCGCGCTCGACCAGGGCACCGCGGCCGGTGTTGACGAGGATCGCGGTCGGCTTCATCAGCGAAAACTCGCGACGCCCGAGAAAGCCGCGCGTCTCGGGCGCCAGGCGCAGGTGGAGTGTGATGAGGTCGGCCTGGCGGCAGATCTCGTCCTTGGAGGCGGCGCGGGCGCCCAGCGCGCCGACGGAGGCGGCGTCGCCGCGGGCGCTATAGGCCAGGACGTCCATCCCGAGGGCCTTGGCGAGCGAGATGACGCGGGCGCCGATCTTGCCGGTGCCGAAGACGCCGAGTGTCTTGCCGAGCAGCTGGGTCAGAAGATCGCGGGGCCAGGCGCCTCCCCGCACCTCACGGTCGATGCGCGGGATGCTCCGGGCCGTCGCCAGCATGAGCGCCAGCGTGTGCTCGGCCACGGCGAAAGCATTGACGCCAGGCGTGTTGCACACCGTGATCCCGTGACGGCCGGCGGCGTCGAGGTCCACGTTGTCCGTTCCGGTACCCCAGATCGAGATCAGCTCGAGCTTGCGGCACGCCGCCATCACGCCCTCGGTGAACCGCGCGTGGGCACGGATGTTGATCACGACACGTGCGCCGTCGACGCGACGGATGAGCTCGGCCTCATCGTCGGCGCCGCGCGCGGAGAAGACGTGTGTCTCGCCGATTTTCTTGCAGCGTTCGTGCGCGGGCGTGCCGCCGAAAACGGACGGAAAGTCGTCTGGGATGGCTATTGTAACGGGTGCCTTGAGGTCGGTTCTCACCTAGGGTGGCCTGATTTTTGTAGCGGGTGCCGTGAGGCCGGCGCAGACCGAGGGTGGCCTGATACAGGCGCGGGCCGGCTCCGACACGCCCGTTCAACCACAGAGGCGATGCTCCGCACACCTGATCTACGTGACACGCCGACTATCCGGCGTCGGCGAAGGCCGCCTGGGCGGCGGCGACGCCTGCGCCGGGCTCGCACTTGTACCCGAGGTCCCGGAGCGCCAGCTCGAGCGCCGACAGGGTCGGCAACACGTAGTGCGGGCTGGCGGTCATGGCCATCGTGCCGATGCGTAGGGTGCTCGAGCGCATCTTGTCGAGGCCGGTGCCGATCAGGATGCCGTACTGGTCCCGCATCCGGATGACGACGGCGGCCGGATCGATGCTCTTCGGCGTCTTCACGCAGGACACGGTATTCGACAGGAGCGAGGCGTCAGGGAACATCTCGAGCCCCATCGCGGCGACGCCTCGCCGCACGGCGGTTCCGGCGACGGCGTGCCGGCGGAAGCGGTGCGACAGCCCCTCGTCGAGGATGAGGCGCGCGGCGACGCGCATCGCGCCGGTGAGGTGCGTCGGGATCGACACTGGTTGTCGCCGCGCCGCGCCGTCGGGCACCTTGCCGCCGCGCGACACGGGCATCCACAGTTCCTTCCAGCGGAGCAGGTCGTAGACCAGGCTCGATGCCGCGCGCTTGCGTCGCTCCATCGCCGCGAACGCCCGGGGGCTCACCGCGACAAGCGCCATACCGAGCGGCGCCGCCAGACACTTCTGCGAGCCGGTCATGTTGAGGTCGACGCCCCACTCGTCGGTGCGCACATCGATGCCCGCGAGCGACGACACGGTGTCGAGGAGGTAGAGCGCGCCGACGGATTTCGCGATGCGACCGACTTCGTCGGCCGGATAGGTCGTTCCCGTGGAGGTTTCGTTGTGGACGAGAGTGATCACCTTGGGCCGGAGTTGCTCGGCCTCCCGCGCCAGACGTTCCAGATCGAGCCGCGCGCCCCACTCGACCGGAAACTCGGTCCAGGCGGCGCCCACCCTGTTCATGATCTCGCGCATCAGCACGCCGAACTGGCCCGCGCCGACGACGAGTACCCGGTCACCTGGCTCGATCACCGACAGCGCACCGGCCTCGAGCGCCGTGCGACCGGAGCCCGGCATCAGGATGACCTCGTTCTTCGTCTGGAAGACCTCGCGCAACGCGAGCGTCGTGGGCTCGAGAACTTCCTCGTCGAAGCTTCGGTCGTACTGGATCGTGGGCGGCTGATTCATGGCTTGGATCACCGGGAACGGCAACTCGGTCGGACCGGGGATCATGAGCACCGGACGCGTGTGGCACTGGGCCCAGTTGATCGTCACCAGCGGCTCCTTTGTAGCGGGTGCCTTGAGATCGGGGCATACCGAGGGTGGCCTGAGACAGGCGCGAGCCGGCTCCGACACGCCCGAACATCCCGGATCACCGCGCGGCTTCGCACGCCCGACCTGTCGGGTGATCCGGCTCCGCATTCTAGCATGCGCGTCACGGTCCGACGCGCTCGGGGCTGCGGAAGATGAAATAGAGATTGCGCGCGTACACGAAAAGGCCGGCGGCCTGCCCGACGATGAACACAGGGTCCCGCCGATGGAGGGCGTAGGCCAGGAGCGTCATGCCGCCACCCAGGGAGAAATACCAGAAGGGACGCGGGACCACGCTCTTGCGCTGACGTTCGGAGGCGATCCACTGGACGAAGAATCGCGCCGAGAAGAGCGCCTGGCCGAGAAATCCGATGCCGAGCCAAAGCTGATCCGTAGTCATCGTCCCATCCTCATGGTCGCGTCCGATGGTTGAGCGGTCGCGTGTGGGCTGCCGAGCCGGAGCGGTGACGGAGGGAGCTTACGAAGCGCGGCTGAACATGGCGCGGAGGACATTATACGCCCTGCGCACGTCTTCCGGCCGGCGCCGCCCCGAGACGAGAGCGAAGATCTTCTCGGCTTCCTCCGTCGGCACCGTGCTGCTCTTGTCGCCGACGTCGGTGAGGTCGCGGAGAGGAACCTCGAGGGCGACCGACACGCGATAGAGGCTATCGATGGAGATCGATTTCTCGCCGCGTTCGACCTCGCCGATGAATTTTCCACTGAGCCCGGACCCTTTGCCGAGTCGCTCCTGGCTGAGCGCGCGCTGCTTGCGCAGGGCGCGGAGGCGTTGACCGAGAAATCTTCTGACGTGCTTGACGGCGCGCTCTGTCACGGGGTGGTGATCCTCCTGGTGGTCCCTACGTTAACCACCTTTCCGTGGGTTTCGCAACCGCTCACAGAACCCCGACACCCGCGGCCCGCGACGACGATGCGCGCGTCGCTCATGGTAGATCGACCTCGACGCCGGAGCCGTTCACGCGCGCCGGATAGACGGACACCGCGAGACCCGGCGCGACCCGGCAGGCACCGCTGGCGAGATCAAAGTCGTACCCGTGCCACGGACAGACGACGGCGTCCCCCTCGAGCCAGCCTTCGGCGAGCGGTCCGTCCTCGTGAGGACAGGTCGGGCTGCACGCGAAGAAGCGGCCGCCGCCCGCGTTGAAGACCGCGACCGTCAGGCCGTCGTGTTCGATCAGGGTGCCCTGACCGACGCCGATGTCTTCGACCTCCGCGATCTTGACGAACGCCATCAGGGACGCGCCCTCAACGCCTCCTCGACGATCGCCCGGAACTCTTCGAAGCTGAGGGCGCCGACGACCCGCTGGCCGTTGACCAGAAACGCGGGTGTGCTGTTGACGCCGAGCGCCTGCGCCTGGACGACGTCCCGCTCGACGTCCGCGGCGAACCGTCGTTCGTCGATACAGCGGGCGAACGCGTCGCGATCAAGACCGAGCTCGGTTGCGTAGAGCAGCAGATCGGCACGCCGAAACGCAGGCTGCCGTTCGAAGAGCCGATCGTGGTACGGCCAGTACTTACCGTCGGCGCCGGCGCACCGCGCCGCCTCGTGCGCCGGGCGGGCGAAGGTGTGCATCGCGAGCGGTCGGTCCTTGAAGATGAGTCGGATGCGACCGTCGTACTCATGGAGAATCTGGGCCAGCGACCGCTGGACCGTTTTGCAGTGCGGTCACTGATAGTCGGAGAACTCGATGATCGTCACCGGCGCGCCGGGCGGGCCCTTGACCATGCTCGGGTGCGCGGTGAGCTCGACCTGTGCGGGGGCGCTCGCCGCGCCGAGCGCGAGCACGACCAGCAGGAGGGGCACCACGCCACACAACCTGTAGTACACTCGCGCCGACCGGCGAGCGTACAAGGACGCGCGCTTCACGGCTCGAGGATACGATGTGATCGTGCCCATCGCAACGGGCGGGGAGGAATCATGGAAGACCTCGTCGAGCTCGTGTTCGGCACGTTTCCGTCGTGGTCTCATCTGGTGGTCCGGGTCGCGCTGGGCATCGTCTTCTTCGCCCACGGCGCCCAGAAGATGTTCGGCTGGTTCGGCGGGCGGGGACTGTCGGCGACCATCGCCGGGTTCCGGCAGATGGGCATCCCTCCCGCTGCGACGGCCATCGCCGCGGTCGTCGAGTGTTTCGGCGGTCTCGCGATGCTCGTCGGATTCCTGGCGCGGCCGGCGGCCCTCGGGCTGATCGTGGTGATGCTGGTGGCCGTCGCGAAGGTGCATGCTAAGCATGGGTTCTTCCTCAACTTCGCGCTGTCGCCGGGCCAGGGGCATGGCTACGAGTTCAACCTGGTGTTGATCGCGATGGCGCTGTCCATCCTGATCGGCGGCGCCGGCCTCCTGTCGATCGATCGGCTCATCGCGCCCCTGGGCGGGTAGGGCCCGGTGGGCTTCGTAGCGCGCGTGATCGTGAACGCGGTGATGGTCTATCTCGCCGCCCGCGTCGTTCCGGGCATCGCGCTCGGAGATGGGCCGGTCTGGCCCGCGCTCCTGGCGGGCCTCGTCCTGGCGCTCGTCAACGCAGTCGTCCGGCCCGTGCTGCAGCTGCTCACGATGCCCCTGACGATCCTGACCCTCGGCCTCTTCGTGTTCGTGCTGAACGCGTTCTGCCTGTGGCTGACGTCGGTCATCGTTCCGGGGTTCGTCGTCCACGGCTTCCGGGCGGCGTTCCTCGGCGCGCTGCTGATCTCGGTCGTGAGCTGGGCGCTGACGGTCTTCGTCAGCGATGGCGGGCGGCTCGGCCGGTTATGAAACGGGGGCCCCGAAATAGCCCCCCAGGCGGCCCTCGAGGCGTTCAGGCCGCGCGCCCGCCCTCTTCCGTGAGCGCCGTGATCACGTAGGTGCCGCTTTTCTCGTCGCGCTCGAGCGTCACGATCTTCTGCTTCGCCGCGTCCTCGAGCAGCTTCGAGAAGGTCGAGAACCCGTAGTAGGACTCGTTGAAGGCCGGATTCTTCCGGATCATCGTCTGCTTGACCATCGAGCCCCAGAGGGTTTCCTTGTTCTCGCGCTGGAGGGCCTGGATGGCGTCGATGAGCTGGGCCATGGCCTCGGCCTTCTTCTCGGGCAGCCCTCGCAGCAGGGTCGTCTTCTTCGTGTCGCGGATGAGGTCCTCGTAGAAGATGAACTCGTCGCAGTTGGCCACGAGGAGATCGGAGGAGGACGACTTGACGCCCAGGCCGATGACATAGCGGTCATTTTCGCGGAGCTTGGAGACGAGCGGTGAGAAGTCGGAGTCGCCGGACACCAACGCGAAGCTGTCGATGTGCGTCTTTCCGTAGGCCAGGTCGAGGGCGTCGACGACCATCCGGATGTCGGCGGAGTTCTTCCCGCTGTAGCGTGACTGCGGGACGTCGATCAGCTCGATCGCCCACTCGTGGAACGGTCGCTTGTACTCGGTGAACCGGTTCCAGTCGGCGTAGGCCCGCCGGACGATGATCTTGCCCTTCTCCAGCAGCCGCTCGAGAACCAGCTTGATCTCGAAGGCCTTGTACTGCGCCTCTTTCACACCGCGGGCGATGTTCTCGAAGTCGATGAACAGCGCCAGCTTTCGTTCCCCGTTCATCCCGTCCTGTCCTTTCAGCCGGCGCTCCGGGCCTCGCGCGGGCGCGGCGTCTCCACGATTATACGGCCCGGCTCCGCCCGGCCCGAAAAGCTTCTGGCAGGCGTTGTATAGTGGAGCGCGATGGCGAAGCTGCTCTACGAGCTCTGGAAGTCAGGGAGGTCACGGATGAAGCAGGTCGATCCCGCACTCGCCGGGCGAGTCCCGCCGGGACAGACGCTGACGGCCAAGTGGCCGGTCCTGACGTACGGCCTCACGCCGCGGTTCGATCCCGCCCGCTGGACGTTCCGCTGCTTCGGTCTGGTCGAGCGCGCCCTGACCTGGACGTGGCCGGAGTTCCTGAAGCTGCCGCGGGCGACGGTGACGTCTGACGTCCACTGCGTGACGCGCTGGTCGAAGCTGGACAACGTCTGGGAGGGCGTGCCGATCCGGGAGATCGTGAGTCGGGCCAAGCCGCGTCCCGAGGCGACGTTCGTCATGCAGCACGCCGACCCTGACTACACGACGAACATCGCGCTCGCGGACCTCGTGCAGGACGATGTGGTGCTGGCCATCAAGCACAACGGTCGTGACCTCGAGCCGGACCACGGCGGTCCGATGCGTCTGGTGGTGCCGAAGCTCTACTTCTGGAAGAGCGCCAAGTGGCTCCGGGGTTTCGAGTTCTTCGACGTCAACCCGCCCGGTTTCTGGGAGCAGAACGGCTACCACATGCATGCCGACCCGTGGACGGAAGAGCGCTATTCCGACCAGGAGACGCGCGCCATGCAGCAGATGCGCGCGGAGGCCGCGCGGAAGCTCCGAGACCGCTGACCGCGGCGATTCCTCAGGCGGCCAGGAACTCGTCCAGGAGCGCGCGGAAGGCGGCGGGCTGATCGCCCGGCACGGTGTGCCCGGCGCCGGCCACCTCGACGAGCCGCGCCGCGCGATTCTCCGCGAGCATCTGCTTGGCGATCTCGGCAGACAGCACGTCGGAGTCGGCGCCGCGCACGAGCAGGATGGGGCAGGCGATGGCGCGCCAGAGCGGCCAGAGATCGATCGGGTCACGCCACTTCCCGGAGCGCACGGCTTCGCGCAGCGCGCGGTCGTACTTCCAGGCGAAGCCACCCGGCACCGGCCGTGTGCCGTGCCGGACCCGGTGGCGGAGCATCGCCTCCGTGTAGCGCGGGCTGGTCGCGCGCCCGAAGGCGATCGCCTCCTCGAGGCTCGTGAAGAGCTCCGGCGCCTGAGCCATGAGCGTGCCCACTCGCACGCGCCCCACCTCGGAGATGTCCGGGCCGATATCTACGACGACGAGCCGGTCCACCCGGGACCGGTGCTGCCCGGCGAAGGCGATCGCCACGCGGCCGCCCATCGAGAGCCCGACGATCGAGAGGCGCGCGAGCCCGAGGGTGTCGGCGAACGCCGCGAGGTCGCCGGCCATCGCGGCGACCGTGTAGTCGCCGTCGGCCGCCGGGTCGGAATCGCCATGGCCCCGCTGGTCGAGCGCCAGGACCCGGTAGCGGGAGGCGAGGGCGCCGGCCTCGTCGTCCCAGGTGCGCGCGTGGCCGGTGACGCCGTGGAGCAGGACGAGGGCCGGCGCCGTCGCCTCGCCCCATTCGGTGTAGTGAAACCGCTGACCCTGCAGGATGACCGTTCGATCCTGATGCATATAGAATTCTAGCAAGGAACGAGAACTGCCGAGAGGGGTTGAACGTGACCAACCTTCGCGTGCGCGCTGTGCTCTCTTGTCTGCTGCTCGGCGGCTGCACACTGTCGCCCGTGCCGAGCCCGACGCAGCCCTCCGGCGTCACGCAGCAGCTGCTCATCCGGTCCCTCGAGCGTGCCCTGGCCGGGTTGGACATCGAGAAGCTCAAGAGCCAGAGCGTCGCGGTCGAAGTGTTCCTCCAGGCGGGCCCCGAAGCCTTCGTCAGGGAGTTCATCGTCACCTGGCTCCGCGCTCACGGCGTACGCACAGCCTTGGAGTCCCCCGAGCTCAAGATCAAGGCCTTTGCGTCTGTCTTTGGGACCGACAGCGACCAGACCTTGATCGGGATCCCCGCCTTCCAGGCGCCGCTCATGAGCATCCCGGTCCCGGAGATCGCGATTTTCAAGTGGCAGAAAAGCCGGGGCCAGGCCGAGCTACGCCTCTACGAATTCGACGGCAAAACCGACGTCATTACCCGTGCGCCACCGCCGTCAACCGGGCGCGCGAAGCTCGACAAGTTCACGGTGCTGCTCTTCTTCGGATTCACCGTGGCCGACGTCGACAAGCACGACTGAGACCGCCGGATCTGCTCGCAACCTGCTACGATCCGCACGATGGAGGCGCCTCCGCACCGGCAGACGGCCGCCGCGCGCTCCCGAGGCAGGTTGACGGCGACCCTGGTCCTAACGTGCGGATTCCTCGTCGTCGAGGTGGCGGGCGCCGTGTGGTCGGGCAGCCTCGCCCTGCTGGCCGACGCCGGCCACATGCTCGCCGACGCGGCCGGCCTCGGGCTCGCCCTCTTCGCCATCTGGATCGCCACGCGCCCGCCGACGCCGGCGAAGAGCTACGGTTACTACCGCGCCGAGATCCTGGCCGCGCTCGTCAACGCCATCGTGCTGCTCGGAGTCGCTGGCGTGATCCTGGTCGAGACCTACCGGCGCGTGCTGGCGCCGCCCGAGATCCTGGGCGGCCCCATGCTCGCCGTCGCGACAGTCGGGCTCGTGGTGAATCTCGCATGCGCCTGGATACTTCACGGCGCGGCGGCGGCGAGCCTCAACGTCCGAGCGGCGTACCTGGAGGTGCTCGGCGACGCGCTGAGCTCCATCGGCGTGGTGGTGGCCGCGGCGATCGTGGTCGCGACCGGCTGGACGCTCGCCGACCCGCTCGTGAGCGGGGCGATCGCGCTCGTCATCGTGCCGCGCACCTGGCGCCTCCTCCGGCAGGCGGTCAACGTTCTCCTCGAGGGGACGCCGGCACACCTGGACCTCGGAGAGATCGAGGACGCGATGCGCCGCGTGCCGGGCGTGCGACGGGTGCACGACCTGCACGTGTGGACGCTCACGTCGGGGCGCGAGGCGATGAGCGCCCACGCTGTCGTCGACGACGTGCGCGACAGCGAGCGGCTGCTGGAGACGCTCCACGCCGTCATGCACGCGCGCTTCGGCATCGACCACACGACGATCCAGCTCGAGACGGAGCCCCCGGCGGTGCTCCGCATCCAGGGACCCCACCCGATATAGTTGGCCGCCGGAGGCTGCAACATCATCTGCTTTACGACGGGGCGCGGGTCCGTGTTCGGGTGCAAGCCCGTCCCGTCGATAAAGCTCGCGACCAACTCGCTGATGTACCGCCACATGGCCGAAGACATGGACATCAACTGCGGCGTCGTGCTGGAAGGCACGCCGGTGATCGCGGTCGCGTCGGGCAAGCGCTCGAAGAGCGAGCTCTCTGGTGTCGGCGAGGAGGAGTTCGCTCCCTGGATCATCATGGGAGACCTGACCGGGTCATTCGCTGGGACGCCTCAGATCGCCGGGCGCGGGAGCCGCGCGGCGCGCGGGTCGGGCGCGCCGCCCACCAGGCGGTCGGAGAGCCAGCGCGCCGCGAGGCCGCCGGCGGCAGCGAACACCACCGTGAGTAGCAGAGCCATCGCGGTCTCGCTCGCCGCTGGCACGAGCGGCGCGTAGGCCGGCAGGCTCGTCAGAAACCAGACGTAGGCGGCGAACAGGCCCAGGCCGTAGACGATCGTCGCAACGCCCGGGCGGCGGCGGGGATCGGCCGCCGCCATCAGCGCGGCCGGGAGCACCGCGAGCGAGAGACGCAGCGGCCAGGCGGTCGCCGGCACCGTCCGATTCTTTTCGGCGATCTCGCGTCCCACCGCGAGCGCGGAACTCGGGTCTCTCGCGATCTCCTCTTCGATGAAGGAGGCGGGCTGAAAGATCCCGAACCCGGCTCGCGCCACCTGTTGACCCGCGACTCCCACGGCGAACGACACGACCACCGCGAAAACCGGCGCCCAGCGCATGCCGGACACCCGCGCCGCGGTCACGAGGGCCAGCGGGAGGGCGAGGGCGGCGAGCATCGTGAAGGTGTGGAAGAGGACGCCGCCGTGGGAGTAGGCCACCAGCCAGGACGGGTCCAGGGTCACGCGGATGCCTCCGTAGAGCACGCCGCTCGCCAGAACCAGCACGCTGCGCCCCGCGAAGCTTCCGAGGGGATACACCTCCGTCGCGATCAGCACGCAGCCAAGCGTGCTGACCGCGGAGCCGAAGAGGGCGAGAAGGTGGGGAGGGCTCCAGAGGGTCACGTCGATGCCGAAGAGCCGGTGCCAGAGGTCGTCGATCGGCGCCGCCAGGACGACGAGGACGAGCCCCAGGATCGCCAGGCGGAATCCACGAGTGGGTGCGACTCGCTCCCGCCACTCGAGCGCGAGAACGCCGCCACCGAGGACGAGCCCACCGACGACGCTCGAGTAGATCATGAGGTGCGGGGGGATCCAGAACGTGTCGCGCCCGATCGTCAGGTGCCACTGGATGTCCCACGTGAGCCCCCAGGCGCCAAGGAGCTTGGTGACGAGGAGGCCCCAGAGGGCGCCGCGGCGATAGCCGAGGCTCGCGGCGCCCGTCACGACTGCACCACCGTGACGACCAGACCGATCGCGGCGAGGATGTTGCCGACGCGCACGCACTCGGGCTCCGAGCCGACCTTGACGACGGCCTTGCCGGTGTTGTGGACCTGCCAGGCGAGCTCCCAGCCCTTGGCCTCGCTGCAGCCGATCGCCTTTTGGAGCTGCTTCACGACCTGTTCGAAGGTGTGACAGTCGCAGTTGTGGAGGACGGTCATCCACGGCGGGGCGACGGCCTCCTGGCCGATTTCCTCGACGTCCGACTCCGGAGAGGCGTGTTCGATCATTCCGCGCGACTCGCGAGCCTCATGGTCCGGACCTCCGCGTCGACGAACTCGCGCACGGCGGCGACCACGGGATGGTCCATGGGCGATCAGATACTACAATAAGGGCGCATGCCCCTCGACGACCTGGCCCTCGGTCTGCAACGCGTGCTCGATCGTCTCGTCCGTCGGCTCCGGCTCGGCGCGGCGCCAGCGCCTGGTCGCCGCCGACTCCTGATCGTCCAGATCGACGGGCTCTCGCGGGCCGTCCTCGAAGAGGCGATGGTCCAGGGGCGAGCGCCGTTCCTCGCGCGCCTGCTCCGCCATCGCGGCTACCGGTTGGCACCGATGAGCGTCGGGCTCCCGACCTCGACACCGGCCTTCCAGATGGCGGCGATGTACGGCGTGCGGCCCGATATTCCCGGTTTCCACTACCACGACAAGCGTCGCAAGGCCGACGTCTACTTTCCCCGCGGCGGAGACGCGGCGAACGTCGAGAAGGTCCAGGCGGCCGGCCGTCGGGGCATCGTGGCCGGCGGCGGCGCCTACGGATGCGTCTTCACCGGCGGTGCCGCCAGCAACCTCCTGACGTTCGCGATGATCAAGCGCCCCAGCGGGGCGGGCCTGCTCTGCACCGTCTCCAAGTCGGTCGTCCTCGCGTGGGTGCTGATGAAGGCCAGCCTGGCGTCCGTGATCGAGCTCAGCCGGGCGGCGCTCCGGATGGTCGCCGATCCCCTGTCCGTCTCGACGGACGGCTGGAAATGGCTCGCGATCAAGATCGGGATCTCGGTGTGGCTGCGGGAGCTCTTCACACTGGCGGTCGCGCACGACCTCTACGGCGGCGTCCCCACGATTTACGTCAACTATCTCGACTACGACGTCGTCGCCCACGCGTGGGGGCCGCGCCACCGGCGCGCGTTCCGCGCGCTCCGCCGCGTCGACGCCTCGATCCACCGTCTCTGGCGGATTCTCCGGCGCGTGCCAGAGTATCGCTACGATCTCTACGTGCTGTCCGATCACGGACAGGCCACGTGCATCCCGTACCAGCGGGTGACGGGGGGACCGCCCATCGAGCGGTCGCTCTTCGACGACTTCTTGGATCCGGCCGGCGCTCCCCGGACGGCGGCGCCGGAGGGCAAGGGTCGGCGATTCGCGAGCGGCCTCAAGGCGTACCGCGCGCAACGGGCTCCGGGCTTCTTCCAGCGGTTCGTGAACTATCTCGAGCGGGACTTCCCGCGGGTCCTCGGTGAGACGCCCGACGTGCGCGAGCGTGCCGGGATCCGCGTCATCTCCGCGGGGCCCAACGCGTTCGTCTACTTCCTGGAGTCCGCGAAGCCCCTGACGCTCGAGCGGATCGAGGAGCGCTTCCCCGCTCTGGCAACGTCGATCTCCAGCGCCCGCGGTATCGGCATCGTCCTGGTTCGCTCCGCGTCGGGCCCGCTCTGCTTCTGGCGAGGCCGGCGGTACGGCCTCGACGAGCTCCATACCGGCCCCTTCGCCGGGCGGCCCGACCTCGACCGGGTCGTGGAGGGGATCCGTGACCTCATGGCGATGCCGTCGGCGGGCGATCTCGTGATCTACGGGACCAACGCGCCACAGGGCGACGTGTCGTTCATCTCCGAAGTCGGCGCCCACGCCGGTCCTTCTCCTGACGAGCTGCAGACGTTCCTGATCCACCCGCGGGACGCGGACGTCCCGTCACCGATCACGCACCCGATCCAGCTGTATCCATACTTCGTGCGGTATCAGCCGGAGGGGGTGTGACGCACCTCACCGTCGTGAGCTACAACATCCACCGCGGCGTTGGACTCGACCGCCGCCGTGACCTGGACCGGATCGCCGACGTCATCGCCGAGGTCTCGCCCGACGTCGTGGGGCTGCAGGAAGTGATTCGCGAAGAGGGCGTGCCGCACGCTGATCAGGCCATGTACCTCGCGTCGCGGCTCGACATGTCGGAGATCGTCATGGGCGAGACCCGGACCCACGGGGGTGGGACGTACGGCAACGTCGTCCTCACGCGCTTGCCCGTGCTGGGATCTGGCCGGTGCGACCTGAGCCGCGGTGTTCGTGAGCCGCGGGGCTGCCTCCGCGTGGACCTCGACGTCGCGGGCACGCCGCTCCACGTCTTCAACTGCCACTTCGGACTGGCACTACGCGAGCGGCGCGAGCAACTCGACCTGCTCGGCGTCTTCATCCGAGACTCCGAGCGCCTCGCCGGGCCGCGCGTCCTTCTGGGGGATTTCAACGAGTGGCATCGCGGGCCGGTGACGCGCGGGCTCCGCCGTGAGTTCTCGTCCCCGATGCGGCGCCGTCGCACCCACCCGGCGATGTTCCCGCTCTTCGCGCTGGACCGGATCTACTGGGACGCCGAGCTCGAGGGCGAGGAGTTCAGCGTGCACCGGAGCCGCCTGGCGCGTGTCGCCTCCGACCACCTGCCGGTCGTCGCGCGCCTGCGCCTGTCCCAGCCGCCGCCGCGCCTGGCCCCCTACGTGGTCGGCGACGCGCTTCCGCCCGCGGAGTAAGGGGCAGTCGGCGCCAGCGATGATGGCGTCACGCCCGGCCCGCGAGGTCGAGCGTCGCCAGGAGCAGCGTGCGGGCGCCGTAGTCGATATCGCCGATCGGCGTGAACTCCTCCTCGCAGTGGCTCCGGCCGTCGTGCGATGGCACGAAGACCATCCCGGCCGGTCCGATCGCCGCCATGTACTGGGCGTCGTGGCCCGCGCCGGAGCGGATCCGGCGGTGGCGCGCACCGGCCGCGTTGGCGGCGCGCTCCACGGCGTCCACGACATCGCGGTCGAACGGTGTAGAGGGGACGCGCCAGTAGTGCTCGAGCCCATACCGCACGCCCTCGCGCTCACAGGCGTCGCGGACGATCGGCTCCAGCCTGTCCAGCGCCCGGTCGAGCGTCGCATCCCGCGGATCGCGCATGTCGATCGAGAGCGTCACCCGGCCGGGGATCGCGTTGACGATGTTCGGCGTCACGACGAGATTGCCGACCGTCGTCACCAGGTCGCCGCCGATCTCACTGGCGATCCGACGGACGCCAGCGACCACCTCGGCGGCGGCGACGAGGGCGTCGTGGCGGATACGCATCGGCGTCGGCCCGGCATGGTCCTGGACGCCGTGGATCGTCAGCCGCGACCACGCGATGGCGACGATTCCCTCGACCACACCCACCGCGAGCCCGTCCTCCTCCAGCAACGGTCCCTGCTCGATGTGGAGCTCGAGGTAGGCGCGGAACGGGCGGGCGACGCAGGGCTCGGCGCCGAGGTAGCCGATCCGCTCGAGCTCGTCGACGAGACGGATCCCGTCCTTGTCCCGCGCGTTGTAGGCGTCCTCGAGGGCGATCTTGCCCGCCATCACGCCGCTGGCGATCATGGCCGGCTGAAAGCGCGCTCCCTCCTCGTTGGTGAAGATCGCCAGGGTGACTGGATGGCGCGTCCGGATTTGCTCGTCGTTCAGCGTCCGGATCACCTCGAGGCCGCAGAGGACGCCGAGCTGTCCGTCGTACCTGCCGCCGGTCGGCACCGAGTCCACGTGGGAGCCCATTATCACCGGCGGGAGCGCCGCCTCGCCCGCGCGCTGGCCGAAGATATTCCCCATCTGGTCGACCGTCACGGAGAGGCCCGCCTCGCGCATCCGCGCGACCATCCAGTCGCGGCCACGCTTGTCCTCATCGGTGAGCGCCAGGCGAGTGAGCCCTCCCCGCGGCGTCTGGCCGATCCGCCCCAGGTCCTCGATCGACTGCTCCAGGCGGCGCCTGTCGATCTTCATACTTTCCCTCCGGGACCGAGCCCTAAAGCCCTAGATACGCGCGCTTGAGACGTTCGTCGCTCAGCAGGTCGCGAGCCGGGCCTTGAAGGACCAGCCGGCCACTCTCCAGAACGCATGCGCGGTGGGCGAGGGTGAGTGCCTGGCGGACATTCTGCTCGACCAGCAGGACGGTCACGCCCTCACCGTTGATCACACGCACGGTCTCGAAGATCTTGGCGACGAGCACGGGCGCCAGCCCAAGCGTCGGCTCGTCGAGCATCAACACCCGCGGCCGCGCCATGAGGGCCCGACCGATCGCGCACATCTGCTGCTCTCCCCCTGACAGCGATCCCGCGAGTTGCGTCCGGCGCTCGCCGAGGACAGGGAAGAGGGCGTAGACGTACGACAGCGTACGATCGCGCTCGCCCCGCGCCCGGCCGGCGTGGGCCCCGAGAAGGAGGTTCTCGGTGACGGTCATGAACGGGAAGAGGCGGCGACCTTCGGGTACCTGGACGATGCCCCGGTCGACGCGCGCGTGGGCGGGAACAGCCGTGAGGTCGTCGTCGCCCAGCATCACGCGGCCGCGACGCGGGGTCACGAGCCCGGAGATCACGCGGAGCGTGGTGGACTTGCCCGCGGCGTTGGCGCCGACCAGCGCGACGATCTCTTTGTCACGCACCTCGAAGGAGACGTCGGCAAGCGCCTGCAGATCGCTGTAGAACGCGTCGATTCCCTCAAGCCTGAGCAAGCACGAACTCCTCGCCGAGGTACGCGTCCACGACGCGCCGGTCCTGCGCGATCGCGGCCGGGGGGCCCTCGGCGATGGTCTCGCCGTGGTGGAGCACGACGATCCGTAGGGCCAGACGCATCATCGCCGCCATGATGTGCTCGATCACGATCAGGGTGAGGCCGTCCGCGTGCAGCCGCCGGATCAGCTCGATCATCGCGGCCAGCTCCGTGGGGTTGAGGCCCGCCATCACCTCGTCGAGCAGGAGGAGCCGCGGCCGCGTTGCCAGGGCCCGCGCGACCTCGAGCCGCTTGCGCAAGCCGATGGGCAGCGTCCGGGCGCGGGCCTCGGCATGGGGAGTGAGCCCGCATGTCTCGACGACACGCTCGGCCTCGACCCGAGCGGCGCGGATCGAGGGAAGCCGGGTCAGCGCACCGATCATGACGTTGTCGCTGACGGAGAGGTTGCCGAAGGGCTTCACCAGCTGGAAGGTACGGGTCAACCCGAGCCGGCAGATCGCGTGCGGCGGCTGACCGGTCACGTCGTGGCCCGCAAGAATCACGCGCCCGGCATCGGGCCGGTAGTAGCCGGAGATCACGTTGAAGAGCGTCGTCTTGCCGGCGCCGTTCGGCCCGATGATCCCCAGGAGCTCGCCGGCCGGAACCGTGAAGCTCACGTCGGCCACAGCGGTGAGCCCGCCGAAGTGCTTCGTCACGCGGTCGAGAACGAGGATCGGCGTCGCCTCGCTCACGCGTGGGCCCTCCGCGCGCGGAGCCTCGCCGCGATGCCGGCGAGCCCCTCGGGCACGAATCGGACGACGAGGATCAGGGCGGTGCCGTAGATGATCAGGTAGATGCCGGCGAATCCGGTCTTGACGCCCGAGAAGGTCGCGCGCAGGTAAGTCTCCAGTGACGTGATCAGGATCGAGCCGAGGTAGGGCCCGAGCGCGGTGCCCATGCCGCCGATGATGGCGTTGAGGGCGAAGCGGACGGAGAGATCGACGGAGAAGACGTAGGTCGGATCGACGAAGCCGACGTACTGCGCCCACAGGGAGCCGCAGACAGAGGTGAGGGCCGCGCTGAGTGTCACCGCGAAGACCTTGAGCCGGCGAGCGGGGATCCCGAGCGCCTCCGCCGCGTCCTCGTCCTCGCGGACACCGGCGAGCTGGTACCCGATCCGCGAGCGCTCGAGATAGACCTCGACGCGGTAGCAGAGGAGCGCCGCCGCCAGCGCCATGTACACCCAGCCTACGTGGCCGAGTCCGAGCGTCGCGAAGCCCGGGCGGAAGGGGACGGGGATTCCCTCGCCGCCGGCCGTGAAGCCGCGCCAGCGGCTGACGCCGATGAGCAGGACCTGAGAGAAGGCGATGGTGGACAGGGCGAAGTACGGCCCCTTGAGCCGGTTGGACAGGAAGCCGATGATGAACCCCGCCCCGATCGAGAGCACGACGCCGACAAGCATGCCGAGCCACGGGCCCCGGCCGAAGCGCGTCACCATCAGGGCCGCCGCGTATGCGCCGATACCGAAGAACGACGCGTGGCCGATCGAGACCTGGCCGGCGTAGCCGCCGGCCACGTTCCAGGCCGCCGAGAGCGCGCCCCACAGGAGAATCAGGACGAGGCTGTCGAGAAAGTAGGCGTCGCGGACGACGAGCGGCGTGACGGCGGCCAGCCCGAAGACGACGAGCGCACCCCGGCGGGAGCGCACGAGAAAGCTCATCCTCAGACGCCCAGGGTCTCGGCGCCCCGCTGACCGAAGAGGCCCGCCGGGCGGAAGACGAGGACCAGGATGAAGAGGATGAAGTAGAAGATCTCCTTCCAGGCCGTCCCGAACAGGTACGAGCCGGCCACCTCCACGGCCGCCACGATGAGGCTGCCGAGCATCGCGCCGAGCATGTCGCCGAGGCCGCCCAGGACGACCACGACGTAGGAGAGCAGCACGAACTGAAGTCCCGCCGTCGGGTAGACGGAGTACAGGGGCGCCACCAGCACTCCCGCAGCCCCGACGGCGGCGATGCCGATGGCGAAGGTGAGGCGGTAGACGCGATCCGTGTCGATCCCCATCAAGGTGGCGGCGTCGCGGTCCTGGGCGGTGGCGCGCATGACGCGCCCGGCGTGCGTCCACTTCATGAACGCGACGAGCGAGATGGTCAGCGCCACCGCGATCAGGAACGCGACCACCTGCGTCAAGTTGAAGGTGGTGGAGCCCGCCCGCAGCACGGTCGAGAGGTGCCAGGGTCGGACGAACCGGAAGTCGCCGGACCATGCCACCAGCGCCACGTTCTGCAGGACGACCGAGAGCCCCACCGTCGTGAAGATCTGCACGTTGTGCGACGCGTGGATGACCCCGCGCATGACCAGGACGTAGCTCAGGAGGCCGACGACGAAGAAGACGGGAATCGAGACGAAGACGACGACGTACGGATCCACGGAATAGAGGGCGAAGGTCCAGAAGGCGAGGTACATGCCGAGCATCAGAAACTCGCCGTGGGCGAAGTTGACCACGCGCATGATGCCGAAGATCAGCGTGAGACCGACGGCGATCAGGGCATAGATCCCCCCGAGGAGGATCGTCGCGACCGCGAGCTGGGCGAGAACGTCTATTTGCGCTGGTCCCAGGAGCCGAGCGGGATCCACTTGGCCCGGAGCGTCGTGAATTCCTCCGGCCACACGGTGACCAGCTGGCCGTTCTGCCACTGCAGCATGTAGTGCTGGACGCGCTCGTTGGCGTTCTGGCCGAGCTCGGAGAATTTCACGCCCCAGCCGTTGATCGTGGAGCCTATCGGGAGGTCGAGCGACATGACGGCCGCGCGGAACTTCTCAGGATCGTCGGACTGGGCGCGATCGAGGACGAGCTTGAGCAGCCAGAGGCCGCTGCCGGCGAGTTGGTGGGCGCCGAACGGGTAGGAGCCGGTCCGTTTCTGCACCGCTTCGCGGAAGGCCCGCTCGATCTGCTGACCCTCGGGGCGGAGCGCCTCGAGGCGGAAGCCCGGGCCCGGCTCCAGCAGGGCGAACACCCCGTTGGCGTCGTTGCCGAGCGCCTTCCCGAAGTCGCCGCCGCCGTAGCCCGTGGCGCCGGCGTGGACGAGCGCCTTGAACAGGAAATTCTGCTCCCTGGACTGGCGCCAGAAGAGCACCGCGTCGTTGCCGAAGCCGATGTGGTGGACGACGTCGGGATTGAGCTGCTTCATCTTGAGGATCGTCGGCGTCATGTCGTTGAGCGTCGTCCAGTTGTAGTACTCGAGCATCAGCTCCTGCATGCCGAACTCCTGCTTCGCCCGCTGCCGGGCCGACTCCGTCACGCCCTGGCCGTAGGAGGAGTCCTCGGACAGGAAGGCGATCTTGAGCTGGTTGGGCTTCAGATTGAGCCGGGGGGCCAGGTGCTTGGCGATGAACTCGACGTTGTACCAGCCGAAGCCGCTGGCGTCGATCTCGGTTCGGTAGACGTGCTTGAGACCGCGCTTGTTGAACCGCGGATCGACACAGGAGGACTCCCAGTAGATGACGTTGTGGCGGGCGGCCACCTCGCTCGCCGCGCCGCACAGCCGGGAGGAGAACGTGCCGGTGATGATCTTGACGCCCTCGCGCGCGATCAGCCGGTTGGCTTCGCTGGCCGCCGCCGTGGGGTCGGTGGCGTCGGCGACCGCGAACGCGAGCTTCTTGCCCATGACGCCGCCCCGCTCGTTGATGAGGTCGCGCACGATCTCGAGGCCCTCCAGGTGACGCTTGCCCTCGAAGGCGAGCGGTCCCGTGAGCGGCTCCAGTACACCGATCTTGTACTCGCCGGCCGGCGACTGTCCGCGAACGGCGGCCGGCTCCCCGCCGAGCACGACCGCGAGCGTAGCGACGATAATCGTGACGGTGGCGCGTGGCATGCGAGGCCTCCTGGCTCGGGGAGACATCCTGAGCGCGACGGTCGCGTTGTAGCATCGGCGCGCGCGAAGTGTCAAGGCAGCCCCCGAACAGCTGGTTTAGACTCTGGACAGTGAGTGACGGTTTGGTCCTGGCGCCCTCCACGATCCGCTTCTGCCCGCTCTGCGGCGCGCCGCTCGCGGCCGAGCCGGTGCCGCCTGACCATCGCGAGCAGAAAGTCTGCTCGCGCTGCCGATTCGTGTTCTACCTGAACCCGAAGGTGGTGGCGGCGACCATTCCGGAACAGGACGGCGCGACGCTCCTGACGCGCCGCTCGATCAATCCAGGGCGCGGCCTCTGGACGTTTCCCGGCGGGTTCGTCGACTTCGGCGAGACGGTGACCGACGCGGCGATGCGCGAGACCTTCGAGGAGACGGGCCTGAATGTGGACCTGACCGGACTCCTCAACGTCTACACCTACCCGGCCGCGCCCGTGATCATCGTCTATACGGCTCGTGTGATCGGCGGCACGCTCACGACATGCGACGAGAACGACGCGCTCGAGTGGGTCACGCCGGAGCGGATTCCGTGGGATGCCCTCGCGTTTCAGTCGACGCGCGAGGCGCTACGGGAGTGGGTGGCGGCTCGGGGCGAGATGCCCGGAGGCTAGGCGCCGCCCTTCTTCATCGCTCGCGCGAGGAACTTCTCCATGTCGGGCACCACGAACCGCTCGTGCCGACCCTCGGCGATCTTGTCCTTCTCGTCCCACGCCTCGACCGCGAAGAGATGGCGCTTGCCGTCGATCTCGAGAAGGGTGGCCTTCGCGCGCACTTTCATACCGACCGGCGTTGCGGCGAGGTGCTTCATCTCGACCATGGTGCCGACGGATCCCGCCCCCGGTGGCAGGTATGGCTTGAGGACCGCTCCCGCGGCGTCTTCGAGCATGCCGATGACGAACGGCGTGGCGAAGACGTGAACGCCGCGATTACCCATGGCATGCGCCGTCCGATCGGCGCCGACCGTGTAGGCGACCTCCGCTGTCGCGCCCGGCTGGACGTCCACGGAGCACGGTTTTACCGCGGAAAGAGGAGCGCCTGCAAGCCCATCGCGACGAGCAGCGTCTCGATGATGCCCAGGAAGACGCGATCGCTCATGTGGTCGAGCATGCGGCGCCCCAGCCACGCGCCCCCGAACATCGTCCCGCCGAGGACCGTGCCCACCACCACCGCGTCCCAGGTCAAGAGCGCGTAGCGCGCGAGGGCCGCCCCGCGCGCCAGGTGCATCGCCATGGCGCACACCGCCTCGGTCCCGACCAACGCACTGCGGCGCAGGCCGTACGCCAGGAAGAAGGGCGTGTTCAGCGGACCCGTCGTGACCACCAGCGCCGAGAGGAGACCGATGAACGCGCCGAGGAAGGGGAAGTGACGGAGGCGCATGCGGAACAGATCGGTGGCCAGCAACCGACGGATCGGCACCGAGGCGATGAGGAAGACGCCGACGAATCGACCGAGCCACTCGGCCGGCACGCCCGCATAGAGGGCGGTGCCGAGCGCGGTCGCCGGCACGGCGCCGAGCGCGAATCGGACGACGACGGCGCGATCGACCTCCCCGCGGCTCCACCAGATGCGCGAGAGATTGCCGATCGACATCGTCACCGTCAGCACGGGCACCGCCGAGCGGATGCCGACCGCCCACGAGACGAGCGGCAGCATGATGATCCCGGCGCCGAATCCTGCGACCCCGCCGACCACTGAGCCCACGAGCGCCCCGACGAACAGCACCACCCAGCCGATCGGATCGGGCATGTCGTGTCATCATACGCGCGATGTCTCGGTGGACCGCGGCCGCCGGCGCGCTCGTCGTGTCGCTCGACTCCATGATGAATATCGCGTTTCCTGCGATCGCGACGGCGTTCGCGGCGCCGGCCGAGCGGGTGCGCTGGGTCATCATCTGCTACGTGCTGACCTATGCGATCACCTCGTTCGCGGGAGGCGCCGCCGCCGACCGGCTCGGGCACGTCGCCGTGTTCCGGACCGGTGTCGCGTTGAGCGTGGTCGCGTTCGTCATGGGCGGCGCCGCCGCCGGCTTCGGCGGGTTGCTCGTCGCGCGCGTCGTGCAGGGCTTCGCGGGAGGCCTCGTCTACGGGACCGCGCCGGCGCTCTCGACCGCCCGCGCGGCCACCGCGCTTCGCGGCAGACGGTTGGGGTTCTTGAATGGGGCGATTGCGCTGGGTGGGGCCCTCGGTCCACTCGCGGCGGGGCTGCTGGTCGAGGTCTTCGGCTGGCGCTCGGTCTTCCACGTCCGGGTGCCGCTCGCACTCGGCGTCTTCGTGGGGACCGCGGCGGCGCTCCGGCCCGAGCCTGCCGCGAGCGGGCGCCGGTCTGTCACGATCGCCGACGTGACGCGCGGTTCCGTGCTGCGCGCGAGCGCGCTCTCCTTCGTCGCCCGAGGAGCGATCTTCGCGATCTGGCTCTTGGTGCCGTTCTATCTCGTCGACGCGCGTGGGCTCAGCCCGTCGGTGGGCGGGATGCTCTTCATGCTCACGCCGCTCGGCACCGCGCTCGCCGCACCCCTCTCGGGCCGGCTCGCCGACCGGGTCGGCGCGGGCGCGCCCGCGGCGGTGGGGCTTCTGGTCGAAGCCCTCGGGCTCGCGCTCCTCGCCTCCGCTGACGGCGTGACGCCGCTCGCTGTGATCGCGGTTGCGCTCTTCACAGCGGGATTCGGGCTCGGGTTCTTCGAGGTCCCCAACATGGCCGCCGTCATGGCCGCGTTCCCGCCGGGACAGCAGGGCGCGGCGGGCGGCCTCACGTTCCTGTCGCGCACCCTCGGCGTCGTGGCAGGCGTCGCGGTCCTGGCCGAGGTCTTCGCGACTCGGCGGGCCACGGTCGGGTTCGTCGCGGCGTTCGCGCAGTCGCTCTTGGTGGCGGCGCTCGCGGTCGGCGCCGCCGCGCTCTTCGCGCTCGCCGGCCTGCGCCTTCGGCGCTGAGCGGAACGCGACGATGAGGCTCGCGCGGCGCTATACTGCGTGGCCATGAAGGCGTTGAGTCCGCTTGCCTCGCGGCGCGACACGCTCGGTGACGATACGCGTCGCCGACGGGCCAGGTTGAGGTTGCGGTGATGCAGGCCTGGATGCTAGCGTGGCGGGGGTCGGGGCCGCCGTCCGAGGCTTCAGAATAGTCTCAAGGAGGCGTTGATGCCGGTGACACTCACGTCCAGACGGTATCAGGTCCAGGACGCCGCCGACGCCATCGAGTTCTGCTTCCAGCAGGGCTGGACCGACGGTCTGCCGGTCGTCCCGCCCACGCCGGACCGGGTGAGCGCGATGCTCGAGGCCGCGCGCCTCGAGCCGCAGCAGCAAGTCGCCTTCATCACCAACCGG
>WNFD01001614.1_pt1 | contig 47973 bp, 44 predicted proteins | sample 5400491 | NCBI WGS metagenome assembly WNFD01 (sample SAMN13153343, study PRJNA577476) | soil metagenome | isolation source: 120 cm saprolite under Douglas fir tree site 2 hole 2 replicate 2 | place: USA:California | collected 2015-04-18
TCCTGGATCAATCTGGAAGGTGTAGTCGACGGCGTTAGATTCAGGATGATAGATCTGCTCGGCGATGGATACCTGCGCCAGCACGCGCTGCTGCTTCTGGAACCTCTTGCGCAGCCGCTGCAGGGAATTCGAAACGCGGGAGGAGGTCACCCGGTCGCCGCTATCCATGTGAGCGATGTCCTGAACCTGGGCCGCAGTCAGGCCGGCATTGCCCCTCACCTTCACTTCGCCCACATGCGCGGGTTCACCGGGGCTGATGTGGAAGATGAGGTTTACTTGCTGGGTGGCGGCATCCGATGTGCTTTCCGCGGTGACGCGCGCCCGGTAATAGCCGTTTTCCTGCATGAGCTGGCGAATGTTTTGCAGCGCGCGGTCCAGTTTGTCGAGACTGTGAAGCTCTCCCGGCTCAAACTTGGAAGCGTTGATGATCTGGTTTGTGCTGGGATGGCCGGGGGCGCCTTCGACGTCGATAGCTCCAATGAAAAAGTTGAGGGAGGTGGCAAAGGTCAGGACCACCTCACTTCCCGACGGTACAATCTCGGCCTGGATGTCAGCGAGGCGGCCGGTCGCGAACAGTGCACGAATGCTCTCGCGAACCTTATCGCGATCGAGAGGCTCTCCGGCTTTCTGGGCCAGCAACTGCAGCAGGTGTTCCCGGTCGTGATCTGGAACTCCCGGAAGTTGGATGGATTGAACGATTCTTCCCTCGTAGGCGGCGATCGCGCTGGTGGGAGCGGAAGGCGTTTCCTGGCCTTGGGCCGGTGGTTGGGCTTGGCGCGCGGTTGCGTCTCGCAATTCGGCTGACCCGGCAGCGCGCGCCGCCGCCCCACCTCGAAAGGCCGGAGACAGCAATACAATCATCGCGGTCAGAAATGGCGCGTACCGTCTCAGCAAAAAGTTTCCTTGGGCTCGGGCGCTAGTGATTTCGATGGAAGGCGCGAAGGTTGGTGTTGTACGGATTGCCTCGACTCATCTTCCACTCGCACTACCGCAGGCTGAACTACCGGCGACGGCAATCGTCTCCCAGCAATCATGTTCGGCAATCGCTCCTCTGAAAACACCGATGAACATCTTCCGATGACCCATTCCGATGACTCAGCCACTTATAATAAAGGTTTTATAGCTTGGGACTGGTGACCTCTTTGGCACAGGAAATAGAACGGTACGCACCGCTGCGCACAACCGCAGAATTCGGAGCAGAATCCGACGACCGGTATTCGCGGCAGATTCTATTCCGCGGCATCGGAGCGCAGGGACAGCGGAGGCTGGCAGAGTCGCGCGTGGCCATTGTCGGCTGTGGCGCGACCGGCTCGGCGCTGGCCGGGCTGCTGGCACGCGCTGGAGTCGGCACATTGCGGATCATTGACCGCGACTATGTTGAGTCCAGCAACCTGCAGCGGCAATCGCTCTTTGATGAGAAAGATGCCGCAGAATCTTTGCCTAAGGCCCTGGCCGCAGCCCGCAAGATTGCGGCGTTCAACTCTGAGATTGCCGTCGAGCCCAAGGTAGATGATCTGGTTCCGGCGAACGTTGAAGTTTTACTTGAAGGAATGGATTTAATCCTCGATGGAACAGATAATTTTGAGACTCGCTATCTAATCAACGACTATGCGGTGGAGCACGCTCTGCCCTGGATTTATTCCGCTGCGATTGGAAGCTACGGTGTGACCCTCAACGTGTTGCCCGAAAAGACAGCTTGCCTGGCCTGCATCTTTCCGGATTCTCCTCGCGGCATAGTGGAGACTTGCGAAACATCCGGGATCTTAAATTCGGCGGTGAATCTGGTGGCTTCGATCGCGGCGACCGAAGCGCTCAAGTTCCTGGTGGGAGGCGTGGATGCTCCCCAATTACGGCGCACTCTCCTTTCTTTCGACCTCTGGACCAACGAGCACGCGGAGATCTCGGCTGCGAAACCGCGCCCGGGATGCCGCGCCTGCGGTGAGCGAGACTTCGTTCATCTCGCCGGTGAAGGACGACCACATATCACGTTATGCGGAAGGAATTCCGTGCAAATCCATGAGCGGCAACGGCCTATTGATTTCGCAGAGATGAACCGCAGACTGCAGCCGCACGGAACGGTTCGGCACAACGACTTCGTGCTGAAGTTCTGGCACGACCCGTATGAGATGACGCTGTTCCCGGACGGCCGCGCCATCATCAAAGGGACCACCGACACGGCAGTGGCACGAAGTTTGTACGCGCGGTATGTGGGAAGCTAGCTGCTGGCTTCTAGCTGCTAGCTCAAGCGCCAGAATTTATTACTCAATCGCGACGGGGTCCGAGGTCGCCAGGAGCCAGTAGCTAGAAGCTACCACCTTAACTCTGCTAATCTTCACTGCTCGTAGCAAAGAGCACTGATGGGGGAAAACTCACTGCCGCGGCCTCCAGCGTGGTACCGATGGTCGGTTCTCATCTTCATCAGTGTGGCGATGGGGGGGAATTACTACATCTATGACAGCATCAACCCGCTGGAGCGGATCTTCATAGATCATCTGGGTTTTTCCGCCACCCAGTTTGGCTGGCTCAACGCCAGCTACAGCGTAGCCGCAGTGGCGACGTTGCTGGTCGGGGGCATCATCATTGACCGTATCGGGACCAAGAAAGCGATCTTCATGTTCGCTTGCTTGTGCCTGCTGGGGGCGGTGCTCACGGCAGCCAGGGGCCAGGCACCGTTGATGATCGCGGGGCGAACGGTACTCGGTCTTGGCGCGGAGTCGATGATCGTCGCGGTTACGACCGCATTGGCGAAATGGTTCAAGGGCAAAGAGCTCAGCTTCGCCTTCGGCATCAATCTCACGATCGCGCGCATCGCTTCCGTGGCTGCGGACAATTCACCCACCTGGGCTCACTCCGTGTTCTATCCGGAGGGTCCGGCGGGCCCGGCAAGCTGGCGAGGTCCATTGCTGATCGCAGTCGGTGCGGGAGTTTTGAGTGTAATAACTGCGATCATCTACTGGATCCTCGAGACGCGCGCGGAAGAACGCTACGACTTGGGAAAGGCTGGCGCAATCGACAAGCTCGAATTCCGAGGGATCTTTCGTTTCAATGCGTCCTATTGGCTGGTGGTTGGCCTGTGTTTCACGTTTTATTCCGCTATCTTCCCGTTCCGCACTTTTGCCATCGACTTTTTCACCAACAAGATTCTCGCAGGCCAGGGCGGCGTGGCCGCTTCGGAAGCGATAAGGGTGCTGGCTCATGAGAAAGCAGGATTTTTCAACAGCCTGCTTCCTTTGTCGGCGATGGTTGCCACTCCGTTGTTCGGTCTGCTGGTGGACCGGGTGGGCAAGCGAGCATGGTTCATGATGTTGGGCTCGCTGTTGCTGATGCCGGTCTACCTCATGATGGGCTACACCGATGTTTCGTTGTTTGTACCCGTGACCTTGATGGGAATCGCCTTTTCGCTGATTCCCGCGGTCATGTGGCCATCGGTGGCTTACATCGTCGAGGAGTCAAGGCTGGGGACGGCATATGCCCTGATGACGCTGATCCAGCAGATAGGGTTTTTCATCATGAATTTGCTGATTGGCAAAGCGAACGACTACGCAGGCGCAAGTCTGCAAAACCCCGGCGGGTACGGGCTAGGCATGTGGATATTCTCGGTACTAGGATTTGTGGGGATGGCATTTGCCATTCTCCTTCGAATTCGCGAAACCGGGCCGCACGGGCACGGACTGGAGACGATCACTACGGCCGGGAGTGCCGGCTGAGAGGGCTTTGGATTACTGATTTCTGAAGATGGCAACTGTGAATTCCGTACCGGGTTACAGTCTTCGACGCTATCCAGCGTCCAAGGCGTCAAATCCAAAGGGTTTCCGCCGCGCGACATGGGGAGGTAGCAGATCCCAAGATCGGTAGAAATACTCTGATATTCTGAAGGTGCAGCGCGGCCGTGGGAATCGGTACATTGCCCGCAAGCCATACAACGAAAAGATACTTAAGCCGCATCAGAAAGAGTGCGGCCGGAAAAGGCGACTTGACCGAGCCACGACAGCGACCGAGTAACGAGTTTAACGAAGCCGATGCGATCGAGAGGGCCAAGCAGGGTGACGCAGAAGCGTTCCAGGCGCTTTACGATCGGCACAAGCGGAGGGTTTACTCGCTCTGTTTACGGATGACGGCCAACACCGCCGAAGCTGAGGATCTGGCGCAGGAAGCGTTCCTGCAGTTGTATCGCAAGATCGGGACCTTTCGCGGCGAATCCGCCTTTTCGACCTGGCTGCACCGGCTGTCGGTGAACGTGGTGCTGATGCACCTGAGGAAGAAAAGTCTTCCCGTGGTTTCGCTGGAAGAGACTACGCAGGGCAGTGGTGAGGAAGACACTCCGAAGAAAGATTTCGGAGCGGACGATGTGGCGTTGGCCGGATCCATTGACCGGCTGCAGTTGCAGAGGGCAGTGGACAGTCTTCCTCCCGGCTACCGCACGATCTTTGTGCTTCACGACGTCGAAGGTTATGAGCATAATGAAATCGCAGGGATTGTTGGATGCTCCATCGGGAACAGCAAGTCGCAGTTGCATAAGGCGCGAATGAAATTGCGCGACCTGCTTAAGCTGAATAGAGCCGAAAAGGCCGGGAAGTCTTAAGCAGTGACAGCGGTAACCTTGGCAGAGGCGCTAAGGGCTGCGGCCAGCACTGGAACCGCAGTACACTTGGGGAGAGGGTAGTATGACTTGCGTTGAGCTGCAGCAGAGCTTGGCGGAGATCGAAGACGGCAGCAGCGCCGCACAGCAGGCTCACCTGAGGGCCTGTTCCTCGTGCACGGCGCTGGTTGAAGAGTTGGCACTGATCATTTCCTCCGCGCCAGAACTGGTCGAGGCAGACGAACCCAGCCCTCGAGTCTGGAATTCCATTGAAATTGCGTTGCGACAAGAAGGGCTGATCCGTCCCCAGCAGGCGCATCGGCCCTTGATCTCTTCATTCGGCACGCGCTGGGGATGGGCACGGTGGATGGTGCCGGCGGCGGCCACGCTGCTGATCCTGGTAGGAATTTACGTGAACCAGCGTTCGTCCTCGCGGCAGATTGTAAAAAATATCGCGCCCGTGAGCAGCCCCGACGTGGCTTTGACTGGCTTGAATGACGACGAACTGCTTCAGGCAGTTTCGGACCAGCCACCGGTCGCGCAAGAGCAATATCAAGATAACCTGCGCCGGGTGAACGAATACATTCAGGACGCGAAGATGACTGTGGAGACCAGTCCGGACGACGAGGAGGCTCGGCGCTCGCTGATGGAGGCCTACCAGCAAAAGGCCATGCTTTTTGAGATGACCATGGACCATTCGTCGCCATAATCGTTCTCTGCGATAATCATGCTCGCGATGGTTATGGCACGCGCGCGGCCTGCAGACTTGGGCGCCTGCGGGAAGCTAGAGAAAAGCGTGAGGGATTCAATGAGCACTCGCACGATCAAACTCGTCATCATCGGGGCCATGGTGGCTGGGACACTGGTCGCCGAGACCCGCAAGGAATGGCACTTCAACGTGGGGCCAAAGGCCGGCGTTTCAGTGAACAATCCTTACGGATCGATCTCGGTCAAACCGTCGACCAACAATACGGTCGTGGTCAATGCGGTGTTGCATTCCGACAAGGTCGAAGTAGACAACCGGCAAAACGGAAATCGCGTTGACGTCCAGTCGCATTTGCTGCCCGGCGCGGATGCCACTTCGGGTCGCGTAGACTACGAAGTTTTGGTACCGGCCGACGCCAGCGTGACGCTACACTCGAGCACTGGCCCCCTGCGCGCGGAGAAACTGCACGGCGATGTGTCGCTCGAAGGCTCAGGTGCGACGGTGGACGTGCGCGACGTTGCCGATGCGCACGTGCACGTCAAAACTCTGACCGGCCCAGTCACTTTGAGCAATATCCACGACGGGCACGTGGAAGTCGACTCTTTGAGCGGCCTGGTAACGATGACGGGCGTAACAGGACAGCTGGTGCAAGTGATTTCCACCAGCGGTAACATCATTTACATCGGCGATTTTGGCAGCAGCGGCGAATACCGCTTGACCAGCCACAGCGGCGATATCGAAGCGACGGTCCCGGAATCGACCTCGGCGGACGTGAGCGCGCGCTCGGTGCGCGGCGAAGTGCAGGACGACATCCCTCTCCAACCCAGACCCCGTACCTGGCTCCCCATCAAGCAGGGGAGTGCCTTCGTGGGTACGATGGGCAAAGCAGCATCGTCGGTGGTGCTGCGAACCTTCAGTGGTAAAATCCACCTCAAGAAACGCGCAGAAAAATAGCAACGAAAAGAAAACTGGATCGTTCGAAAAGGCGTCCTAGAAAGACGGCCAACGTGCCGATGCGCTCGGGTGTGCCCCGGAACAAATCGCAGACATCGGAAACTGCGACTGTGCCGGCAGCTGTATTTCTGGTTGGGTTTATGGGCGCGGGCAAAAGCAGCGTGGGCCGCGCGCTGGGACGGCGGTTGAATTGGATTTTTGAAGATCTGGATGACCGCATCGAGCGGCGCCAGGGCCAGTCCGTGGCGGAGATTTTCCGGGCTGGCGGAGAGCAGGAGTTTCGCCGGGCCGAGCGTGCCGCGCTGCAGGCAGTGCTCGAAGAGTTGCCACGTGGAGCTTCGAGGATCATCGCCTTGGGGGGCGGGGCGTTTGTGCAGAAGGGGAACGCGGCACTCCTGAAAGCGGCTGGAGTTCCCACGATCTTTCTGGATGCGCCGGTCGAGGAGTTGTGGCGGCGCTGCTTGGAACAGGCCAGCGAGGTGGGCGCGCAACGTCCCTTGCTCGGCAGTACAGAACGGTTTTGCGCGCTCTATGAGGCGCGGCGTAACGGGTACTCGAAGGCTTCACTTCGGATTGAAACCGGAAACCGCAGTGTCGAGGAGATCGCAAACGAGATTGCCCGGACTTTAGGCCTGCAGAGTTAGCCAGGCGGCGCGTTAAAACGACGCGAAGGAGCAAACGATTGAAGCTTGGAGCGGCAACTCACTGGATCATCGCGGTCGCAGTGTTAAGTGGAGTAGCGACCTTTGCTGCAGAGAAAGCTGTAGACAAAAAAGACAAGATGAAACCGTCGGCGCCCCAAACGGTTGACTCGGGCTCGTTCGGCGTCTTCATCAAAGGACAGCGGGTTATCACCGAGACCTTCAGCATCCAGCAGGAGAGTGATCACAGCACCATCAAGTCGCAGCTCAGGGAAACGGCGGACTGCGAAGGCGGCGGAGCAGCCGTTCCTGATGCCCAGCACTTCGACCATTCTCGACAACAACTTCTTTATTCATCGCGAGGTGATGGCATGGCGCTACCTGGCCACTGCACCCTGCCACGGCGATGCTGGCAATCGCCAATGTCAAGCTGAGGAGTATGGGGTACTCGTGCCGCAGGATCGGAGCTCGCTGCGCGTGCGCATCGAACTGGTGGGTAAGGAGAAGGTGACGATCCGAGGAGCGGAACGGGAGTTGTTGCGGCTGAACCTGCGGGGAGAAGGGTTCGATTGGGCGCTGTACCTGGACGACCACGACAAGTACAAACTCATGCGCGTCGCCATCCCTGCCGATAACACGGAGGTGGTGCGGGACTGAGCTGGTCTCATTCCGGCTCAGGAGACTGGGGTTGGGGGGAACTCACTTTGGTCCTGATTGATACACGTACGGCGCGGGCTCTGTTCACAGTGCTTTTGTTCGCCCTGGCCCTGGGATTTCTTTATGTGGCCCGCGCGACGCTGATTGCCTTTCTGTTTGCCATTTTTTTTGCCTACCTGATGAGTCCCCTGGTTAACTATCTGGAGAAATTGCTGCGAGGACGAGGTCGAGCGATCGCCGTCATCTATGCCTTGCTGTTGGCGCTGGTAGTAATGTTCTTCGTCTCCGTGGGACCGCGCGTGACCAGGGAGGGCGCACGGCTGGGACAAGCAATTCCTGCCTTGCTCACGCAGCTCAACTCTGGCCAGCTCGCTAAACAGATCGGGGAGCAGCATGGCTGGAGCGACCGGAGTACCGATCTCCTCAGGTCTTTTCTGTCTAACCACAGCGCGGAGATTACCCAGGTTGCGCAGCGAATCGGGCTGCGCATTGCCGATCTCGCGAAACAGGCGTGGATATTTCTGGTAGTGCCGATCCTGGCGATATTTTTCCTGAAAGATGGCCAGGCGTTCGGGGATGTCCTGCTGGCAACCGTGCAATCGCGGCCGCAGCGGGAGCTTCTGCAGGGCGTGCTCAACGATTTGAACCAGATGCTCGCCCATTTCATCCGGGCCCAGCTGATACTGGCGGCGCTGACGCTGGTGGCCTACTCGGCGTTTCTGGGCGCAATGAAGGTTCCGTACGCGCTTGTCCTTGGCACCATCGGCGGCTTGCTTGAGTTCATCCCGGTCGTGGGGCCGCTGGCCGCAGCGCTGATCATCCTGAGTGTAGCGTTGTTAATGAGTTATCAGCACTGGCTGGTGCTGCTCGTCTTCCTCGGAATCTGGCGGCTGGTTCAGGACTATGTCTCCTCTCCCCGGATCATGGGAAGAAGCATGGAACTGCATCCGCTGGCCGCGATTTTTGGGGTGATGGCGGGTGGCGAGGTTGCGGGCATCCTCGGCATCTATCTCTCCATCCCTGTGATGGCTAGCCTGCGCATCCTCTTCCGTCGGTGGCGGCTGTACGCGGAAAAAAGAAAGTTTGGGCCGCTGAACGAATATGCGATCGGCACCGAGGTTGTGCAGCGGAAGTGAGGGAATCAGTTCTCAGTTCTCAGTTCTCAGATTCCAGCCTTCTCCCTCTTCAAATCGAGCAAGAACCGCCCGATCACGCTCCGCCCCTGCTCCGTTAATTGGGCGTGTTGTAGAATTCCTAATACCTCCATATGAGCCGCAAAATTCCTATAGGGATTCTGGGCGCTACTGGCGTCGTGGGACAGAGATTTATCCAGATGCTGGAGCACCATCCGTGGTTCGAAGTGGCCTGGCTGGCCGCCTCGGACCGGTCCGAAGGCAAGACGTACGGCGAAGCCGCGCGCTGGCGGCTGAAGACACCCATTCCGGCCGCAGTGTCGGCGATGAAAGTCTCTCCGGCTACACCGGAGGGCGCACCCAAGATTATTTTTGCCGCGCTTGACGCCTCGATTGCGGCGGAACTGGAGCCTCGGTTTGCCGATGCAGGCTGCGCCGTGGTCTCCAACTCGAGTGCGCTGCGCATGCAATCCGACGTGCCGCTAGTGATTCCAGAAGTCAACGGCGGGCACATCAAGCTGATTGAAGTACAGGCGTGGCGGAAAAAATCCGGCGGCTTCGTCGTGACCAATCCCAACTGCTCCGCCATCGGGCTGGTACTGGCTCTCGCGCCGTTGCATGAGCAATTCGGGCTGGAGACGGTGATGGCCGTCACCATGCAAGCGGTGAGTGGCGCGGGTTATCCGGGCGTGGCCTCGCTCGACATTCTGGGCAATGTGATTCCCTACATCCGTAACGAAGAAGAAAAGATGGAGGAGGAAACTCGCAAACTCCTGGGACAGATGAATGGATCGAAGATCGTGCCCGGCACCTTCGCCATGAGCGCGCAATGCAACCGCGTTGCGGTCGAGGATGGACACACGGAATCAGTTTCCATCCGGCTGAAGAGTAAGACCAAGCCTGAGGAAATTATTGCCGCCTGGAACAGCTTTCGCAGCGAGCCCCAGCAACTGAAGCTGCCCAGCGCGCCGGAGCGCCCGGTGGTCTATCTTGAATCGAGCGATCGTCCGCAGCCGCGCCTTGACGTTGATCTGGGCGCAGGCATGACCACAGCGGTGGGAAGGCTGCGTCCTTGCGGTGTGCTGGACTGGAAGTTCACGGTGCTGTCGCACAACACGATCCGCGGCGCGGCCGGAGCAGCGGTCCTCAACGCCGAACTGCTCAAGGCCAAGGGATACCTGGGATGAACATCGTCCCTGGAATGATCGTCCCTGAGACGGCCGGCGATCCAGACCAGCGATTTTTCCCCGTCATCACGTTCTCCAGGAAGCCACGCCGATGATCGTGATGAAGTTCGGCGGCACTTCAGTCGAAGACGCGCGCGCCATCGACCGCGTGGCATGCATCGCACAAGGACGGCTGGCGCAGAAACCTGTGATCGTGGTCAGCGCCATGGCTAAGGTCACCGACACGCTGCTGACCATGGCCCGCGCCGCTGGAGCCGGGGAACGCAAGGCCGCGCTAAAGCTTTGCCGTTCGCTGCAGGAACGCCACTACAATACTGCCAGCGAACTGCTGGGCACCGCGCTGTTCACCGAATTCCATTCCGAACTTGGCAGCGACTTCGAGGCGCTGGACGAACTCCTGCGCGGCATTTCGGCGGTCGGCGAAATCACTCCGCGTACCACGGATCACGTAGCCTCCTTCGGCGAAGTGCTGTCGAGCAAGATCGTGGCTGCGGCCTTTGCCGCGCGCGGCTTGAACGGCGTTCACGTCGACTCGCGCGACATACTGGTCACCGACAGTAACTATATGCAAGCGGTTCCGCAATACGAGGAAACCAACGCCCGCCTGCAGGAGAAAGTAAAGCCACTGCTTGAGGCCGGGAAAATTCCGGTGATGGGCGGCTTCGTCGGCGCAAATCGCGCCGCAATCACCACCACCATTGGACGGGGCGGATCAGATTTCTCGGCGGCGATTTTCGGCGCCGGCTTGAATGCCGAACGCATCGAGATATGGACCGACGTAGATGGTATTCTCACCACCGATCCCCGGATCTGTCCGGACGCGCGGAGGATTAAGGTCATTAGCTTCGATGAAGCGGCCGAGTTGGCTTACTTCGGCGCCAAGGTGTTGCACCCGGCCACCGTGTTACCGGCAATTCAGAAAAATATTCCTGTTTACGTGCTTAATTCGCGGAATCCTTCCTGCGAGGGAACGCGCATTACGACCCGCGCGCCACAGGGGCGGAACATCTTCAAGGCCATCGCCGTTAAGAAGCGAATCACGATTGTGGACGTGGCTGCACCGCGCATGCTCCTGGCCCACGGCTTTCTGCGCGCCATCTTCGAGGCCTTTGACCGCCACAAGGTCGCGGTAGATGTGGTGTCCACTTCGGAAGTGAGCGTTTCGCTTACGGTGGATTCCAACCAGGCCATTCCCGCGCTGGCCGCCGATCTGTCCAAGCTGGCCGACGTAAAATATGAAGGCCGAAAGGCCATTGTGTGCCTGGTCGGGGAGAATCTCCGGGAGAAGCCGGGAATTGCAGCGCTCGTCTTCGGTGAGCTCGCCGACAAGAAAATTCGCATGATTTCGCAGGGGGCTTCGGAGATTAATCTGACCTTCGTGATTGAAGAGGACGAAGTGCCCGAAGTCATCCAGCGCCTGCACAAAACGTTTTTTGCGGAACTTGATCCGGAAGTGTTTGCGTAGTTGAAGATTCAACAGCCTTTAACCGCAAAGAGCGCAAAGTCAGCGCAAATATCGCGAAGACATTCCTTGGCGTCCTTTGCGGCACTCTTTGCGACCTTTGCGGTTAAAGATCTCGAACCTGCCATGAGACTCTTGATACTCGGCCGCGGCAAGACAGGATCGCTGGTGGCCGAGGCCGCGCGCGAACGCAAGCATCACGTCACCGTCGTCGGCGCTGCGGAAAACAAGGGCTGCGCCGCGCTCACTCCCGACAAGCTTCATGACATTCAGGTCGTAATCGATTTCACTGCGCCCGACTGTGTTGCTGGCAACATTGAAGCCTGCGTCCGAGCGGGAAAGAACTTGGTCGTCGGAACAACCGGATGGTATGACGAGCTCGACCGCATTCGCGAACTGGTGAAGGCTCATGACATTGGGTTCGTCTATGCGGCGAATTTTTCCATCGGCGTGAACCTGTTCTTCGACGTCGCACGAGCCGCGGCCGCAGCCCTGCAGCATGACTATACGGGACAGATTTTCGAGCGCCACCGGGCCGACAAGAAGGATGCTCCCTCGGGTACCGCCATCGCACTTCAGCGTGTGATCCGCACGGCCAGCAGCTCGAACGAAGATCTCGAGATCATTTCATTCCGCGAAGGCGACGTTGTGGGCATGCACGAGGTGGTTTTCGAGTCGAAAAATGACTCGATTTATCTCTGCCACGACGCCACTTCCCGCCGCGGCTTTGCCGAAGGCGCGGTGCGGGCCGCGGAATGGCTTGTCGGAAGGAAGGGCTTTTTCGATTTCAAGGATGTGTGGCGGGAGTTGTAGTTCCGATCGTTGAAACTGCAAACTGAACATCTGAACCGGGCTGACCGTTCCCAGGGTCGTCCCATTCGCGCTATCTTATTCCTATGCAACTCCGTGGCTGTGGCACGGCACTGGTAACTCCTTTTCGACAGGACGGATCCGTCGACGACCCTGCCTTGCGAAATCTCGTCGCATGGCAGGTTGACTCGGGGATTGATTTCCTCGTTCCCTGCGGCACCACCGGCGAGACGCCGACTCTCGCGCACGACGAATGGCTGCATGTGATCGACACGACCATTGAGGTCGTTGCCGGGCGCGTGCCGATCGTGGCCGGTGCGACCTCGAACTCAACGCACGACGCAGTCGAGAAGGCGAAAGAAGTCGCGGCACGCCCGGGAGTCAATGCTATCCTCACGGCTTCGCCCTATTACAACAAGCCCACCCAGGAGGGCCAGTACCGGCATTTCAGGGCTATCGCCGAAGCCGTCGGTGACAAGCCCATCATTCTTTACAACGTCCCTGGACGCACGGGAACGAACATCGAACCGGGTACGCTGGCCCGGCTGGCCGAGATTCCGAACATCGTCGGCGTCAAGGAAGCCAGCGGCAACATGACGCAGATCGCCGAAGCGATCAACGCAGTCCCCGAAACGTTTCTGGTCTTCTCGGGAGATGATGCCGTCACTCTGCCGGTTATCGCGCTCGGCGGGGTGGGAATTATTTCCGTGGTCTCGAACGAGATTCCGCATGAGATGACTGCGCTGACCCGGGCCGCGCTCAATAACGATTGGGCCACAGCACGCAGCCTTCACCGCAAATATTTGCCGTTGATGCAGGCTAACTTCATTGAGTCGAGCCCGCTTCCGGTGAAGGCGGTGCTGGCCATGATGGGCAAGATCGCGGAGGTTTACCGCTTACCGCTGCTGCCTATGCGGCGCGACACACGGTCACGGCTGCAGAAGGTCGCAGCTGAAGTTGGCGTGATTACAAAGCCGGCCGCGCCCGCGGCGGAAGCAACAGAATTTTTCCTTTACGAGAACTGGGCAGCGGGCCCGCACAAGATCGTGCTCCACCGCGGATCGTGCGGCCAGTGCAGCCACGGTAAGGGACGGCCCTCCGGACACGACGCGAACCATGCTCGATGGCATGGTCCCTACGCAACCGTTGCACAGGCCCGCGAAGTCGCGCACGGAATGACCGGCGTGCTGATTCGCAGCGAATGCAAGTGCGTGTGAAGGCAGAAGTCAGAAGTTAAAATGCAGAAGTAAGAACGTGGCGCGCGATTGAGTCACTTTTGCATTCTGACTTCTGACCTTTGACTTCTGCATTCTGATTCTTGCCTTCTTGCCTTTCCCGTATACTTTCCCTCCATGCCATCCCTTAAATCTTCTATCGAGCGCCTGGCTGCGCTGGGCGAAGTTGAACGCAATCCAGAGGCGCGGCAGACCTTTTTCGAATTCCGTGACCAACTGACCCAGGGAAAAATCCGCGCAGCCGAAAACATCGATGGCCGATGGATGGTGAATATCTGGGTGAAGCAGGGCATTCTACTGGGCTTCCGCCTGGGCGAACTTGCAGACATGAGCGCCGGACTGTCATTCGTCGACAAAGATACCTTTCCTGCGCGGCGGTTTACGGTGGCCGACCGCGTGCGCGTGGTTCCGGGTGGGTCATCGGTCCGCGAGGGAGCTTATGTCGCGCCTTCCGTGATCTGCATGCCGCCGATGTTCATCAATGTGGGCGCCTATGTGGACGAGGGCACCATGGTGGACTCGCACGCGCTGGTGGGATCGTGTGCACAAGTCGGGAAGCGCGTGCATCTGAGTGCGGCAGCTCAGATCGGGGGCGTTCTTGAACCCATCAACGCCGCTCCCGTAATTATCGAAGACGACGTGCTGGTCGGCGGCAACTGCGGCGTGTACGAGGGCACGCTGGTGCGAGCGCGGGCGGTGTTGGGTGCAGGAACGATCTTGACACGTTCCACACGGTTGTACGACCTGGTGCGGGGAGAAGTTTACCGTGCAACTTCCGACGCGCCGCTTGAGGTTCCCGAAGACGCCGTAGTCGTGCCCGGCTCGCGCGCCGTGAAAAAAGGTGCGGCTGCAGACTGGAATCTATCGCTCTACACCCCCGTGATCGTGAAGTATCGCGACGAGAAAACCGATCGGGGAATTGAGCTTGAAGACTGGCTGCGCTGATTTTCGTTGTCTCGGCCAAGGTTGCTGCAGCCAAAAGGAGGCAGCGCAACCGTAACACGCGTGTCTCTTGCCTCGTCAACCCGCGCGGACAGAAAGAACGCCCGCTCCATTTAAGGTAACCTGGATCTGTGGTAGTCCCTCCACCACCAAGTTAGCCTCTTTCAGTTTCGCCGCCGGATAGGTGCTCGTAATCCCAATCACTTTCATCCCTCCGGCGCGAGCCGCCTGAATTCCAGCCGGCGCGTCCTCGATCACCAGGCACTCTGCAGGGTTGACACCCATCCGTTCCGCGCCCTTCAAATACGGCTCGGGATGCGGCTTTCCGTTCGCCACATCTTCGGCCGTAACCAATGTCTTTGGAACTGGCAACCCGCCGAAGCGCAGACGCGCGCTCGCCAGCAGACGAGTGCCAGACGTCACCACGCCCCAGCGGCCCTCTGGAATAGAGCGGACGAGCTCAACTGCACCGGGCATAATTTCCACGCCCTCCTGATCATCGGCCTCGCGATTCTCGAGCTCCCAGACTTCGGCATCGGCATCGAGATGAGGGGCCACGGTTCGAATCACCTCGATAGTGCGGACTCCGTGAGCGATTGCCATGACTTTATCGCCGTCCACGCCCTTTTGCCGCGCCCATGCCCGCCACTGGCGGTCAACAGAGCGAGTGGAGTCGACGAGAACTCCGTCGAGATCGAAAAGAATTGCTGAGCAATGAAAAATTGGCATGCTATTAATTTTTACCACAGAGGCAAATGCCGCGGAGATCCTGAACCAAGCAAAGGCACGACTCGAGCGCTGCTATGAAGTTGAAGCTGGAAGACTCTGCGGGCCCCGTGCAGTCAATACTGCATCACGCTCCGCCTGGCGCAGCTGCAGGTGGCGCTGACGAAAATGTGATTTAGCGCGCTCGCCCCAGGCGCGCACGAACCAGTAGTTGAGCGCGGCGCCGATAACGGAACTGGCGAGGGGAATCACGCGTCCCGCCCACTTTTCCACTACTTCCCCGCTGGCCCTCGCCGCGATACGCTGGATCACGCGGGGCACGAATTTGTTGACCACTTCTTTTTCCAACAGTTCGCGGCTGATGTCGACTCCGGCAGCGCTGGCAACGGCAATCCACAGCTCCGCGATCTCGTGGTCGGTGTTGAACTCAAAGCCATATACCAGGCTCAGCTTCTGGATGGTACGCATGGTGATGGCAGAAAGGATTCCCAGGTCGGGGACGATCGTCATCAGTCCGCCCAATCCAAACCCGGCACCTTCCAGGGCGGCAACTTTCATTCCGCTGCGAATGATTTCGTCGCCGACCACATCCAGTTCGCCCATCGTGAGCGAATAGACACCGTGATAGCCACTGATGGGCAGCCGGTAAGCCGCACGAAGTTGCAGCAGAAATTTCGCAGGATCGACCCGCACAGTCGAGTAGGCGCGCGTCAGGCCTTTGGTGAGTGCGTTCTCGACGCGGCGCCGCAGCCAGGATTTACGCTCTTCGGGCATTGATTCAACCTTAACCTATATCTACGCGATCGTCTCTCTACCGATCTTCCCCTTTTGATGCCGGACGAGCCGTTACCGGTCGCTCATCTTCTCACGTTGAGCACTCGGCACTCGGCCGCTGTGCTAGCATCATTATTACCCCTAATGCCAACAGGAAAACTGCAGATTGTCCCCTTGGGAGGCCTAGGCGAGTTCGGTATGAACTGCATGGCCGTCCGCTGGGGCGACGACATCATTGTGATTGACGCGGGCCTCATGTTCCCCGAGGTGGAGTTACTCGGCGTCGACATCGTGGTCCCCGACATTTCGTATCTGATCGAAAACCGGCAACGGGTACGGGGAATTATCCTTACCCACGGCCACGAAGATCACATCGGCGCCCTGCCGTGGATTCTCTCCGAGCTCAACGTTCCCGTGTGGGGCACTGAGTTCACGCTGGCGTATGTGGAAGACAAGCTCGACGAGCATGGCCTGCTCGACGACGCTGACCTGCGAGAGATCCGTCCAAACGAGCGCTTCAAGGCGGGCGCGTTCACCATTCATCCGATTCAGGTGACGCACAGCCTGGTGAACTGCGTTGCGCTGGCAATCCACACGCCGCTCGGGGTTGTCATCCACACTGGGGATTTCAAAGTCGATCCTACGCCAACCGACAATCGTCTTTTCGACTTGCACTCCTTTGCCGAGTACGGCAAGAACGGCGTTCTGGCGCTGCTGCAGGACTCAACCAACGTCGAGCGTAAGGGTTACACCCCCAGCGAGAGGGCGGTGCGGCGCAAGTTCGATGAAGTCTTCGCCCACACCCAACGACGCCTGTTCATCTCCTGCTTCTCCTCGTCCATCCACCGTATCAAGCTGGCGGTCGAACTGGCCCACCAGCACGGACGCAAAGTCGCGTTTCTCGGCCGGTCCATGAACAACTCGGCGGAGATCGCCGAAGACCTTGGCTATATCGAGGTTCCGGACGGGCTGGTGATTCATCCCGGCGAGATGAAGAACTTTCCCCCGGAAAAAGTTTGCGTGTTGATCAGCGGAACCCAGGGCGAACCAATGTCGGCCCTATCGCGCGCGGCGGTTGACAACCACAAGCACGCCAAGATCGAGAAGGGCGACACGGTCGTGCTCTCGTCGCGTATCATCCCCGGTAACGAGAAGACGATCTATCGCATGATCGATCACCTCTTCCGGCGCGAAGCGCACGTGATCTACGAAGATGGATCGTATCCGCCGATCCACGTGAGTGGCCACGCCAGCCAGGAGGAATTGAAGCTCATCATCAATCTGGTGAAGCCGCGGTACTTTATTCCTGTCCATGGCGAGTACCGGCAGTTGAAGCTGCACGCCGAGATGGCAGGCGCGATGCATGGCTCGGTCGGCAAAGTCATGCTGATCGAGAGCGGCGACGTTCTCGAGTTCGACGAACTGGGCGCGCGCAAGGCCGGACGAGTCAATGTGGGGCGCGTGTGCATCGATTCTGGGTCGCGCACTGATGTGGTTGAGGATTTGATTATTAAAGACCGGCGGCATTTGAGCGAAGACGGCATCGTGCTACCCATCATCGCCATCAACAAGTTGAGCGGCCGCGTGGAAACATCTCCCGAAATTGTGACTCGAGGATTCAACCCGGGCGAAGATGGCCTGATGAACGGAGCGCGCCAGGTCGTCATGGACACACTGGCGCAATCAAGCGAGGAAGAAAAGGCCGACTACGGCGTAATCAAGGAGAAAATTCGGGCGGATTTGAAGCGCTACATCTCCAAGCAAACGCAGAAGAGGCCGCTGATCATGCCCGTGATATTGGAGATTTAGTACGCGTGCTGGCGATGTCATGATGAGAAATTTGGAATCTGCTCTGCTCGTGTGGGGACGGGCGCCCTCGCCCGTCCAGGCCGAGCAAGGCTCGGCAGCGCTCTCCTCGGCGTCGAAACGATGACTATCACCCTCGACGATATTCGCGCCGCCCAGAACCGCATACGCGGTGTCGCTGTTCATACTCATCTGATCGAGTTCAAGTCGCCGCAGGACGGGCCGGCGCTGGATGGCCGTCAACTCTTCCTCAAGCCCGAAAACCAGCAGCCCATCGGCGCTTTCAAACTGCGCGGAGCTTACAACAAGATCGCCTCCTTGTCTGAAGAAGACCGCAAGCGCGGCGTGATTTCCTACTCCAGCGGCAATCATGCGCAGGGCGTCGCTTATGCAGCCCGGGCGCTGGGCGTGAAGGCAGTCATCGTCATGCCCAACAACGCTCCCATGATCAAGCGCCAGGCAACGGCGGCGCTGGGCGCGGACATCGTACTGGTAGGCCCCGGCAGCACCGAACGTCAGCTCAAGGCGGAAGAACTAGCGGCTCAGCACGGATACGTGATCGTGCCTCCCTACAATGACGAGAAGATCATCGCGGGCCAGGGCACGATGGGACTCGAGATCGTCGAAGATCTACCTGATATCGAAACTGTTCTTGCACCCGTCGGCGGCGGGGGCATGATCAGCGGCGTGGCTGCTGCGATCAAGTTGAGCAAGCCTTCCGTCAAAGTAATCGGTGTTGAACCGGAGCTGGCTGCAGACGCACAGGCCAGCCTGCGCGCGGGAAAAATCGTGCAATTCCCCGCTGAGCAAGTGTTGCGGACGATTGCCGATGGTCTGCGCACACAGAGTGTGGGGCCGATCAACTTCGAGCACATCAAGAAATACGTCGACGACATCATCACCGTCAGTGAAGATGAGATTCGCCAAGCCATGAAGCTCCTGGCCGGGAATCCCCAGACGGTGGCCGAACCCAGTGGTGCGGTTGCCGTGGCAGGGTTTCTCTTCCACCGCAATGAGTTGCCAAAGACGACGCTGAACGTGGCAATCATCTCAGGGGGAAACGTTGAACCGAGAATGCTCGAAGACCTTCACCGGGGATGAAATGTTTCCAGCAATGTCTCTGCCGGCGGTAGGATGATGACCATATGAAACTGAGACACATGTTTCTTGCCTTTATCATTCTTCTTGTTGTTGCGTCCGCTGTCGCTCAGGCGCCGCGCGGTACCCTGGTGCATGAAGGAACTCTTCACATCGCACCTGACGCGCAGTCAGCCAAGCTCAGTGAGGTTGCCCGCGGCCACGAACTGATCATCCTCGAGACCAGCCGTGACTGGGCCCACGTGCAAGCCATAATCAGCGAACCGCGAAGAGACCGCAACGAAGACGACGAAGAATCGCAGGGCAAAACAATCTCCGGCTGGGTATGGGGTAAAGCGCTGGTTAGTAATGCGACTCCCAACGGGGACAAGATTATTTTCGGCGAGGCTGCCGACTCCGAAGATCAGGCCAGCCGGCGCCGCGGGCGCCGCGATGCGGCCCAAGATGCGATGCGCCTTTACTACCGCGTGTACGACCTGTTTCCGACCTCACCGCTGGCAGCCGAGGGCTTGTACCGCGCCGCCGATATCCGCTGGCAAATGGAAAGGTCCGACGTGATGACGCGGCCTTCGGCGCGCGAGAAAGATGCCTACATGCGGGGGCAGATGGATGAAGAGTGGATGAAGCTGGTGATGAAGAAATTTGGCGGTACCAAATGGGCCGACCTCGCCGCCTTTCACCTGCTTGAAAACAAATTGTGCGGGGACTGGCAGGGCGCGTCGAAGTGTCCCGACAAAGAAGCCGACCTCTACGAAAAGTATGCCAATGAACACTCGCAGTCTCCGGCCGCGCCCGAAGCCTTGTATGACGCGGCCTGGCGGCGCTCAGCGCTGATTGAGATCTATAAGACCGAGGTCAATCAGAAAAAATCGGAAGAGGCGAAGAACCGCGCGCTGGGGTTAGCGCAAAAGATCGTAACCCAGTACGGCCAGAGCGATTGGATGTTACGCGCACAACGGCTGATTTTCTATATCCAGCAGGGCGTGCCGACGTACGGAAACGTCGGTGACTGAGTAATTGTGTTGGCTCTCTGCGAGTTGGGGCCTTTCCTTTAACCACTGCGAAAAGTTTTTCTGAGATACTGTTCCCTTGCATTCGGGGAGGGTGATTGAACGACTACCTGCTATCAGCACTGCTCGGAATTGTAGAAGGTATCACGGAATTTTTACCTGTCAGTTCGACCGCGCATCTACGCATCTGTGAGGCACTGCTGCATATCAGTCTTTCCGACGGCTATTGGAAGATGTACACGATCGTCATCCAGTTGGGCGCGATTCTCTGCCTGCCCGTGTACTTCCGCGAGCGCATTGCGAAATTCCTGTCCACGTTTCCGCGCGGTGAGCGCGGAGATCGCACGGTACTGACGCATCCTCTGGGGCTGACGATGGTCGCATTCGTAGTCACTGCAGGGCCGGCCTTTCTGCTGACGAAGGTGATCGGCAAACATCTCGAGAGCCTCACCATCATGGGAACGTCGCTGCTGGTGGGCGGAGTCGTGATGTGGCTGGTGGACGCGATGAATGCCAAGTCGGAGGCGGCAGGCCCCGGGGCAAGCCCATCTCGAATTCACACGTGGAAAATGGAGGACATGTCACTGGGCCAGGCCATCTGGATCGGAGCCTGCCAGATTCTTTCCGCCGTATTTCCGGGGACGTCCCGGTCCATGTCAACCATTGCGGCCGGACAGATCGCGGGCATGTCGCGGGCTTCAGCACTGGAGTTCTCCTTCTTCCTTTCCATCCCAACTATGGTGGTGGCGACCTGCTATGACTTGCTGAAATCGCTGCGCGGCAAGGGTGTGAATCCGATTGGCGTGTCGCAGATCGATACCCATGGATGGATTGTGTTGGCCATCGGATTTGTGGTTTCGTTCATCGTAGCTTACGCTTCCGTGGCGTGGTTTATGGCTTATGTGCGCAAGCGGGGATTTGCACCCTTTGCCGTTTACAGAATAATCGTTGGCGTCCTGGTGCTGGCGTTTGCGGCACGATTAGGATAGAGCCGGTATTCGTACAGGAAACCTTGTGGATACTACGTCGAATTTCCCACGTTGTAGGAACCTCCGCTTCTTGGCATAATGTAAAGGCTCTGGCCGATTGTGGCACCGGAAGTCGTGTTGTCTTCGGTGTGTCATCTGGCCCTACATGGATTTCCTGACCAGCATTTTTGTGCCGACCGGCAACCGACGGCTTAACGAGCTGATCGGCTTCCTGATGTGCGTCTCCGCGCTCCTCCTATGCCTCGCGCTGGCTTCGTATTCTCCGCTTGATCCGTCGCTGAACAGCGCCTCTGTTCTCACGGGCGCGCATGCCGCGCGCAACTGGATTGGTGTGGTGGGCGCGATTGTCTCCGACGTAGCATTGCAGTTTTTTGGGATCGGAGCGTTCCTGCTGCCGGTCTTCCCTGCTCTTCTGGGCGCGCGCTGGTTTCGTTCGCGCAAGATCCAGTCTCCGATGGCGAAGAGTCTGGGAGGAATCTGGCTGGTGATGTTTGCCCCCGCGCTTCTGGCGCTTTTGCCGGGCCATCTGCGCTGGATGCATGTGATTCCAGTGGAGGGTCTGCTCGGAAGAGTGGTTGGAGATGTGCTGATCCATTACCTGAACTTGGTAGGCGCATACATCGTTTGCGCCACCATGGTCGCGGTCGCGCTGTATCTATCGACAGCGTTTTCGTTCTCATCGATTCAGCTGTGGGCTCCGACCCGATTTGCTTTCGTTACCGCTTTGTGGAACCGCTACAAGGATTGGCAGGAAGAGCGGATCAAGCGGCAACACCAGAAGGAACTGGAGAAGCGGCGGATCTCGAAGCCGGTGGTGAAGACGCAATTGATTCCGTCGCGACAGACGTCTTCGGAATCAGCGGCTTCTTCCCCTGAATCTCGACGGACCGGCATTGAGCGAATGATGGCGGAGGAGCGTGGAGAGGATCCGGGGAAATCCGCTCCATCCACGGGCGGAATTTTGCCCCAGTCTCTTGCGAACGCAGATGCAGCGGGATTGCCGGCTGGTTCTGATCCCGAAGTGACGGACCGCGCCGACACCGATCACAAGGCCAAGACCACAATGCCTCGGATCGCGGGCGGCTACAAACTGCCCTCGAGCAGCTTGCTGCAGCGGCCTGACGAACATCAGGCGGTCGATGCAGATGAACTCAAATTGCTGGCACAGGTGCTGAAAGAGAAGTACGCCGAGTTTGAGGTCCACGGGCAGATCACGCAAATCAATCCCGGACCGGTGGTCACTACGTTTGAATTCAAGCCCGAGGCCGGCATCAAGTACAGCCGCATCACAAATCTCTGCGACGATCTCTGTCTGGCATTGAAAGCGGAAAGCATTCTGATCGAACGCATGGCGGGCAAGAGCACCGTGGGCATTCAGGTGCCAAACCGCGAGCGAGAGATCATCTGGCTGCGCGAGAACATCGAGTCGCAGGAGTTCATGGGCTCGAAGTCGAAGATGACGATGGCGATGGGCAAAGACATCAATGGCCGCATCGTCACCGCCGATCTTGCTGGGATGCCGCACCTGCTCATTGCCGGATCCACTGGCGCGGGCAAGAGCGTGGCCATCAACGCCATGATCATGTCCATCCTCTACAAAGCGACACCGGATCAAGTGCGTCTGATTCTGGTGGATCCGAAGCGGCTGGAGTTGGGAAACTACGAGGGCGTGCCGCATCTTTATACGCCGATCATCACCGAGCCTAAACTCGCGGCCAACGCCTTGCGGAACGCGGTCCGCGAAATGGAGCGGCGGTTGAAATTGCTGGCAGCGAAGGGCGTACGCAACATCGATCAATACAACCGGCTCTTCGATCAGAACGACACGCTAAACTTGTTTGGCGAGGATTCGGACGAGAAGCCGATTCCCTACATCGTCATCATCATTGACGAATTGGCTGACCTGATGATGCTCGATTCCAGCAACGTGGAAGAGTCTATTACGCGGCTGGCCCAGATGGCACGAGCCGTGGGCATTCATCTGGTGCTGGCAACGCAGCGGCCGTCGGTGGATGTGATTACGGGACTGATCAAGGCAAACTTCCCTGCCCGCGTCTCGTTCCGCGTGGCGACCAAGGTTGATTCGCGGACCATTCTTGACGCTAACGGTGCTGAAGCGCTGCTAGGCAAGGGCGACATGTTGTATCTGCCGTCGGGTTCGGCGCGCGTGCATCGTCTGCACGCTCCCTTCGTCACGGAAAAAGAAATTGCCGCAGTGGTCGAGTTCTGGAAGGCACAGGGTACGGCCGAGTATCAGCAGCAATTCCTCGAAGCTCCGAAGGAAGAGCGTGACGCCGATGCAGGCGGCGCTCGCGGCGAGGGCGGTGGGGAGGGCGAAGCCGAGGACGATCCTTTGTTTGCAGACGCGGTCCGGCTGGTGGTGGAGTTCGGCAAAGCTTCCACTTCCCTGTTGCAGCGTCGGCTGCGGATTGGATACGGACGCGCAGCCCATCTCATCGATCTGATGGAACAGGATGGAATCGTGGGCGCGGCTGACGGCCCCAAGCCACGGGAAGTGCTAAAACGTCCCGATTGGATTTCGGAAACCGAAGAATCGATGCGCTAGCTGGTGATCGATGACTCGGTCGCAATCGATCTACGGTCTGGCTTCCGCTCGCAGTCCGCGAATCGCTAACATGGCAAGGCTGACCACAACCAGGAGCATCGCAGCCCATAAGATTCCCATATGCCTATCAGACCACGGGCGATCGTCGGGCCGACCCGTGTATTGCGAGTTGTGCATACCTGCTCCGAGCTGAGCCTCAGCAGGAGAAGCCTCCAGATGAAAGAAACGAGCACAGTCATATACCGGGGCCAATAACTTTTCGTCGCCGTAATAAAGATTAAGCAACGTCTTCCCCTGAGGATCAAAATAAACACGGCGTTCGAGCGACAGCGGCTGGGCTCCGAGGATGGCAAGCAGAGGATTATCACCATTGTCGATGGAGAGGGTGAATTGGCCGCGAGTGCCGGCCAGGTTGATTGCTAACTCCTCCGCAGTCACCAGCGTGCCGGCGCGGTTTACTCGAACCCGGCTGATGTCGCCACTTGCTTCCTGCACGCCTTTTGCGTTTTCCACGCTCACCGTGCGCCGAAAGTTCACTTGGGCGGGTACAACTTGAAACAGGATGCGGTCCAGCGGAACTCTCGCCGGCACGTCGCAAACGATCACGGTTGCGCGTTGCTTCTGCTGCGGCGCTGTACAGGTACCGACCTTAGTCCAGGAAGCCTGCTGCTCGCGCAGGTTATAGATCGCCGCCCCCTTGACCTGCTGCGGACGAATCCCGCCAGATAACTTAACGTGCAAGTAGCGAAAACTAGACGGAGGCAACTTCAACACGGAATTTGAGCCGAGTTGTTGGCTGGTGAAGTCGTAGAGCGTGGAGGGCGCAAGTTCGGTCGAACGTGCATGGTCCAGCGCGTTAGAACCAGATACCGAAGCGGTAACGACAAAGTCCTTGGCGTCGAGCCGAAGACGAATGCGGTCGTAAGTTGCAAGCGCTTCCGCATCGAGATCAAACTCGGTATGTCCGGAGGAGCTGCCGAGATTGAGAATCTTGGCTGCAACTTCCTCCGAAGAGACTCCCGCTCGTTGCTCCGAGATGGAGAACTGGACGGGAGCTGCCCCGTCATACAAGCGCAGATCACCGAGATCAGGACGAGAGTGATTCCAGAGTTCCTCATCCACGATAAAGAAGTTTTGCCGATCTGGTTGGGCGGTATGGACCTCGCGTAGGTTGCTGAAATAGGAGATCGCAGGCTCAGGGGGATCGGAAGCAGCCAGGGCAAGAAACAATAAAAAAAGTGACCCGTGTTTCATGCGCTGGCCGGGTTCCCCTCTGTATTCTCCTGCGCATTCCGTTTCGAGAGCTGAAGCCAATCCCGCTGGTAAACAAATGAAATTGCCAGCAGCAACACTCCGAGAACGATGAAGCTGACAATGCGGTACCCGCGATCGAGCTGAGAAACGTCATAGACAAAGACTTTCACAATGGTCGCGGCGATGAGCAGTAAAGCCTGCCAGCGGACAAATGCGGAACGGCGCAAGAAACCAACTACCATCAGCATGGCTCCGTAGGCCATCCACAGAGCCGAGTAGGTGAAGTCCCGCTCGATTTGAATACGCCGCCAATCGCCCGCGTAGGCGGGAGTCCAGCGCCCGCGTGCCGGCTGGAGCGCGGTCATCTGCCTGGCGTAGTAATCCGCCACTTCGTGGCTAAGCGCGATCAGGGCGAGGACATTCAGGGCAACCAGCGCGACGGCGGCAACCGTGCGCCCGGCTTCATCGGTGCGGCGCGCGGCGTACCAGGTGACTGCCCCCAGCACCACAACGGCCACCGTATAAGTGGCCATGCGCATGTTGAAGATGAGCTGCGTGGTGGTGTAAAAATTGTCGATCGCCAGCAGCCGCATCACTCCCAGAGCGAGAGCAGCCAGAGCAAAGACGTTCAGCAGCTCAGACTCGATGCGATCCGCCACCCAGAGCAGTACTCCAGACTCTACGAACCATCCGATCGTGATCCAGTGGGCATTGAGCCGAATGGGAATCGCCACCGTTATGAAACCGAGGGCGACCGCCAAGTGGAGAAAATGCAAGACCTGTGTGCCGCGGGGCGTGATCTTCCTGCTCTGAATCTGTCTCGTCTGAACCTGACGGCTGAGAAAGATGTAAACCGCAGCCAGGCCTAGAGCGAACCACGCCATGCGAGTCTTGTCGATCTCTTCGATCATGACGTAGGCCTGCAGGAAATAGACAACCGCATTCACAAAAGCCAGCACCGCCGGAATCGAGGCGAAGAGCGGAGCTTCATCTTCCGGCTGCAGCGTGACCAGAGGCGCGATCGCAAATATGGCGAAGAACAGCGTGGCAAAAGCGAGAGTGGGACTGAGCTGGTTGCGGGTGTAAAAGGTGGAATACCAGCCGACATAAAGCAACAGCGTACCCGCGTAGCTCATGACCAGAAGCCGGCGCCAGGGCTTGAAGACAACCAGGAACAAGGCCCCCAGATCGAGTAGTGCAACGTAGGAGAACAAGGCCACTTCCCGGTTCTGTCCAGTCGACAGGAGAAGCGGAGTGGTGAAACCGCCAGTAAGAGCAAACGCCGCGAGGAGTTGCGCATCCTGCGCCAAAGCCATTGCCGCTGTCGACGCCGTCACCGCCAGCATCATGACAAAAGCGGCGCTGCTTGGAATCAGGCTGTACAGCTGAAATGCCGCCCACAATGACAGATAGAGCGCGCCAATTCCTATCGCTTTGAGCGAATAAGAAAAAGCCCTGTAATCCTTGGCGCGAAAGCGCTCGCTCCACACGACTACAGCAATTCCCGCGAGCAGACCGACGGTCACTCTTCCGGCGGGGCCGATCCAGTTGTTGTCGAAAGCGAACTTGAGGAAATAAGAAATCCCGATCAGCAGTGCGGCGATGCCAATGCGATTGAGCCAGTGCGAGCCAATACGCGATTCAAGATCGGTCTCAGGCTCAGTCTTGAGGGCCGTTTTGACCCGCGGCGGGATGTAGGGAGGAGGCGGGACTGGCCGTGCCGTTCTTTCCTCTGTTGCATTCGTCACCAAAGGCTTAGGAGGTGAAGACTGAACGAGTGTGCCTGCGGGCGCCCGGACAGCAGACTCGGCGTCCATTCCGAGCTTGCGCTCGATTCGATACACCCGGGTGGTGAGTTCGGCAAGAATCTGCCGGACGGCTTCGAGATCACTATGCGATGTGTCCATGGCCAGAGCATGGAATTATCCGCGAAAAGGAAGATCCGTGCACGTCAATTTTTGGAGTCTGGTGAAGGCATGCAGCCATCCACCCCCACACTACACGCAGAATTCGATCAGGACTCCTCGGCCTTCCTCCAGGAGCGCAGGTTAAAAACGTACAGGACAATGCAGAATAGATTCGCGGGGATGAATCCAATTTGTGATGTTCTGAAGCCGATGACGCAAAGGATGGCGCTATTGATGCCCGCCAGCACCCATCCCTCCCAATACCTTCGACCGATGAGAACGGTTGAGAGAACCGTCAGCATGCAAGACAGATAATCAAGTCGCAACACCACGAACAAACCTCCACAAGCGCTATTATGACCATGGATCTGCCGGTTGTCTGTAATCAAGCGCCGCCGGGGCATAACGCAGGTAACGAGCCCTCCGTGCGGCACGGAAGTGCGGGATTTCTCCGAGGGGATTTGGCGGAATGAAGGTTCTAACCGAATATTTGAAGTTTCATACAAAAACTCATCGCGCTTACGTGCATATCACGCCGCAGGTGGAGGAGATTGTAAAGAAAAGTGGGGTCAAGGAAGGCATGGTGCTGGTCTCGGCCATGCACATCACTGCCGGGGTTTACGTGAATGACAACGAGAGCGGACTGATTGAGGACATCGATCAGTGGCTGGAGCATCTGGCGCCGTTTCGCAAGAACTATAAGCACCACGAAACCGGCGAAGATAACGGTGATTCTCACCTGAAGGCGCTGTTGATTCATCATGAAGTGATCGTCCCAATCACAGCGGGCAAGCTCGATCTGGGCACTTGGCAAAGGATTTTTTATGCGGAGTTCGACGGCCAGCGGGACAAGCGGGTGATTGTGAAGGTAATGGGAGAGTGAATCCGTTATCGTATCTAGTTGTCGTATTGACGATCAATACCCTGTTTCAACTCAGGAGGACGGTAGATGAGTTCGGAAGAGCTGAACGAACTGCAGGAACATGCAGAACATGCTAAGCATGATCCCAGCATGGCGCCAGTGTCGTTGACCATGGCGGTGTTGGCCGTGCTGGTGTCGGTCGTTTCGCTGGGCGGGCATCGCGCCCACACGGAAGAAGTTGTGCTGCAGACCAAGTCCACGGATCAGTGGGCCTTTTACCAGGCGAAAAATATTCGACGGCATAATGATGAACTCTTTGCCGATCTGACCTCGGTGACCACCGCGACCGATACCGCGGCCGTGGCCAAGCTGCGGGAAAAGTATTCACAAGAGGCAGAGCGCTATAAGGACGAGCAGAAGGAAATTGAGGGCGAGGCTCGCAAGCTGGAGCGCGAGTTTGTAACCGAGCGGACTCGGGCGGACCGCTTTGACTTGGCCGAGGTGTTTCTGGAAGTGGGATTGGTTATCACTTCCATCACGCTGCTGTCAGGGAAGCGGATATTTTGGAGTGTGGGGATGGTGCTGGGAGTGGTCGGGATTGTGGTGGCGGTTACGGGACTCATGGTGCGTTGAGTCCAAGAATTGTATGAAGACTTCCGCCCGGTCGCGGCTGTTCCCGATGGCGACCGTTCAGGGAAGGAACGTCTTCATGCAGAAAGCGCTGCCGCCTGCTTTTTCGAATTCGGATGTGTCTATGACCACCGGAGTCAGGCCCTCCTGGCTGAGAATTGCGTCCAGGTGAGCAGTCCGACGGGGCGTGATGTACCTTCCATTGGCTACGATTCCGTTGCCGATGAGCTTGTGAGCCTCATCGGCGGTCAACTCGTGGATTCGCTTCCAGTATCTAGGCAGCACCTTGAGGGCGTTCGGAGAGAACGCGTTCGGATAGAGGAGAACGGCCTCGTCGTTCAGTGGGCACAGGCAGGTATCGAGGTGGTAGCAATAGGGGTCCACGAGTTGCAAAGGAATGACGGAAATTCCCAATTTGGACATGGCGGCTGTGAATTTGTCGACGCCGCCCCGAGTCGTGCGGAAGCCGTAGCCAGCGTAGATTCGTGAGCCATCCGGATGCCAGAGGAAATCTCCGTGACCCTCAAAGTAGTCGTCGCCCAAGTCGAGTTCGATGACCCGATAGCCTCTCTGGCGATACCAATCCAGAAAGAAGGCCACCTCGCGCTGGCGTGAGGGGTAGACCATCCGACTAGGCACCACAAACCTTCCGATACCTTCCTTGTAGCCGACAAAGGTCTGATTGGCAGCGAAAACCATGTCTTCCAAGCCTGGGACAGGGTCGATAGTTATGACTTCGTATCCGCTTTCCTCAAGAGCGGCACACAAGGCCTGCCATTGAGCGAGTGCTTTGACGCTGTCCACCGGGGACTTTCCCGACATGTAGGGATTCTTCTGGTCGACAACGTCAAAATAATTTGGCGGACAGAGTAGGACCTGGTTGGACATGCGTGAAGATGGTAGCTGGCCTGGCTGCAAACGGGCAAGGATCGACGCCTCTCCGTGACGACTCTTCGGCACTACTGCCGATCAGTCGGCAGCAGATTGGGGACTCGTGGCGTTTGCCGCTGCCAGAACGGGTGTGGACTGGACAAAAAGAGGCAATCCGAACTGGAGAGACCGTGGCATTCCAGATGCTTGCGAACAGACTCGCTTCTGCGTGCGTGAGTTTTCGCTGATTCCCGCAGATCAGAATGCGGAGGAAACCATGCTCAGCCACTGCGCCAATCCACGATGTTCTAAACCATTCCTCAGACTGCGCGAGGGTAAGTTGTTCCTGGTAGAAACAGAGCCTCGCGATCAACCGGGCGAGATGGCGCCGCCCCCATTTCTCCGTGCGCGACCAAAACGGCGGGTGGAACGTTACTGGCTGTGCGACCGGTGCGCGATTGAGTGGACATTGATTTACGATCGCGAGCAAGGAATTCTGCTTGCTCCGGCACGCCGGCCGGTCGCCAGCGTAGATGTCGCGCCGAAAGTGGCGTTCAGCGAAGTTGTTCTGAATCCAAGTCGCCCCGATAGCTCGCGTGAAAGGTCGAATCGGGTACTTTGCCCCAGAGGCTAAAGCCGCGGACAAAACGAAAACCCTATCGCAGCGCTGAAGCGCTGCACCACCCAAAAGCGCCGTTTGCCGCAGCCAGCTAGAGGTACCCGTCTTCTTTCCAGGTCTCCCAGTCGGAGCGGACTGCCTTCAGCATGTCACCTGTAGCGGCGTGGAGCCACTTAGCCTTCCGCTTCTCCAAGTCGCGAAGAATGAGGCGGCGGGCCGAGCTGGTTCCCTGGTGAATATTCGCGGTTTCCCAACCCATGGCGTGGAGCAGACGTAACTCCGCGCCCGAATCGGTGAGAGCGGCCAGTTCGATGCGGGAGCAGTCGGGAGCGAGACGCCGGACAATCCATCGTCCGCGCAACTGGACGAATGGGTCAGGGCAGCGGACGGCCCGGCTTATGAGAGTCTGGTAGAGGATCTCCGCCGGACAGTTCTTATCTTTTGCCCACGCGATTCTTGCACCAGCCCACTCCGCAATCGCGACGAAGCGGGCATGCCCCAGGCTTCCCAGGCCCGCGACTCGACGTACCACACGGTAGGTAAGATTCCGGGCCGGCATCAGATGTTCAAGCGCATCGATGGCGCTGACTGGAATCTCCGTTCGCACGACAGGTAGAGCATCCATCTTCTCCCAGAAGTGGATCGGATCACGCAGTTTGCTTTGGGCGATCTGGTGCAGCCAGCTATTGTGTTCTCCGAGGACAAAGGCTCGGCCATTACCTCGCAACGAGTCGCTATAGCCTTCAAGGATGGAGTCGCAGATACCTTTCTCCTTGAGCGCCAGATGACCCGCTTCGGCGGCCAAGTGTGCGCTGACGGCAAGGCGGACCAGATCATTAGCGTACGACAATGGAGAGGCTTCATCGAAATCATTCACACCCCAGATCAGGCGGCCCTCAATGTCGCGCCATGTGCCGAAGTTTTCCACGTGGAGATCGCCCACGGCGAGCACATGCGGAGCCTTGGCGAGATCGGGAGACACCTTCGGCCAGATCTGCGCCCAGCGGTAATAGGTGGCACGCAGGAAGGGAAAAATCGCAGCCTTCATGTTGCTGTGTTTGAGGCGCAAATCTCGCTTGACGATGTCGGTGTGGCGGCCGAGCCAGTCCTCAAATTGGCGAGTCGCTTTGACTACGTTCATAGCGCGCCAACGATACGACGAGAGACGGGCGAAGTCAACGGAGGCGCAGGCGAAACTACCGGCAGTCATTCCTTCGCCAAGATCGTTACGCTGAATGTTTCACCCGCAGCCACAGGAACCACCCGCCGGTCTTGGCGGGCGAATTCATATCGAAGTCTACGACTTGCACTCGATCACCCTGTTTCAGAACGGACACGACATCGCCTTGCGTGTGCCAACTCCCACCGGGAGGATTGCTGTGCAAGTAAACATCGGACGTCACGGTGAAAGTCTGTCCCGGGTGGAAGTCGGGAGTAGGCGGGACTGGAGAGATATTCTTGGCACCGACCCCGGCCCAGCCCTTCTTCGATTCGTCGACCTGTCCGGCATACATCCATCCGACACTCTCCGCGAGTTGTGGAGCCGCCTTCTGAATTATGTCCTGCTGTGAGAGCAGACTGGTCTTCAACGATTCCTCCGCCGATGTCGCCTGACTTTTCAATGCCCCGATCTCGCCTTTCAACGTGGCAATTTGTGTGGGGGCGCTTGGATTATGCGGATCTACTTCAGAGAGCCTCGACTCTATGTCGGCAAGCTTCTGCTGAAGTGCATCCACCTGCGAGGCTGCGACTTTGGATTGGGCATTCGATTTCTGAACCTCTCCCAGTTCGATCGGGCCCAGTTTTGTAATCCCAAGCGCGTCGAGCTTCTGGCGCAGGTAGGTTCCAAAAAACAAGAAAAGCACGACGAAAAGAACGATGGCAAAGTCTTTGCCAAGAGCAAGAACGTCATCACATAACCCAACGAATCTGTGAAATCCGGCGGTTGCTTGCGGTCCCTCGGCCATTTGTCTCCTCCATGCCAAAAACCCTTTTGTCGCCAGCACGATAGGTGAACCCATGAGCGTTGTCAAACTTGGGTCAGCGAAACCTGTGTTAGCGAAACCTGGTTACTGAAATCCCGGTGAACTCAGTCCGATCTGCTGGCAGAGCAGAGCTGCTTCGCGTGTCTCATCCACCACGGCGTGTCCTCGTGAACACACGAGCGCGTCGCGAAAATAGAAAATCGCTCTTTTGAATCAGCGACATACGTGGCGGTTAGCGGCCTGCTCAAGGAAAGGGTGGGCAGTTCTAGGGAGGGGCATCATGCAGATGGCAATCACATTCATGGCAGTTGTTGGCGGCCTGATCTTCTCGTTGGCGGTGGCATTACTGGCGGAAGAACTGATTTTCGGACAGGTGTTCCGCCTGTTCTTTGCCCGGCAGGCGGTGCAGGTGAAATCAGGGCAGAGGCGCTGAGGCGCAAAGGAGAAAGACAATGCTGGCGTTGAAATATTTGCTGATTGTGGGTGGTCTCGGGATGATTCTCGTGGCCGTGAGCATTCTGGCGTATGACCTTTATCGCGAAATGTTGTATCGCCGCGCGCTGGCTGTGACGGGAGCAGGATCGGTCGAGCCGAGTCCTCAACTTCGTTGGCGCACATCTCTGGCTCTGGCACTGCTGGCGTGGGGACCGCTGCTGGTGGCTTTCAGCATCGTGGTGGTGCCCAGCGGCATGGCGGGCGTGCGCGTAAGTCAGATGAGCGGGACGATGCCGGGCACTCTTCATCCGGGCGTGCATTTCGTCGTGCCGCTGGTCGAAGACGTCGCACTGTTCGATACCCGAGACCAAGTCTTCACCACGGGCACTTCGGAAGATGGGAAGACGGCAGCCGCGAATGTTTCGACGAAGGGCCAGCTTCTCGACGTCCAAGCGAAGGAAGGGTTGACACTCGGTCTCGCGATTACGGTCCGTTATCGGCTCGATCCCAATCGGCTGGACTACATTCAGGGTAACCTGCCGCATCCGGTGGAGAATGAAATCGTTCCGCCGACGGTTGCCAGCGTGTGGCGCGAACTTGTACCAAACTATACCGTACGGGATGTTTTTTCTGCCAAGCGCGAAGAAGTGCGAAAGCGCGCGGCAGGAATGATCACGCAGAAGCTGGCGGGGGACGGAATCGTCGTGAAAGAAGTGATGCTACGCGATATCCAACTGCCGCAGGAGTACGCCAAAGGGCTGGAGACCTTGCTCCTAAAAGAGCAGGAGAACGACCGCATGGGCGTGGAGACCGAACTGAAGCAGAAAGGAGTTCGCATCGCAGAGCTGGAGGCCGAGGCGACTAAGGTGCAGCAGATCAAGCAAGCTGAGGGTGAAGCACAAGTGCACGTGCTGCAAGCGAAAGGCGAAGCGGACGCAATGCAATACACCTTGCCGTTGAAGGAAAAACAAATCCAGCAGAGCCGGCTCGAAGCGGAAGCACGCAAGGAGGCGACAATCCAGAATGCGGAAGCCGCGGCCCAGGCCAAGGTCATAGACAGCAAAGCCGAGAATGAAAGGCGGAAGCTGTTGTCGGCCGCGGAAGCCGACCGGATCCGGGTGACGGCGGCGGCCGATGCCGAGCGATTGCAGAGCGAGGCTGCGATCCTGAAACAGAATCCGCTGCTGATTAACAAGATCGTGGCAGAGCGGCTTTCCGACAAACTGCAGATCATGATGGTCCCGGCCGACGGCAAATTCTTCTTCGCCAACGACGTGTTGCGCAGCATGAATGTGGCCAACCAGGCTAGTCAGGCGGAGCAGCCGTAGATACATCGAGAGAGCGTCTTTGCCAGCGTGTGCGTTACGGCGGCTCGTTTGGGTGTGAAAACTCAGGCGGGCCGCCGCGGACGGTTCGGGTGGTGTCCAAACAGTACAGAGCGAGGAAGCAGCCCTATGCGCAGCGCGGTTTATAATGCGGCCATCCCAAACATGGTGAATCGCTCCTTACGCCTTGTGCCTGGCTTCCGCCTTGCCCTGCAAATTCTTTCTTTGATTCCTGTACTTGCGGTCGTAGTGCAGGCAGCGGATTGGAGCGGGCCCGAGCAGCAGTTGGCTCGAAAGATTGTCGCAGTGACCGGCCCCGGCGCGGTGACCTTGACGCTGGACAACCGCTCGTCGCTGGGCAGACGCGACAATGAAGTGATCGGCAACGGGTTGCGGGCGGCACTTGAAGCCGTGGGACTGCGCTTCGTGAAGCCGGAACAGGCAGCTGCCTCAATTGCAATCACGCTTTCGGAGAATCCTTGGTCCTACGTCTGGGTGGCCCAGATTCGCCAGGCTGCGGGCGAGGCTGCGGTCGTGATGGTTTCGGCGCCGCGGGCAGAAGGCCCGGCCGTGCCGCGTGACTCCGTGCCGCTTAGCTTGCGGAAAATTCCGCTGTGGACACAAGAGGAACCGATCCTGGATGTAGCGGTGCTGGAAGAAAATGCAGCGCCCACGCGCATCGCGGTGCTCGACGCAGAAAAAGTTTTGCTTTACCGGTCGCAAGCGGGAAAGTGGCAGCAGGAGCAGGCGCTTGCGCTGACTCATTCGCGGCCATGGCCGCGTGATCTGCGGGGACGACTGATTGCAGCAAAGGATCACTTGTTCGATATCTATCTTCCGGGCGTGCTGTGCCGCAGCACCACAAACCTGCCCTTGTCGCTGAGTTGCCGCGAGAGCGACGATCCCTGGCCACTGGTGGTTGGATCATGGAGTGGACCGGCCCCGACAAACTTCCCAAGCTTTGGCGCTTCTGCCGCAACTCCACCCTCAATCGTGCAGATGAGCGCCTTCTTCGCTCCCACGCGCAATTTTTTCACTGGCGCTTTGGCCCCTGGTGTGGGGAAATTTACTACCGTCGCCAAATTCTATTCGGCTGCTCCCCTGCCTCGGGACAAGTATGTGCTCTGGTTGTTCGCATCGACAGATGGACAGGTTCACATGGTCGATGGCTTCACTGACCTGACCGCTAAGTTGGGTTGGGGCGCCGACCTGGCGAGTGTGCGAACTTCATGCGGCGCAGGGTGGCAGGTGTTGGCGACGAGTTCCGCAGACCAGGCAGAGGACTCAATTCGGGCCTATGAGTTCCCTGATCGCGACCCCGTTCCGGTGAGCACGGGCATGGACTTCACGGGGGAAGTGACGGCGTTGTGGACGGAGGCGAAGGGCGATACCGCGGTGGCAATTGCGAGGAATCGAGAGACAGGGAATTATGAAAGTTTTCGGCTGGCAGTGGCTTGCAGCCAGTAGCCTAATCGTGGGGTCGGTGATCGTGGGGGCACTGGCCGCAAGCGCGGAGACGCGGCCGCAATACGGCGGCACGCTTCACGTCGCCGTGCGTGCCGCACCCTCGGCGTTAAATTCCGGGGATTGCACGCAGCCGAACTCTTTCGCCAGCCGCAATCTCGCGCTGCTGATTTTCGAGACCCTGGTTACCACCGACGACGGTCTCCGAGTGCGTCCAGCGCTGGCTACTTCATGGCAAGAGTCGTCAGGCAGCCAGCGCTGGCAGTTCCGGCTGCGACATGGCGTCAAGTTCCATGACGGAACGGCATTCACTCCCGAAATTGCGGCCTCTACACTGCGCAGCACAAATCCATCGTGGAATGTAATCCCTGACGCGGACTCTGTCATCATCGAGAGCGATATGCCCGATCCTAACCTGCCCTTGAAACTTGCTCTCGTCTGCAATGCCATTGCGAAGAAGACTTCTGACGGCAAGCTCAACGGAACGGGACCATTCCACATTACAGACTGGCAGCCAGCGAAAAAGCTGTCGCTGGCGGCCGAGGAGAACTATTGGGGCGGGCGTCCGTTCCTGGATGCAATCGAGATCGAGTTGGGGAAGAACTATCATGATCAATTGATCGCTCTCGATCTGGGTAGAACGGAGTTGGTCGAGGTTGCCCCGGAGCAGTCGCATCGCGTTTCGACCGAAGGGCAGAGAGTCGTGAGTTCGGCACCGATGGAGCTGGTGGCATTGCTCTTCACTCGGGATGCGCAATCCGCCGACGATAAGCTTTTGCGGCAAGCGTTGGCGTTCAGTGTGGATCGAGCGTCGATCCGATCTGTTTTGCTGCAAGGCGCCGGCCAGCCTGCGGGCAGCATTCTACCCAACTGGATGAGCGGATATGGATTCGTATTCCCCGCAGAGGCCGACCTGTCGCGCGCACGCCACCAGCGGGAACAAGTTCGAACCCTGCCGGAGTGGACTGTGGGATACGACGCAAACGACTCAATCGCTCGTTTGCTGGTGGAGCGGATTGCTCTCAACGCCAAAGATGCGGGATTGACTCTGCGGCCCACAACGGTGAATACGGCCGATTTGCGGCTGGTCCGAATTCCGTTGGCGGCGGCTGATCCGTGGATCTCTCTCGAGGCTCTTGCTGCGGCGGAGGTATTGCCGAAGCCTAAGGTCAACGCCGGTTCGGGGGAAGATCTCTACTCTGCCGAGCAGGCCGCACTGGCAACGCAACGGCTCATTCCGCTTTTTCATTTGCCCGCGACTTACGGAGCGTCGACGATCCTGAAGAATTGGACAGTTCGATCGGATGGAAGCTGGGACCTGGCTGATGCCTGGTTGGGAACCACAAAACCATGAGCTTTCGCCGCAAGCTGCTGGCCGTCTTCGCGCTGACAGTGGTGCTGTCGGTGGCCGCGGTAGCATGGCTCGTTTCCGTCATGACGAGACGCGCTTTTGAGCGCACCGAGGATGAGCGAACTGCAGCACTGGTCGCGCGATTCCAGCGCGAGTTCAGCCGGCAGGGGGAGGAAGCAGCGCGGCGCGTAGAAACGATTGCAGCTTCGGAGGCCGTCACTCGAATAGCAATGGCATTAAATCGACCATCGCCGACCGCCGATTCTGCGGAATATTTCGAAGTCGCCAAAGCCCTGGCGGACAATTACCAACTCGACTTCCTGGAACTTGTCGATTCGAACGGAAATATCATCTCTTCGGCACACTGGCCAGCCAAGTTTGGTTATCCCGAAAGTGCGTTCGCGAGTCTTATGGCGTCGACGGATCAGGCCTCATTTCTGAAGGAAGAGGAACTGCAGGATGGCACCACGCTTGGATTATTTGCGGTACGTGCGACGCGCGTAGGCGATCATGCTATCTACGTAATCGGAGGGCGACGGCTGGATAAGAAATTTCTCTCCACGTTGGATTTGCCGGCCGACACGCGCGCACTGCTCTATCAGAATCTCGGAGAACATTTCTCTCCGGAGCTGCTGCTCGACCCTTCTTCTGCCAGCTCTGCCAGCAAGCCTCCCTTGAACAGTTCCCGACCGACTGACAAACTTGCTGTGCTGATTGAATCCGTCAGGCAATCCACTCAGGAGATGACGGCGATTGTGCATTGGTCGCCGGATCAGGCCGAGGACGAAGTGTTCCATGCGATTCCTCTGCGCGGTGTAGGGAAAGATCGTCCATTGCTGGGGATTCTGCTGATCGGAAACTCCCGGCGCTCGTACGTCGAGTTGAAGCGGCACATTCGCGACTCCGCCCTGTTGGTAGGAGGCGGAGGGATCGTGTTGGCAATCCTTCTCAGTAGCTGGGCCGCGGCACGGGTGACCCGGCCGATCGAGCAACTCGCGCTGGCCGCCCAGGACGTCGCTGGCGGGAACTGGAATTCGCAGGTAAAAGTGTCGGGTGGGGACGAGGTCGCTCAACTTGCGGAATCTTTTAATCGCATGACCACGGAACTGCTGAACCAGAGAGAACGACTGGTACAGGCGGAGAGGGTAGCCGCATGGCGCGAACTGGCACGGCGACTGGCTCACGAATTGAAGAATCCGCTGTTCCCTCTTCAGCTAACGGTTGAAAATCTGCTGCGCGCGAAACAATCCAGTCCAGAACAATTTGAGGAAGTGTTTCGGGAAAGTTCCGCGACACTGTTGGCTGAGATTTCCAATCTGAAAGCGATCATTGGACGCTTCAGTGAGTTTTCGAAGATGCCTCATCCGCAATTGCAGCGGGTGCTGGTGAATGAGATGGTTCGTGGCGTTGTGCAGCTCTTTCAAGCACAACTGCAGGCACCCGGACACGCTCCCATTGATTGCAACCTCGATCTGGACCATGGCTTGGAGCCGATTGCCGCTGATCCCGAACTCCTGCATCGTGCTCTTTCGAACCTCGTGCTCAATGCCATGGACGCCATGCCACAAGGCGGGACACTGACGCTACGTACACGGCGCGATGATGGAAAGGTTCGCATTGAAGTTGCGGACACCGGTTCCGGATTGACGCCAGAGGAATGCGAAAGAATCTTCACGCCTTACTACACCAGCAAGCAGCATGGGATCGGCCTGGGACTAGCCATCGTGCAGTCGGTAGTCAGCGATCACGGCGGGACGATCAGCGTTAAGAGCGAGCCTGGACGAGGAACAACATTTGTGATCGAGTTACTGCAGAACGCGGATACACTGCAGGGCATCCTTGCTGCAAAGCGGGATGCAGCGAGTACAGACTGAACATCACTACCGAAATGCGTGAGGAGGAAGGTTGCCACCGAAAGCACATTTGCTGATTGTGGACGATGAGGCCAACACGCTGGCCTCACTTTCTCGCGCCTTTCGCCTGGCCGGACACGAGGCTACGGTCTGCGACAATGCGGCCAAGGCTTTGGAACTGGCAAAGTCGCAGCACTTCGACCTGATTCTTTCGGATGTGGTGATGCCGGGCAAGGATGGCCTGACGCTGCTTGAAGAGCTAAAGACACAAGCCGTTCTTACTCCGGTGGTCATGATGTCAGGACAGGCGCACATCGAGATGGCCGTGCGGGCTACGCGATTGGGCGCGCTCGATTTTCTGGAGAAGCCCATCTCGACCGATAAGCTGCTGCTCACGGTGGAGAACGTGCTCAAGCTGCAGCGCCTGGAAAGCGAAAACCGTCAACTGCGGCAGCGCCTGGGCAAACATGAAATCGTGTGGAAGGGCGAGGCCATGCGCCGTGTGATGGCTCAACTGGAGCGGGTTGCGGCAAGCGAAACACGTATCTGCATCCTGGGCGAAACGGGCACCGGCAAAGAGTTGGTTGCACGGACGATCCATGAACGCAGTTCGCGGGTGGGCGGCCCTTTTATCACCTTGAATTGTGCTGCTGTTCCCGCGGAATTAATCGAATCGGAACTCTTCGGGCATGAGAAGGGTTCGTTCACGGGCGCGGCCGGACGTCACGTCGGCAAGTTTGAGCAAGCCGATGGTGGAACCATCTTCCTGGACGAGATTGGCGATATGCCGCTTGCCATGCAAGCCAAACTATTGCGCGTGCTCGAAGACGGAGAAGTGGAGCGAATCGGCGGCGACAAACCCGTTGCAGTGAACGTGCGGGTGCTGGTGGCTACCCATCGCGACCTGGAAACTCGGGTGCGAGAAGAGAAGTTCAGGCAGGATCTGTTTCACCGCATCTATGTTTTCCCTCTGGTGTTGCCGCCATTGCGGGAACGTCGTGACGACATCCCGACGCTGATCGAACATTTTGCGGCGCAAGTGAGTGCACAGAATGGTTGGAAGCCGGTCCCGTTTGCACCAGAGGCTATGGAGGCGCTGCAGTCGCATCCCTGGCCGGGAAATGTGCGGGAACTACGCAACATGGTCGAGCGCCTGATGCTGCTGGCGAGCGATGGTCGGGTTGATCTGACAACGGTTCAACTGGCGTTGCCCAAGACGGCGGCGGGTGCAAGCATTGTGGCTCACGGCCTTTCATCTGGCGCGCTCGCGGACCGCGTGCAATCATTCGAGCGCGAGGTCATTCTGGCTGAACTTAAGCGCAGCCAGCACAATGTAAGTCTCGCCGCGAAATCACTTGGCTTGGAGCGCAGTCACCTGTATAAGAAAGCGGAGCAATTGGGGATCGATCTGCGTGCCATGCGCCGCGAGCAGGGTGCGCAAGACTGACCTGGAAGCCCTGCTCCGCAGATATTTGATCGAATGCAGATTGCACTTCTCGTGGTAATGAGCGTCAGTCGGCTGCCGCCACAGATGGCGCGGAACCACCCTTCAAATCTGCTGCCAGCAGGCGATGGAACAACTGCTCGCCCGCTTCACGCCGCACAGAAAGGCGGCCAGCACCGTAGGCACGGGACTTCAGTCCACGCTGCACGTCTTCACAAATCCCAAGATCCTCGGACTGGACCTGGTTGCCGACACTGACCGACTCTTTGTTGTACGCACTTCGTGCGTCACTTACGTCACTAAAATAGAAATCAAAAATGACCGTGCAGTGGTCGGCGTCGACGGGCACGACATAGTTTGTGTCCATGTATCCCTCGTAGCAGTTAATCATGAGGTTGGGATATTGCCAGAAGTACCAGGCGCGGTCACCCCTGCGCGTTGCTCCGGTCGCTGCATCTTCGTCGGAAGCTACCATTGGACTCGACTGCAAACAGTACCGGTCTTCGTTTTCGATAGTGTATTGCTTGTAGTCGAGCACCGAATTCAATGCCCTGTGCAGATGAGGAACGTGATATCCGCCGTCGAGATAATTATCGATGAAGACCTTCCAGTTGCAATGGATGTTGTAGGTGGTGCGGTCGAAGAAGTGCAGCTTGCTGATTCCCAGGGGCGCGACGCGCTTGACCAACCCTCCGAGGAACTCCTGCAGAGGCGCGGCCTGGGGATCGAGATTTACCAAGACAAAACACTCCCATATTTCGACACGAACCGGCACAAGGCCGTTTTGAGCGCGGTCGAAGTTCTTTACACCCTCGAACTCGGGCATGCCTTTCAACGATCCATCCAGACCGTAGTTCCAACCGTGGTAGGGACAACGCAACAAAGATGCCTGGCCGCAAGGCTGGGTCACGACTGCGGCGGCGTGGTGACGACACACATTGTAGAAAGCACGCAGAACGTTATCGTTGCCCCGAACTACAACGATAGGCTCGCCCGCGACGGTCGTTGAGACGAACTCGCCGGGGTTCTGCACCTGGTCGGTGCGTGCCACCAGTTGCCAGGTCTTGCTGAAGACATTCAGACGTTCTAACTCGGCAATTCGCGGATCGACGTACCAGGGTGCTGGGATCGTCGAGGCCTCTGCCAAAGGGGCATGATCGTCATACTTGGCCAACATCTGCTCAATGGATGCTTGCATGCGCATTTTTCTCGTTTAGATCAAAGAATTTGACTACCAACAATAAAATACGACCGCCCACCCTGTACGGCGTCAGCGACGATGAGGTCCGCGCGCCGCAGCACGAAGATTTTGCGCGGGAACAACCGCTGTAGAGCCGATGGCTCGCTGAAGAACGGCGAGAAACTGCTGGATTCTTGCTTCCTTTTTTTCCGCAAGTTCGCCGGATCGGCGGAACAGGCCTGGATCGAGTTCCGCTGTGAGCAGGGCGCCCTGGAACCGTTCCATCATCCAATCAACGATCGAGACAATCAGTTCCACATCCATGTCCTTGCGCAGCTCACGCCGCTCCAGGCCGAAGCGGACAAAATTCACCGTGCCATAAGGATCTTCGGTAGTAAGAAAGCGATTGATCTCGCGCTTCAAAACCAGATCGGTGCCGTAGTTGCCAAGCGAAGCAATGCGGTACGGGATCCAATCCTCCTGCAGCAAATCTTCGGTTCGTACGAGCCAGTAACGAAGCACTTCGAAGAAACCAGCCTCTCGGACTTCCGCCGGCGCGTCCAGATATTTTGGAAACGAACCTACCGCGCGCTTGTACACCTCGAAGAACAGGCCATCCTTACTGCCGAAGTGCTGGAAGATCGACCCTTTGGCAATACCAAGCGCCGATGCGATGTCGCCCACGCGCGCGGCGTGATAACCATGCTCAGCAAAGTGTTGCATGGCAACTTCGATGATCCTGGTGCGCTTGGCCTCGGAACGCGGACGCAAAGGAGCGTATCGCTGGTACGGCGGCGGCGTAATCCGGTTGCTGGCAATACCGCACATAGAATGACTTGTAGTCATGAGCGTTATACAAGAGGCTGCGCTGGATTTCAACTTTATTGGCGACAGTTGCGGTAGTGTTAGAGGATTCGAGATGCGTTTCGTGACCACAAGTCATCTCGGCACCTTACGCGGAATGAGGTGGCGGATTATGCGATTTGAGGAGCGCGAGGCATTCTCCGGCACGTGCACTGGAGCGGGCCCGGAGCCGGGCCCGCTTCACTACGCTGTTGCATGGAACTTATCCCACGTTTCGCAGACGTGGCTCTTCCGCGCGTACCAGCGGAACATCGACTAGATGCTCGCTCAGGAACCACACTTGCAGTTCGTTGGTCCGCAGTACATCGCTCACCACCAGGTCATTGGTCCCTTCGTCTCCAAGTTTTGAAGCTCGCTGCGACAGCGTGCGGCAATGACCAATGATGATCTGATGGGCATCGAGCAGACGAGAAATCTGCACCGGAACCTCTTCCCTGCCGCGAGGGGGACGTTCGATGCGGGTGGTTTCGGCCACATCCGCCGCCATTGCCAACGAAAGCCCGCCGAGCAACTGGATTCGCTCTGCAATCTCATCGACGATCTCTGCCTGCTCTTCGTGGTGCTTGTCGAACAAAAGATGAAGCTGATAAAACGTAGGCCCCGCGACCTGCCAGTGAGCCTTCTTGTAAAGGTCGCGCAGTGTCATGGTATCGGCTAACAGCTGATTGAGTTGTTCCGTCATTTCCAGGCGCACCGGCTCTTCCAAGTCCAGCGGCATCAAGTGAGACACCGTGCCGTATGCTTGAATCTCGCCGGCGCGCTGATGTAGCCGGGGCTGCGCGTTAATTTTCCCTCGCATCGTGGAATCGTCCTTCTTCGACATGTCTATAACCTCCCTGCTTATGGCAGATCCTGTTTCAAAATTCCGACCTACGCCTTTGAACTAATGCCCTTTAGTTTTGGATGCGGTGCAACGATATAGGATGCTGCGTTGGTTCCATTTGAGACGGAATGTTTTCACGAATAAATCGCCCTACTCTGGTGCAGCCCTTCGACACCTGAAGTTTTTCAATTCAGAATGACCAGCGACGCTCGAAGCGAAGGTGAAGTGCCAGTTTGCAAAGAGAGAGCAGTTCCGTACGTGCCTGATTGCACGGCCAGAATGGAATTGAGTTTGGATCCCGAGTTTCGCCGCGCTGAATGTATTTCCATCGTTGACATCGTATTCGCATCTTGCTCCCTGCATCATTTCGGCGTCAGTGGCAGGCCGCGAACGCGACGAACTTAGTCACGCGAGGAGTTCCGCCTGTTTGACCTCGCCAGCCGTGGTTGCTATGATCGAAGTGCGGGGTGGAGCAGTCTGGTAGCTCGTTGGGCTCATAACCCAAAGGTCGGTGGTTCAAATCCACCCCCCGCAACCAATGGGATTGCTGACCAAAACGGTCGGTAATCCCTTCAGTCTTTTAGGGTTATGAGCATTGCAATTCACGAGAATTTCTCCTAATTTAGCATTCCCTTTTGACCTTCAACCCTGGTTTTGAGCACAGTTGAGCACAACTCGCTGAAAAAAGTTTCCTCCAGCTTCTTCATTGACTCAACCTCCGAGTCGGGCTGCAAGTGAACGTAGACATCACTCGTAATCCCGATACTGGCGTGCCCAAGAAAGCCCTGCGTCTGCTTTAGATCACCCGTGACCTCCTGCATCTGTGACCCGGCTGAATGCCGGAACAAATGGAAGCCGTAGGACCTCGCAACTTTGCGCTCAATTCCAGCCTTGTCCATAGCCGGATAGAGTACCCGCCTGCGTAAATCGTCCGGATCGTAAGAACGCCCGGCACCATTCACAAACAGGTAGTCTTCGGGTTTTCCGCCAATGCACAACTGACGATGGCTCTGGAGAATTCGTTTCAATCCACCCAGCAGGTGTTTTGCGCGAACGCTCCTTCGGCTTTTTGGCGTTTGTTCCTTGCGACGCCAGACCGAACGTCGGACGTAGAGCTTCGATTGATCAAAGTCCACATCAGACCATTTCAGAGCCAGGGCTTCCCCGATTCGCAGTCCTGTCAAGTACAAGAGGACAACCAGAGCTTTGAGATTCTCCGGCATGTTGTCCGCAATGCTCCTGACTTGACCTGGGGCAAGAGCAGGCTTTTCGATTCGTTCCACTTTGGGCTTTGGGACACGCTGAATAGGATTCGAGTTCAAAAGCTCCAATGCGACCGCGAGGTTGAGCATCTTCTGCAAAAGCACGTACAGGTTCAGCAGAGACTTCGGCTTCAATCCAGCAGCAGACTTCTGCTTGAGAAAATCCATTATCAGCAGAGGGCTGATTTCCGAGAGTCGAAGTTTGCCGAACATTGGCAAGAGATGCGCCTTCACGTTAGAGCGATGCGACGCCTGAGTTGAGGGTTTAAGGTTTTGAGAGATGTATGTCTCCCAGTGATCAGCGACATACTCGGCAAAGCTGGTTTCAACCGGAAGCCTAAGCCCCCTGTTGACCTCCCGCAGACGCTCGGCCAAGATTCGTTCCGCATCCTTGCGTCTTGGGGTGTTAACGGTCTCGGCTTTGTGTCGCCATTTACCGTCCGCCGAACGCACCCGATAGCGAATCACATGGACTGTTCCACGCTCCGTCACTCGGGTAAACACATACCCCTTCTGGAAACTGCTGCGAGTCATGTACGGCCTCCTTATCCGTGTGACTCGCTCTTTCCTTTCTCCTTGTTCCAACGCGCACTGGCCGCTTGGCGCCCTAGTTTGGTCCGTTGCTCGGCTGTCATCTTCTTCATCCGAGCACGTCCACCCTTGCGTCCGAGGGCCACTGCCGCTGGGTCTTTGCGCTTCATCAGAAGTTGTATATGCCAAGCGGTTGGTATCTGTCAACATTTCCGTGTTCATCTTGTGCGCTCTGCCAGCCACTCCTGCACTGTGGCCAGATCGAAGCGGACATACTTCCCCAGCTTGAAATGGGGAATGGGATCAGGGGAGTTCTGCCGGGTCCGGTCGTAGACAAACGAGGTCGGTACGCCGAGCAGGTTAGCGAGTTCCTGGGGCTTCAAGAGTTGGTTCAAAGGCGGGTACTCCTTGGGTATGCGGGGATGGAAGGGCGGCCAGATGCGGGAACCGTGCTCAGACTGTGCTCAGGGGCTCCGAGGGGCTTGGGAAATGAACAGGTTGGCAGCGTCCGTTGGGTTTGGAACCCAAAGTTCTGCCCTCGTATAATTAGTTGCCGGAGAAGGGCGGATTCCGTCGCCTGTCGAGGTATTTTTTTTTACTGAGTCTAGGCAATTTTCGTCAAGCCGAGTGGCCTTCTCTCTGGAGATGGCCAGAGCCATGGAAGTTTTCCCAGTCCCAGATGGGCCCAACAAGTAGCCAAGCGCTGGGATAGGGATTAGCGCAAAACTTCTCCATGATGCGCTTCGGTTTTTCCAGTCCCACAAACTCTGATACCGTTTGCGGCTGATATCGCTCGGCCAAAGGCTGAAAAAGGGCGAGGGCGAGGTTAGACATAAAGAACCTCCGCGCCAGTAGTCGTCGGCAGAGCAGATATGGGGATACGGGCTGGCTCCGATTGTTCTCGCGGACAACCGTCAAGGATTGTCTTGACGGTCGCCGCAATCGTTTCCACAGCCTCAAGCAGCATGGCAGGCGTGACGCTGTACGTTGCCAAGTAGAAGTCTGACGGTGATTGAACCCCGAAATAGGAACAAACCACGTAAGCAGTAGCCTCAGCCTCAAGTTCGCGCTGTTGCTTGCCGATCTCCTGACCGTCACGCGTGGTGATCCTTTTGCCGTCTGCCGTCCAGTGCAAAAGCGAATGAGCGATTTCATGCGCCAAGGTTGCGGCTTGTGTCGTTACGTCGGTCTCGGTCGTCCGAATCTCGATTTCCGTTCCCCTCGATGTGCCAGCCACGCCATTAAGCTTGCACTTCTCGACGAACCGCACAGTCATGCCGCGCGATGCCGTGAAACGTAGCAAGCGAGTGAGCATGTCTTCTCCGCGTTCGCCTACAGACTTCGTTGGCAGCTCAGGCAATGGCGTACCATCCGTTTGTGAAATGTCGAAGACGTAAACGACTTTAAACCAGATGCGCTTGCTTTCAGTCTCGCTACCGTCTGACATCTGCCGTTTGTCCTTGAAGAACATCGGCGCAAGGATGGCAATACCCTTCTCGCCCTTCCGGACATAGCGTCCACACTTCAGCCAGGTATTGAATCCGCCCACGAAGCTCGCGTCTGGCTTCTGTCTCCAGATGAGCATCTGGTTGTGCCAGGAGTAATCCCAGAAAGCGGCAGACGTTCTCAGATAATCGCGAAATAGCTGAGACTGCCGTGCCGCGTCGGTCTCTTGAGCAAGTTGTTCTATGGTGCGTCGAATGCCAGCGTTCAATTCAGTTGCTTTGTTTTCCATGCTGCCCTCCTGCGAATCGGGACGGCAACCGAATAACCACTTCGTTTTTACCAATGAATATGGCGGGAGAGTTCCCTCGGAACGGAGATGACGTGAATTTTTTTCGGCCCGGTTTAAGCTATCGTCAAGGGGGTGGCCTTCGAAATTGGGATGGGACCCGCGCGGCCGAAAATTTTAGAAATTTGAACGGGGCCGCACTCAGCATAATGTCGATGAGTGAAATGGCCTGTTTTCGACAGCTACTCAATGTAGTATGGGCCGGACACTTTGTAGATGTACCAATTGCGGTCTAGCCTCTCGTAACGGAATGAACTCCATCCTCCCGAATCATTCCCTTCCGTACACGGCAGATAACTGCGGAGGATCGTCGAAGGCTCCGGACAGTAGACATATCCATAGTAGCTCCGGATTCCACCTACACCGAAAGTTTGCGAACCGATGTACACTTCGCCGCTGCCGCTGCGGTTGAACGCGGCTTCGCTCATATGCAGCTTTCGCAGGTTCCGTGTGTACTCGCCCCAACGGTGGCTCGGAAGAACCATCTCGCCGTCGCCGCTTCCGTATAACTTGCCATTGACGACCTCGAACTGAGCGAAGGTTATCCTGACAATCTCGGAGTCCTGCTTTGACATCTCTACAACTTGCTGTAAAAGCGCTTGTTGTTGCTCGAATCGTCTCCTGAGAGCTGCATCCGAGGGAGGCAACAACAACCAAGCTGACATCGCGAGTATGAACAGAACGAAGATAAAGCCCCGACGAAGTGCTCCAGCGACTGCGCCAAACAGCAGTGCATTCCCTAGAAGTGAGAGCAACAGTAAAGCAGCCGGATACTCGAAGCTGTTGATGACAATGAGGATGGTCGGCCAGAACAGATACTTTACCGCTGTGGGCACCGTGCTAAGCTGCACAACCTCGTAGACACGAATGGCAACAGGAACAGCTATTCCCAAGGAAGCGCCCGCGAAGGCCCACTTCTTACTTAGGTTCTGCAATACAGACCTCAATGGATTAGACACCGATGCCACTGCGGATGCTCCGTCGTTAGTGTCGAAATATCGCCTTTATACAATCAAAGTCAATGAGCGAAATGGCCTGTTTGCGACAGTCATGGTGGAATGGACGGACAACTGCTATACTCCCGCGCATAAATGGACAGCAGTGATGCCACTAAGCGAGCGGTTGTTCTCGGCCATCTGACCATCACCATCCCTGTAATCGCAGTCATTTGGATAGTGGTCCGTTGGGGCTTATACCAATTCGGCCCATCGCTGTGGCCGTATTACGTGACAGGCGGAATAGCCCTCGCATGGCAGTGGTATTTGATGGCACTGCCCCGATGGAAAGGCCTGCTAACAAGAAACGGCCTTCAGGTTAACCAGACGGAAGATGTAGCAGAGCGCAGTGGTTTGGTGTGGTCCGGAACTGGAGCAATAGGCTCGTTTGCACTTCATACCACTGCTGCAGCGATTTGTGGAATACACTTCGGTCCGTGGCTGCTCAGCCGCTGGTACACTTGGATACGGCCTCTCTTGGGAATGTCGAGCCACACTCCTACGGGCAACGATTGGCTTCAGCATTTTGAATTGGCAAGTATTGTTCCGGCCGTTGTTGTTGGTTATCTCGTGTCTAAGCGTTTCGGGAGGTTGGCGACCTGCGCTTGGATTCTGCCCACGATCATACTCGTTTATGAATTATTGAGGTTCACCGAGCCTCATGTTTCGGTCCTTGCAGCACCCCATCCTTCGACCCGATTCCAATACTTTTTCGTGATCCAGCGAACTGCGCCCACGTTTACTCCAGGCTTCGGTGGTGTTGATCCGGTCCGCGTTGCGCTACAGATGTCGGCAGTCGCACCTTTCTATGCGGGCCTGGCGTACAGCGCCGGAGCAATCGCAGCAAAGCGCGATTTATTGAAGAGAATCTTTGGCAGTGGCCCGCTGCAGCCTGAACCAGAGAGGACTCAGACAGAAAAGCGCGCTGAAGGTTCTGTTGCGGATGAATCGGAAAAGCCAGTCCACGAACTCGATTGACCGCCCCTCCACGCCAACTGTTGATAAATCGCCATGTCACTCATCGACAGGTCAATCAGCAACACTCCACAGCCCGGTTCTCTCCTCGCCGCAAAACGGGGTTCGCACGCTCGCGCCAGGGACCTCACTCAAGTTCTAAGCTCGACTTTAGGCTTATCGCTCGGGGGGGTGGCCTTTACATTTAGGTTGGGACCCGCGACGCAGCCAGCTTGGCTTACGAGCACAGTGCTCTCGCAACAAATCCCGCCGCTGTTCGCGAATATTCCAACATCTG